>Ga0116143_10004395_pt1 | contig 13403 bp, 9 predicted proteins | sample AD_UKC034_MetaG_FD_89745 | JGI IMG/M metagenome (GOLD analysis project Ga0116143, IMG submission 89745) | Active sludge microbial communities of municipal wastewater-treating anaerobic digesters from USA - AD_UKC034_MetaG | ecosystem: Engineered > Bioreactor > Anaerobic > Digestate | place: USA...
CTGACCAGATCAAATGGGCCATCAGCGGCAACCTGTGCCGTTGTACGGGCTATTATTCGATCGTTTCGGCTATCGAGAAAGCAGCACAGGCGAGCGACTGAGTTCGCCATCATCATTAGAGATGGTGGGCAAAGGCTCACCACAGGAGGTGTGAAATGGGTTTTGGTCCTGGAAGAATGGATAAAGGTCAACGAGAGCGTCCCTGGACGATTCATCCGGTGTGGCGCGGCATTGGCTGTTTAATGATCATCCTGCTTCCGATTATGGCCTGGGTTGGGGCAGATGTGTTTATGAATTCTCGCCTGGTGCCCTTGCCCGGCACCATGTACCAGCCAATGGCGCTTGCGTATTCGGATGACGCAGAGGTCTCGTTTGTGAACAATTATATTGCCCAGGTGAACGGCTTTTTGGGCCGCTTTACCACGGGCCAAATCCTCTTTTCGATTGCATTTCTGTTCGTTGGCTTTGGCCTGATTTCGATCATCTATGCCATTATGTACCGCATGGGTGGGGCGCGGCGTTACGGGCGTTTTGATGCCCCACCGATCAAGAAGCGCGGGCCCACTCGGCGATAGTGGTTTTCTATGGAGAGAACTGTTCCCAGCACGGCCTCAGAAGAGGTTGCCCTTTACTTGCGCACCTGCTATTCGCTGCTGCGCTCGACGGCTGATGTGCAGATCCGCACATTGGAAGAAGCGCACTCGGGGATGAAGTCGCTGCTGCATCCGGCAGCGCGTGAGCAAGCCCCGGATATGGCGGCGTTGATCTACAGTACGCTGCGCCTGCCGTCCTGTATTCACCAGGTGCAGTTGGTGGTTTTGGGCCAGAGCACCGAGGTTTTCGGGATGCACGGCTTCCCTGCCATTGAGAAGTGGGAGCAGGTCTCTGCCCTGGCCCGCCGCCGCCGTTCGTTTTATGACGGGCAGGATACACTGGCTTGTTTCATCGCCAGCCGCAGTGATATTGAAGATATCATCCCTGTGCTGACGGCGTACCAGATTGAGTGGAACAAGATCCACAACCTGCTGCAGCGTTTTGCGCCCAATCGCATGAATTCTCGCTTTGTTGACATAGAACGGCGGATTGGTGCCCAGCAAGAGCTGGCGGATGCCCTGCAAATATCGCTGGATGACCTGAGCCGCCTGCGCACCATCTGGGGTCGAGACTTTGTGTCTGTGCTAGAGCGCATCGCAGCCGCCCCGCGCCGGCTGCGCGTGCGCCTGTTGAGCGGTTCGTTGAGCTCTTACCGCCGGGCAACTGCCATGTGGTGGGAGCAGATTGAACGCGCCGCCCCCGATCTGCTGCGGCGCCCGGTTTATTTCGTCTCTAGCAATACCCACAGCCTGGCCAACCTGCTGACCGGTCATGCTATCCGCCAGCGTGAGGCCCTGCTGGAATTCTTAGAGAAGCCTGGCAACGAAGATCTGCTGAACGAATGGAACACCATCCAAACCCAGCAAGGGGCTGGCAGCGAGCAAAATTTCCTTTATTATGTTCTCAAGAAATTCCAGGCTGCCCAAGCAGACCAGCCCTGGGTGGCGCAACAGCGCCAGGCTGAGAAGGATGGCGGCGTCCACCGGGTATCTAGCGAGCACAGTTTTGACCTGGACGCCCAGGTGATTGAGATCGGCCGCCTGCGGCCCGAGAACCTGGATCCGCGCCTGTGCGCCGAAGACCTGGACAGCCTGGCCAAGAGTGATGCGTTGATCTTGAACATCGATTACCCACTGGGCCTTGCGGCCTACAACATCCTCACCGAAGTGGCTGAGCAGGTGGGGAGGGTGCTGGGGGTGTACGTGATGGGCAAGGCGGCCTCGTTGAACGGCGCGGTGGGCGATATCGTCATTCCCAACGTCGTTCACGACGAGCACTCGCAAAACACTTACCTGTTTTCGAATTGTTTTACCGCCTCTAACGTGGCGCCTTACCTGTCGTATGGCACGGTCTTGGATAATCAGAAGGCCGTGACGGTGCGCGGCACCTTTTTGCAGAATACGCATTACATGGATGTGTTTTATCGCGAGGGTTATACTGATATTGAGATGGAAGCGGGCCCGTATCTTTCGGCGGTCCATGAGATGTACCGCCCGGTGCGCCATCCTGTCAATGAGATCGTCAACCTGTACGCCTTGCCCTTTGATCTGGGGATCATCCATTACGTCTCAGATACACCCTTGAGCAAGGGGCGTAACCTGGGGGCGGGCAGCTTGTCGTACTATGGCATGGATTCTACCTATGCGGCATCAGTAGCGGTGCTGCGGCGCATCTTGGTTAAGGAACAGGAGCGATTGCAGAACTGCTAGCGCGCTACCGGCCCGCATAGCAGCCTGGAATGAGGATGAAACACCATGCAAAACAAAAGTTCGAAAACAGGAATCCCGTGTGAAACTTGCCCGATGCGCCAAAAGGCAGAGGCAAACCCAAAGACTTTCTTCGCTCGGCTGTGGAAATGGCACACCGGCTGGTGCCCAGGTTGGAAGGCCTACCAGGCCTACCTGGCGCAAAAAGCGCAAGATACAGCGCCCCAACCGTGATTTAATTCACCGGGTATGCTGGCGCAGGCCGTGGGGGTAATGGTTTTTCAACTGGCCTTTGACACAGCGGCCCCAACCAAGCGGAAATCCATCGATCGTGACCAGTGTCCACCCATCGGGGGCCGGGCTGGAGAAGGTTTCACCGCGCAAATAGGCTGCGGCAGAGCCTCCTCGGCTTGAGATGGCGTGTGTGTGCCGGGCATCTGCGGCAGAGAGCCCCAATGCCAGGGCGTGGGAGGGCTCGAAGCGCTCTTTTTTGAGCGTACCCAGCCACCAACCCGGGTGAAGCACTTTCAAGGGGCGGCCTGTTTGCTTCTCAAGGTCGGGAAGGGCCTCGGGCAATAAGTAGAGGTAAGTGCCCACAACCGCCAGGCGGCCTGATGCGGCCAGAGAGGTCATGTCGCCATCCAGGGTATGTGCGCAAAATGACTCGACCAGTTGGCGAATGGGCCTGGAGAGGCGCGCCGCGCTGATGGCTGATGCGTCTGGCTGGGCGGCGGCATGCGGGTCCTTTTGCAGCAAGGCGATGAAATGCCCTTCGCCATCCAGGTGGTGAGGCCAAAGGCGGGCTGCCTGCGCCAGCGGTAGTTGCGCATAGTCGTCAGTCCATTCGGGGTGGGCCGGGGCAAATGCGCCGCCCTCAACCTGGATGGGGAGCAGGCTGAATTCGGGGTGGGCGCTCAAAAAACGGCCGATGACGGCCTCGTCCTCCTCGGGCGCAAAGGTGCAGGTGGTATAAGCCAGCCGTCCGCCGGGGCGCAGCAGGCGGGCAGCCTGCTCTAAGATGGCTGATTGGCGGGCAGCGCAGGCGGCGGGCATTTCGGGCTGCCACTCGCGGCGGGCTGCCTCGCTTTTGCGGAACATGCCCTCGCCTGAGCAGGGAGCATCCACCAGCACCCGGTCGAAAAACGCGCCAAAGTATTCGGCCAGGCGGGCGGGGGTTTCGTTGGTGATGGCTGCAATCTGCACCCCGCAGCGTTCCAGGTTTTCTGCCAGGTCCCAGGCGCGCTGGGGGTGGATCTCATTGGCTACCAGCAGCCCCTGGTTTTGCATCAGGGCCGCCAGGTGGGTCGATTTGCCACCCGGTGCGGCTGAGAGATCGAGCACTTTCTCGCCTGGCCTGGGCGCCAGCACCTCGGCGGCGGCCATCGCAGAGGGGTCTTGCAGGTAATATAAGCCGGCGGCGTGGTAGGGATGTTTACCAGGAGAGCAGGTGCCCAGGTCATTGCCATCAGTGGGCGGGGCTTGCGCCGCCCCCGGCATGATCAAGAAGCCGGATGGGCACCAGGCCAGTTCCTTCAGCGCGCAGGGTGAGATGGCCCGGAATTGGGCCGCAGAAAGCTTGAGGGTGTTCACGCGCAGGCCGCTGGTGGGCGGCTGTTCGTAACTGGCGAGAAAGCCCGGGTATTCATCGCCCAGCAGACGCTGCATGCGGGCCAAGAAGTGGGGATGCAGAGAGAAGGGCATGCCGTGTGCCAGGTCACCCAATTAGGAAGCTCATAGGATGCGCCGTCCTACAACGTCATAGGCTTCGATCTCGGCTTTGGCAGATGGGCTGGCGGAGTATTCGTCGGCAAAAAGGGTCCAGATCATCATCTCGCGCGGGCGGCCCTGGTGATCGGTGGTGCGGGCGTGTAGGGTGGCCTCGTGGCGGTAGCCCAGCTTGCGCGACACCGCAGCAGATGCCTGGTTGAGCACATCGCAGTGGATCTCAACCCGTCTGACGTGATCGATCTCAAAAGCCACTTTGGTCAGGGCCGCCGAGAGCTCGGTTGCCAACCCCTGGTTGGCATGGCCCTGGTCGATCCAGTAGCCGATCTCGCGCGTGTCTATGCCCTGGCGAGTGTGAAGGCCGGTGCTCCCCAGTATGTTTTTTCCATCCCGGCTGAAAACCCCATAGACAAAATCTTGCCCCAGGTCAAAATTGCCACGCCAGCGGCGCAGCATCCCGATCCGTTCTTCGAGTGGGCGTGGTTCGTCGGCGGCAAAGTTCAGCCAGGGCAATAGGTGGGTGATGTTGGCCTCGATGACTGCGCCGAGCTGGGCGGCATCGGTAGGCTGCCAGCAGCGCAGCAGCAGGCGGTGGGTAAAGATCTGGTAGGCTGGGCCTGGGATTTGTTCTGTCATCTGATCACCTCTGCCTCAATTCTTCTACGATCGCTTCCAGCAGATCCAGCAGTTCGACATCGCTCATTTCTTCCAGGTTGACCTGGCTTTCTTGTGCGGTGCTCTCTTGCCCTTGGCGCTGTGTATTCAAGGTCAGCTCGCCTCTCAGCCAGGCATTCACCTCCTCCACCGAATACACATCTTGCAGCACATCGCGGTTCTCAGCATTGATGATGACGTAAAAGCGCGTGCGCGTCGGCGGGTCGATTGCCACGAAACCGGTGAAATACAACACTACACGGCCATTTTCCAGGCGCGGGGCGGGCAAAAGCTCGATCACATCCGTATCGCCGCTGCGTACTTCTGTCTCGCCCTGGCTCACGCGCAGCCAGTTTACATCTGCCGGGTGGTTGGGTGCGGCCTTGATCTCGGTTGCCAGGGCATCCACCCCCTGGTAAGCCTGGTCGCCTGGCAGTTCCCAAACGAGCACCGGGCCATTGATATCGTTTGAAGCCTCCATCATGATCCCTTTGAGGCTGTCTTTGTTCAGGGGTCCAAAGGGTGTATACCACATCATGCCATCCGTTGAAACCAGGTGGTAGGGAGCGCTGTTCTCTTCGTTGATCGAGCTGCGCTGTACCTCCACCCGCCCCTGGCGAGTGAACAAGCCTGCCCAGATCCCGTTGCGCCATCCATAAGCCTCAGTCTTTTGGGCTGCCAGCCATTCTGGTTCGATCTGCACCCCTTCCAGGCGCGGGTCGGCCTCTGCTTGCTCGGGGGTCAGCCATTCGGCGCTCCCATCCGAGTGGATCAACCCAATCTCTGCCACGTAGGGCACGCGTGCCAGCCCGGCGCGCTTGAGCAGGCTGATCATGGCCATGTAGCCGCCCTGCCCATCCTGCACATACAGTACCTCATGGAACTCGACGAAGGGGTCATGCTGGCGCACGAAAAACTCGGCCGAATTCCACAGCAGGCCGTTCTCTGCAAAGGGCATTTCTTGCCGCACGATCTGGACTTTATCTACCCCTGCCGGGTCGTATAAGAAGAAACCTTGCGACGGGTAGATCAACGAATTCAGCAAACCAACCGGCCCAAACTCTGCCACCCAATGCCCATTGACGTAATCCAGGTCTCCAGGCACAAAACGCGTGTCGGGGTTTTGATTTTTGAAGTTCTCGCGCGCCTCGGCGTATGAGACGGCCCGGCTCTCTACCAGCGGCACCAGCTCTGTTACCGGTTGGTAAACGGTGCGCTCATACAACCCTTGCAGCATAATGGGCCCAGAAACGATGGCCCACAAGATCCAGATTGGGAACAGCACCATTGCCAATAGAGAAATCGCCGCCTTGGCTTGCAATTTCAGGCGCGTGACCAAGGCGATGCCCCCCCCCAGCATGAGTAAGACCAACAACCAGCCAATTGGGTTGCTGTAGATGCTGTATAAAATCGACCCCATGGGCCACAAGCCCGGCAAAAACACTGCCCAAATCAGCAGTGCCAAAGCCAGGATGCCCAAGATCACCAGGCAACCTTTCGCATCTAAGGTTGATGAATAACTTTTTACTAATTTCTTCTGCGGTTTTCGAACCATCACGTCCTCCTTCTTGTACGATCAGAGCACAGAGTTCATTGATCATGATTATACCCTCAGTCTTAGATCCTTTTGGTTGGGCCATTCTTTTGGAATCGCCAGGCGGGCGACGGTCGAAATAAGACTGGGGCTGTCTCAAGCATTCCCTTGAGACAGCCCCAAAGTGGTGGCAAAGCAAGTTTTAACCGGGCAGGCCGGCCTTTCAGAGCTTTGTTGATTGCTTGGGTGAAAAGTGCCTTCTTTATCCTTGTGCGGCCTGGTCAGCAATCGCCAGGGCTTTATCCAAGATGGCGAAGCCCTCGGCAAGCTGCTCTTCGGTGATGATCAGCGGCGGGATGATGAGCACGGTGTGCCAGTGGGTGTAGACAAAGAGGCCATTCTCGAGCATCTGCTTGCGCAGGGCGTTCATGGCAGGGCTGGAGCTGTTCCAGGGGGTCAACGGTTGGCGCGTGCGGCGGTCTTTGACCAGCTCGATGATGCCGAAGAGGCCGATATTGCGCACCTCGCCAACCGATGGATGCTGTTCGCCCAGGTCGTTGAGCAGGCGGTGCAGCACAGGGCCCATGGCCGCGGCATGTTCCACGATCTGTTCATCGCGCATCACCTGGATGTTGGCAATGGCCGCGGCGAGCGAAATGGGGTGGGCGGTGTAGGTCAGGCCGCCCTGGTAGATGGTATCTTTGTACGCATCGGCGATCTCGGGCTTCATGCCCACCGCACCCAGGGGAGCGTAAGCTGATGTAAGGCCCTTAGCCATCGTCATCAGGTCGGGGGTCACATTCCAGTGATCCACGGCAAACCATTTGCCGGTGCGGCCAAACCCGCTCATCACCTCATCGGCGATCATCAAGATGCCGTACTTGTCGCACAGGGCGCGCACGCCTTGCATATAACCTGCCGGGGGGATGATGATGCCGTTGGTGCCGGTGACCGATTCCATCAAGATGGCGGCGATGGTTTCGGGGCCTTCGTATTGGATGATCTCCTCCAGGTGGTTGAGATAATCCTGGGTGAATTCAGCCTCAGGAATATCAGGGTTGTTGCGGTGGAAGGTCGAGCGGTAGCGGTAGGGATCGAGAAAATGCACCACGCCGGGCATCAGGGTGGGTTCCCAGGGCCAACGACGCGGGTCGCCGGTGAGGGCCATGGCGCCGGCGCTGGCGCCGTGGTAAGAGCGGTAGCGGGTGAGGATCTTATGTTTGCCGGTGTAGCCGCGCGCCAGCTTAACAGCGTTCTCATTGGCGTCAGCGCCGCCCAGGGTGAACATGAACTTGCTCACCCCCGGTGGGGTGATCTCGTCCAGCAGCTTGCCCAGCTCAGCGCGTGGGCGGGTTGCCATGCCTGGGGCGGCGTAGGGCAGGGCGCGGGCCTGGGCCACAATGGCATCGATCACACGCTGGTTGCCGTGACCGATATTGACGCACATGGTCATTGAGTTGAAATCCAGGTAGCGCTTGCCGGCGGTATCCCAAAAATAGACGCCCTCGGCGCGCGTGACTGGGATGGGTGCAACCTTGCCCTGGGCCGACCAGGTCCAGAAGGTATGTTCGAGCGAGAGAGGTAAGATTTCGGAATCGGGAATAGTAGTCATACCTGCAAGTGTAAAATGGGTAGTGAGGCTGTGTCAAGTGCAATAAGTGCGCCTGGAGATGTGTCAAGTGTCATAAAAGGGGCTAATAGTGATATACTTAAAACCGGAAAGCAACAATCTTTAACTTAGGAGGCAAAAATGGCACAGAGTTTTCAACTGACAGTCAAGACCGGCCCGAATCCGGGGAAGATCTATGACTTGGTTAAAGAAGAGGTTGTGGTTGGCCGCGACCTGGGCAACGATATTGTGATCAGCGACGCCGACATCTCTCGCCGGCATGCTCACTTTGTTCTGCAAGGTGACGTATATCTGTTAGAAGATTTGGGCTCTACCAACGGCACTTATGTTAACGGAGAGCGCCTGACTGGCCCTCAGTTGTTGATGGGCGGCGAGACGATCATGTTTGGCTCGACGGTTGAGCTGACCTTCAGCCCGGTTGGCTTTGACGTAGCCGCCACGATGATCGCACCGCCGCATGCGGCAGCCCCCGCCGAGCCGGTGGTTGTGGCCCCGGCCCAGGTGGAACCGGCTGTCGTTGAGCCGGCTGAAGTGGCTCCGGTCATCCTTGAATCGGTGCCGGTGATCAATGTGCTGGCTGATGAGCCTGCCCTGGAACCTGCTGTAGAGGCGATCCCCGAACCCCCGGCAGCACCGGTGGTTGAGCCAGAGCCTGTGATTGAGATCCCCCCCTACAATGCTCCTGAGCCGGCCTACAGTGCTCCCGAGCCCGTCTACAGCACTCCTGAGCCGGTCATCTCTGAAGTCTCCGTGGAAACAGAGCCCCCGCAGAAGAGCAAGAAGGGCCTGTGGATTGGCATTGGAATTGGGTGCTTTGTGTTGGCTTGCTTGTGCATTGTGGGTACGGTAGCTGTGATCTTGTGGCAGTCAGGGGCCTTCGGCTAAACCTGAGTTTTATTCGTACCATATTAATCCAATCGACAAGGATGAAATAGGGCTGGTGATATTGAATATCACCGGTAGCCTGTTTCACCCTTGTTTTGGCTAAGGAAGGATTTCTTGTCTACCCCAGCACGTCCTTTTGATTTTCAGCAGACTTTGGTCCCCAACCGCTTGCTAGGGCTATGGCGGATGATGAGCGGCTATCGCTGGCATTATTTGGGGGCAACTGCCAGCCTGGCTGTTTCGGCTACCGCCAAGACCACGACCTATCTGCTGTTGAGCTATTTCATCGATACAGTATTGGGGGAAGGGCAGTATTTGATTCCGGGCAACCTGAGGTCCACCCTGGTGTTGGTGGCCTTGGGTTTCTTGGGCCTGGCAGCCATCGAAGGTACCTTTAGTTTTCTGTCGGGCAGGCTGGCCTCTTACACAGCCGAAAACATCACCCGCCGTTTGCGGAATTACCTTTTCGACCACATTCAGCGCCTGTATTTCCGTTACCATAAGAAAACCCCCACCGGTGATCTGATCGAGCGTTGTACATCTGATGTGGATGCGCTGCGGCGTTTCTTCAGCGACCAGGCAATTGGTATGGGGCGGGTAATCCTGCTCTTTACGATCAACTTTGCAGCCATCTTCAAATTGAGTTGGAAGCTGGCACTGCTTTCAATTGTGGCGATGCCGATCATTATCCTGACCTCGGCCTGGTTCTTTAAGCGCCTTACCAAGGTATACGAGGCGTATCAAGAGCAAGAGGCCATCCTTTCAACCACCCTGCAAGAGAACCTGACCGGGGTGCGGGTGGTCAAGGCCTTTGCCCGCCAGGAATATGAGCGTAAGAAATTTGAAAAGGATAATTGGGAGAAGTTTGTGCGCGGCCGGCGACTGACGCGCATGCACTCGCTTTTCTGGCCGATCTCAGATATTGTGTGCGGCTTTCAGTTGTTGGGGGGCTTCCTTGCGGCGGCCCTGATGGCCATCAACGGCGAGATCACCGTGGGCACTTACATGGCCTACAGCGGCCTGGTGGGTTGGCTGATCTGGCCCATGCGCAACCTGGGACGCCTGATTGTGCAAACCTCCACTGGCCTGGTCTCGTTTGGGCGCGTGCGCGAGATCATCAAACAGCCGCGCGAAGCCCTGACTGTGGGCCGCTACCAGCCCGAGAAACCGGTGCAGGGTGAGATCGTTTTTGACCAGGTTGGATTTTCTTACGAGGATGACAACGAACTGATCTTGCAGGATATCAGTTTTACCTGCCAGCCGGGGCAGGTGGTGGCGCTGTTGGGCTCCACCGGCTCTGGCAAGACCAGCCTGATCAACCTGCTGCCGCGGTTTTATGATTACACCAGCGGCAGCATCAAGCTGGATGGGGTAGAGTTGAAAGATTATGCCCCTGAGTTCTTACGCAGCCAGATCGGCACGGTGGAACAAGAGCCCTTCTTGTTTTCGCGAACGATTGGCGAGAATATCGCTTACGGCGTGGGGCGAGATGTGCCGCATACCGAAATCGAACAGGCGGCGCAGATGGCTGCCGTCCACGATGTCATCCTGACCTTCCCGCAGGGATACGAGACCATGGTCGGTGAGAAGGGCGTTACCCTTTCGGGCGGGCAGAAGCAGCGCGTGACGATTGCCCGCACCCTGCTCAAAGATCCGCGCATCCTGATCTTGGATGACTCGACCTCCTCGGTGGATACTGAGACAGAAGCTTTCATCCGCGATGCACTGCGCTGCCTGAACGTGGGCCGGACGACCTTTATCATCGCCCACCGCATCCAAAGTGTGATGAATGCCGATCTGATCGTGGTGTTAGATAAGGGCCGTATCGTCCAGAAGGGCACGCATGCTGAGCTGTTGGCTCAAGAAGGCATGTACCGGCAGATCTATGATCTGCAGACGCGCATTGATGAAGAAGTTGAAAAAGAAGTGGCGGGCGCAGCAGCCCGTTAAGGAAATGAACTGTGGCAGATATTGATCTCGAAGAGGATGATTATACCGGTAAGGTGACCGGCACGACTTTGCGCCGGATCATTGGTTTGGCGCGCCCACATTGGCGTTGGGTGGCAGGATTTTGGGGCATGATTGCCTTGACGTCTGTCTTGGACGCCTTTTTTACTTACCTGAACAAGAACATTGTAGACCAGGGCATCGTGGCTGGCGATACCCAGGCCCTGACGCGCCTGGTGATGATCTATGCGGGCCTGCAGGTTGTGCAAGCGATCTGTGTGTTTTCGTTCATCTATATGTCGGGGGTGCTGGGCGAGCGCATCCAGTACGACCTGCGGCGGGGTATGTTCAGCCACCTGCAAGACCTGTCGCTCTCTTATTACAGCCAAACCTCGGTCGGACGTTTGATGGCCCGGGTGACTTCGGATACCGTGCGCATCGCTGATCTGGTGACCTGGGGCCTGATTGACAGCACCTGGGCGGTGATGAACATCAGCACCTCCACCATCTTCATGTTGTTGATCAACTGGCGGTTGGCTTTGATCGTGCTGGCGATTGTGCCGGTGCTGGTGGTGATTGCGGTGCAGTTCCGCAAGCGCATCCTGGTGGAGTTCCGTAATGCCCGCAAGGTCAACTCGAAGATCACCGGTGCTTATAACGAAAACATTACCGGGGTGCGGGTGGTCAAGGCCTTGGGCCGTGAGGCCGAGAACCTGAAAGAATTCGACCAGTTGACCGGGGCCATGTACCGATCCAGCTACCGGGCGGCCTGGCTTTCGGCGCTGTTCTTGCCCACGGTGCAGATCATCGCCGCGTTGGCGCTGGGGCTGATCATTGGCTACGGCGGCATGCAAGCCCAGGTGGGGTTGATCACCGTGGGCGGCATCCAGGCCTTTGTTTCATACCTGACCTTTATGTTGTGGCCGATACAAGACCTGGCACGCGTGTACGCTGAAATGCAGCACTCGATTGCCTCGGCTGAACGCATCTTCACTTTGCTGGATTCGAAGCCTGAGGTCAGCGACCAGGCTGGTGCTGTTGACCCGGGCACGCTGCGCGGCGAGATTGAATTCGATCATGTCGATTTCTATTATGAAGATGGCAAACCGGTGTTGAGCGATTTTTCGCTCAAGGTCAGGCCAGGCGAGATGATTGCCCTGGTGGGGCCGACCGGAGGCGGCAAGAGCACGATTGTCAATCTTCTCTGCCGTTTCTATGAGCCCAAGCGCGGTGTGGTGCGCTTGAACGGGCGCGATTACACCGAGTTTACCCTGCACGGCATCCAATCGCGCATCGGGGTGGTTTTGCAAACGCCGCACCTGTTCTCGGGGACGATCCGCGAGAACATCCGCTATGGGCGACTGGACGCATCTGACGCGGATGTGGAAGATGCCGCCAGGCTGGCGGGCGCACACGACTTCATCGTGCGCTTCGAAAAAGGGTATGATGAACAGGTTGGGGAGGGTGGGGGGATGCTCTCGGTGGGGCAAAAACAGCTCATCAGCCTGGCGCGGGCCGTGCTGGCAAAGCCTGAATTGTTCATTATGGATGAGGCCACCAGTTCGGTGGATACACTGACCGAGGCCCTGATCCAGCGCGGCATGGATAACCTGATGCAGGACCGCACCAGTTTTATCATTGCCCACCGCCTTTCGACCATCAAGCGCGCCGACCGCATCTTGGTGATTGAAGATGGACGCATTGCAGAGATGGGCACTCATGCTGAGCTGCTTCGCCTGCGTGGGAAGTATTACCGCTTGTATACCCAACAGTTCCGCCACCAGCTCGAACAGGCTTATAATTTATTGGACCCGGCAACTCAGCCAAGTACTACCTCTTGAGGAGTTAAGCGTATGTCAATTGTTGGTCAATCTGTCACGCGGGTGGATGCTCGCAGCAAAGTATTGGGCCAGGCTCTCTATCCTGGCGATATCAACCTGCCCAACCAGGCTTACATGAAGATCCTGTTTGCCAACCGGCCGCATGCCATTGTGCGCGCGATCGATACCACCCAGGCCGAAGCCCTGCCGGGTGTGCTGGCGGTGTTCACAGCCAAGGATGTGCCAGTCAACGAATATGGCCTGGGTGTGGCAGATCAACCGGTGCTGTGCGGCCCTGGTTCCAGCATCCCCTATGCTGACCGGGTGCGTTTTGTGGGTGACCAGGTGGCTTTGGTGGTGGCAGAGAGCGAAGAGATTGCCGCCCAGGCGCGTGACCTGATTTTGGTGGACTATGAAGATCTGCCGGTGGTGACGGATATGCTTGAGGCGATGAAGCCAGGAGCCCCGCGCCTGCACCCTGGCAGAGAAGGGGTTGACCGGCCGGATTCGAACGTCTTCACCCATTTTCGCATCCGTAAGGGGGATGTGGAAGCCGCTTTCGCGCAAGCAGATGTGATCGTCGAAGGTGAATATCGCACGCCAGCTCAAGAGCATGCCTATTTGCAGCCTGAAGCCGGGGTGGCTTACATGGACGAAGATGGACGGGTAACCGTCCAGGTGGCAGGGCAGTGGGCGCACGAAGACCGCGAGCAGATCGCACATTCCCTGGGGCTGCCAGAAGAGCAGGTGCGCGTGATCTACCCTGCCATTGGGGGGGCGTTTGGCGGGCGCGAAGACATGTCGGTGCAGATCATGCTAGCATTAGCAGCCTGGCGGCTGAGCCAGCGCGGCATCCATCGCCCGGTGAAGATCATCTGGAGCCGTGAAGAGTCGATCATTGGGCATCA
>Ga0116143_10004396_pt1 | contig 13401 bp, 12 predicted proteins | sample AD_UKC034_MetaG_FD_89745 | JGI IMG/M metagenome (GOLD analysis project Ga0116143, IMG submission 89745) | Active sludge microbial communities of municipal wastewater-treating anaerobic digesters from USA - AD_UKC034_MetaG | ecosystem: Engineered > Bioreactor > Anaerobic > Digestate | place: USA...
GGTCTTACCTCGTCCACCACCTTCTGCAAGGCGTTCGTCAGTTCCGAGTTGGGGACGGTGTTGAGTCGCACGGTCGGGAAGCCGAGGGAGAAGATCTTGGAGAAGCCGTACATCTTCCCGACGACCTCGACCTGCCTGCGAGCCTTCTCGATGACCTCGTCACTCCACTGCGGGGTGTGTCCCTTGGTGACGACAGCCCAGAACACCTCGTCGCCGGCCGCGATGTGTCGGAGAATCGTACCGCCGGCGCCGATGGTCTCGTCGTCGGGATGGGCAGAGATGACCAGAACTCTCATACCCCACCTCGGCCAAAGTCAGGGTTGGTCGACCTTCTCGTCTGCGTTCATTCGACGCAGTACCACGAATAGGCTCTTCAAGAGGATCTCGATGTCCAATGCAAGTGACCAGCGCTCCACGTACTCCACGTGCAATTCGATTCGCTTTTCCATGTCGATGGCACGGCGACCCCTGATTGCGGCTAGCGAAAGAACGCCTGGCTTCATGCCGAACATCTTTCGCTGTTCATCGGAGTACTGCTCGACCTGGGCCGGCAGTGGTGGCCTTGGGCCGATGACGCTCATGTCGCCCTTGATAATGTTGATGACCTGCGGAAGCTCATCGAGACCAAAATCCCGCAGGAATCGCCCAAGGGGGCTGATCCTGCTCTCCTCTGCTACATTCCACTTGGTCGGATCATGCCCAGGCGGCGGTTGAGACATCGTGCGGAACTTGATCATCCTAAAAGGACGCTGGTCGACGCCTACTCGCTCCTGGGTGAAGAACAGGGGACCCCGAGATCTCCACTTCACACAGAAGGCAAGCAGTGGGAACGCAGGCGCAACAGCAAGTGCCACTGCAGAAGATGAGGCCACATCGAAGGCCCGCTTGACCGCGAGCGAAATCCCTTTGCGAACTCTGCCGCTTGAGCCTGGCTCAGTAGACATCCGAATCACCCATGGTGACATACCAGTTCCGAAAGTTTCCGGCCAAAGATTGTGCCTTGCCTCCAGAAAGGGTTGAAGCACCGAAATACGTCACTGGAGCCTCGTTGTCGAATCCGATCTTCTCGAGCTCTCCATGCAGAGAAGCATGCAGGACCAGCCAAAGGCTGATGGTTTCTGCTCCTTCGCGTTTGGCTTCAATCCCTGCTGCCCTCAACATGCCAATCGAGATCGAGTTGTCTAACGCCAAAAGATCGACAACATGGACTTCCGACTTGTATCGTTTGGTCACAAGATAACCCAGCAGGGCACCATCCGCCTCGGCGGTCAAGACGCGATAGCGCGTCGTTGGATTCTGCAGGTAGCGCCAAGTCAACCAGGCTCGGTTTCTCTCGACCGCGACAAGCAGACCATTGCCAGCCTCTCGCCAAAGCGTGTCAAAGCGTTCATCGATCTCGGAAATCTCCCTAACCGCAATGGCGGCCTCCTCACCAATCCGCAGAGGCAACTTGGCACGCAACGTAGGGATCTCCCACAGGTCGGTCCAGCCCAGATCCCTGATGAAGCCACGGTGTGACTTCGAATTCGGGAACCCCCAGACCATCACCAGGTTGCGGTCTCGCATCTCCAAGTAGGTTGCCCTGGCTAACTGCGGGAAGAGACCACTGCCCCTGTAGGAGGGATGCGTCATCGTGGTGCCTGAAAGCCCCGTTCCTATGCTCGTGTTCTCCAGCTTGATGGAAATCGGAGTTATCGCATAGTGGCCAACAAGCTGCCCATGGTCCCAGGCAAGCTTGATCACCCCAGGGCCAGCTGGGGCCTGCTGGAACCGCCATCGCCAGCTTTCCAGAGGTAATTCTCTCTGGTAGCAGGTCGAAAAGAGCTCGAGGATGGCCTCTTCATCCCCTGGATGGTAGGTTCTGATCTCTGGCTTGGTCATGATGCTCTCACGCGAAGACAGGCTGCCTCAAATATCCTCTTTGAAAACTGCTTCGAACCTGGACACGCCCACTCCAAGCGCAAGCTCTTTCTTGTAGAAATCCCTACCCCTTTGGCCGATGGCTGCCAGCTCCTCGCTGGGAGTCCTGGCAAGCTTCACCACCACATCAGCGATGCTCTCTGGATTTCCTGGTTCACAGGCGTAGCCGGCGCCCGCACGCTCCACTAAATCTGCGGCATCCCCTCTGACTCCCATGACGATAGGCCGGCCAGCTTCGAGGTAGGCTTGTGTCTTGGATGGGATCGTGATCCGGAATAGTGGATCGTCCATCAGGTGCACAAGCAGCGCATCTGAAATTGCGAAGATCGGACTCATGGCCGAAGGCTCCTGCCGCGGGAGGAACCTCGTGTTCCGGATACCCTCGGCTGCCACCCTTCCTTCGAGCCTCGACCGCTCTACTCCACCCCCGACGAACACGAGCTGCACGTCTGGCGAGGAAGCAGCCACCAGCTTCGCTGCGTCGAGCACGGCATCCAGCCCCTGCCCGGTGCCCATGGTCCCCGCGAAGAGCACATTAAACTTCCCCGCCATCCCGAACTTTCTCGCCAGCTCCGGATCGGGACTTTCTGGCTGCTCGTTCTCGTGCGTCCAGTTGTAGATCACCGTGACCTTGGCCTCCGGAACGCCGCGCTCGACGAGCAGGCGCTTGAAGCCAGGCGAGAGCACCACGAGGTGATCGCATACCCTGTAGAGCACCTTGCAGTACGCGCCCACCGCATCGAGGATGTGCCTGTTGTTCAGCATCCCCGTGGCGGCCAGGGTGTCCGGCCACATGTCCTGGATGTCGTAGACCAGCGGCGCCCTGAACACCGTCTTCAGAGCCACCGCCGCCACCCCGATGCTCGCCGGCGGGTGGTAGCAGTAGATCACGTCCGGCCTCTTCACCAGCATCGGCCCTAGCGAGGCCGCGGCCAGCGCGAAGCTCGCGTAGTTCGCCACCCGGTGGAGCGCGTTCTTGTCGTGGCTCGGGTAGAGCGCAACCCGGTTCACCCGGATCCCGTCCATCTCCTCCCGCTGCCAGGGCCGCACCTTGTACCCGGGGTACAGCTTCCCGCCCGGGTAGTTCGGGAAGCCCGTCAACACCTCGACCTGGTGGCCCCGCGCCTTCAGGGCCTTCGCGAACTGCAAGCCCTTGAAGGTAGGTTCGGGATCGAACCACTGGGTGAGCATCAGGATCTTCAACGGACGTTCTTCCTCCACACGTTCCGGTTCACCACATCCACGTGGCTCAGGATGATCCGCACCACCTTGTCTGACACGTCCGGCACGTCGTAGTCCCTCACCACGGGGAACAGTCGCTTCGCGCCCAGGGGCGCCTTCGCCAGCACCTCGAGCGCCTGCATCACCCGCTCCGCGTTCATGCCCACCAGCAACGCCGCCGCCTCCTCCATCCCCTCCGGCCGCTCGTGCGCCTCGCGCAGGTTGAGCGCCGGTAGGTTCAGGATGGACGCCTCCTCGGTGAGGGTGCCGCTGTCCGAGAGCACCGCCCGCGCATGCATCTGGAGCGCCACGTAGTCCGTGAACGCGAACGGTTTCAAGAACCGCACCAGCCTGTTCGCCTTCTTCCCCTTCAACCCCTCCAGCTTCTTCCGGGTACGCGGGTGGGTCGAGACCACGATGGGTTTCTTGTGGCCCTTGGCCAGCTCGTCCAGCAGCGCCACGAAGCGCAGGAAGTTGTCCGAGTCGACGTTCTCCTCCCGGTGGCAGCTCACCAGGAAGTAGCCCCGGTCCGCGAGCCCGAGAGTCTTCAGGATCCGCGAACGCGCGATCTTCGGCCGGTAGTGGTCCAGCACCTCCCGCATCGGGCTGCCGGTCTTGATGATGCGGTCGGGCGGGATCCCCTCTCGCACGAGGTAGTCCCGGGAGAGGGTGCTGTAGGGCATGTGGATGTCGGAGATGTGGTCCACGATGCGGCGGTTGATCTCCTCGGGCACCCGCTCGTCGAAGCAGCGGTTGCCGGCCTCCATGTGGAACACCGGGATCTTCCGCCGCTTGGCCGGGTAGGCGGCGAGCGCGGAGTTGGTGTCCCCCAGGATGAGCACCGCCTCGGGCTGGACCTTCGCCATCACCTTGTCCGCCGCGGAGATCACCCGGGCCACGGTCTCGGCCGGGGTGTCGCCGTGCGCGTCCAGGTAGTGGTCGGGCGGCCGCAGCCCGAGGTCGTCGAAGAAGATCTGGTTGAGCTCGTGGTCGTAGTTCTGGCCGGTGTGGACCAGCACGTGATCCATGTGCTCGTCTAGCTTCGCGAGGGTGCGGGACAGGCGGATGATCTCCGGCCGGGTCCCGAGCACGGTCATGACCTTCAGCTTACGAACCACGTCGTACCTCCTGGAAGTACGTGTCCGGCGCCCTCTCGTCGAAGAGCTCGTCCGCCCAGAACAGCACCACCATCTCGGTCGAGCCCACGTTCTCGATGTGGTGGGTGTACCCGGGCGGGATGTCCACCACCTTCATCTCGCTGCCCTTCACCGGCACGTCGACGCGCGCGCCGGTCAGGATGTGCTCGAAGCGGATGACCGCCTCGCCGCTCACCACGATGAACTTCTCGACCTTGGTGTCGTGGTAGTGGTTGCCGCGGGTGATGCCGGGCTTGGTGGTGGACACGAAGAGCTGGCCGATGTGGGCGGACTTCAGCACCTCGGCCAGCGCCCCGCGCGGGTCCTCGCGCCGGGTGAGCCCGTAGGCGAAGCCGTCCTCGGGCAGGTAGCTCAGGTAGGTCGCGTAGAGCACCCGGGTGAACGGGTCGGCCAGGTCAGGGAGTACAAGCGTCTTCCGGCTCTCGGCGAAGGAGCGGACCAGCCCGGCCACGGCGCCCACCGTGGTCCTGAACACTGGCGAGACCTGGCAGTATTTACCTTCCCGGACAGGCTCCTTTCCGTCGAGCACGGCCAGGAAGGCGCGCGCCACGTCGTCCACGTACACCAGCTCGAGCGGGCTCTCCGGGTTGTGGATCTGGATGGGCAGGCCGCGGGCGGTGTTGTGGCAGAAGGTGGCCACGGCGGAGTTGTAGTTGGGCCGGCACCACTTGCCGAACACGTTGGGCAGCCGGAACACATGGGCCGAGGCGCCGGTCTTCTCGGCGTAGGCGAACACTTCCTCCTCGGCAGCCTTCTTCGAGGCCCCGTATGGGTTCTCAAGCGCGGCCTGGATCGAGGAGGACAGGACCAGGCCGGCCTTGCGGCCGGCCTGCGCGAGCAGGCCGCACAGCTTCCGGGTCAGGTCGGCGTTCCCCTCGGTGAACTCCTTCGGGTCCTGGGGACGGTTCACGCCGGCCAGGTGGAAGACCAGGTCGGCCCTGGCGGCCATGCGCTCGAGGTCGCCGGCCGGGTTCTCGACGTCGAGGGTCAGGACCTCGAGGTCCTTGCGGCGCCCGAGGGCGACGAGCAGGTTCTTGCCGATGAACCCGCTGGAGCCTGTGACCAGGACGGACCTCATCTCACGACCCTCCACCGCCCGCCCCTGGCTGGCCCTACGCGGAGGATGCGGCCCTTCGCCTTCAACTGTCTGACGTGCCACTCCACGCCTTTCTTTGTGAGGCCCAGGGCTGCGGCCAGCTCGGCCACGGTAGTTTCTGGGTTGGCGCGCATCCGCTCGACGATTATCTCCCCGACATTCACCCCAGTTTTTACCCTAGTTTTCACCCTAGTTTTTACCTTGGGCTCGATCCCAAATTCGCTTTCCTTCCGTCCCGAACCGTGAACATCTTCCTTCATGGCCAGCTCTGGCGATCTGTGGAACACCGCCCGGAAAAAGCCATCCGGCTCGAAGGTTGGCTCGCGCAGGCCCGCGGCGAGCATGGCCGACTTCATCTTCCTGATTCCCATGCCGATGCGCTCGACCTTGTGCGCACGGAAGAAGAGGTCGGCGATGATCTCGTTCCGCCTGATTGAGACCGTCCCGAGCTCCCCCAGTGACAAGCCCTTCGGCAAGCCGCCTGGGTTTGAGACTGCGCAGGAAGGCGGGAATGTCAGCGTTACCGATGCCGATACCCGCCTCCCTGGTGAAGGCGCGGACCTTGGCCTTGGAGATGTCATCGAACCCGAAGCCCCTTGTCGCCCTCTCCTCGAACGGGACCGGCTCGTTCTCTGCGAACATGAGGCGCAGCTCGTCGTGGTTCATCTTCTGGGTGCTGCCGTCGAGGCGCCGGTAGTACCCGGAGCCGCAGGAGTAGGGTTTCTCCTCGCCTTCCGGCACGACGACGGCGACGACGCTACCCGCCTGCGCGACCTCGACGGGGATGGCCGGCTTGCAGTTCCGCGCGAGGTTGTTGATCTTGGCCTTCATGTCATTGGTCAGCCGCTCACCGACGACGTGCCCGTCGTCGCGGACGCCGAGGATGACCTTCCCGCCCTTGGTGTTCGCCAGGGCCACGATGTCCTCGTCGATGCGGGGCGTGTACCGCGCCTTGAACTCCACGGTGAGGCCTTCGCCTCCGCGGATGAGGAGCTCGACTGGGATTTCCTTCAGCCGCCTACTCATTGATTCTTTCGCCCGCAAGCGCGCGCTTCACGATGTCCAGGGTCTCGAGCATGGCGGCCATGCCGTCCACGTCGAGCCGCCGGGTGTTGTGGGAGTTGTAGTCCTCCTTGACCGACAGCTCGCTCTTGCCCTTGTCGAAGTAGAGCTCGTAGTTGAGGTCGCGCTGATCCGCGGGCACGCGGTAGTAGTCGCCCATGTCCTCGGCCACGGCCATCTCCTCGCGGGTGAGGAGGGTCTCGTAGAGCTTCTCGCCGTGGCGGGTGCCGATGATCTTCACCTCGTTCGAGGCGTTGAACACCTTCTTGATGGCGAGCGCCAGGGTCTCGATGGTGGCTGCGGGTGCCTTCTGGACGAAGATGTCGCCAGGGCGGCCGTGCTCGAAGGCGTAGAGCACCAGGTCGACCGCACCATTGATGTCCATCATGAAGCGGGTCATGTGGGGGTCGGTCACGGTGAGTGGCTTGCCGGCCTGGATCTGCTGGATGAAGAGCGGCACGACCGAGCCCCGGCTGGCCATGACGTTGCCGTAGCGGGTGCAGCAGATCATGGTCTTGTCGCCGGACACCCGGGCCTTGGCGATGGCGATCTTCTCCATCATGGCCTTGGAGATGCCCATGGCGTTGATGGGGTAGACGGCCTTGTCGGTGGACAGTACGATGACCTTCTTCACGCCCTTGGCGATGGCGGCAGTGAGCACGTTGTCGGTGCCGACTGCATTGGTGCGCAGGGCTTCCATCGGGAAGAACTCGCAGGAGGGGACCTGCTTCAGCGCAGCGGCATGGAACACGTAATCCACGCCGGTCAGTGCGTCGGCCACACTGCCTTCATTCCTGACGTCACCGAGGTAGAACTTGAGCTTCGGGTCCGGGTACCGGCGGCGCATGTCGTCCTGCTTCTTTTCGTCGCGGGAGAAGATGCGGATCTCGCCGATGTCCGAGCCGAGGAATCGCTCCAGCACGGCGGTGCCGAAAGTGCCGGTGCCGCCGGTAATCGACAGAAATCCGCTCAACTTATCTTTCATCACTCTGCTCCCGAATAGGAACTAACGCGCCTTGCGATCCTCCGCAAGCATCACGAGGTCGTCAATTAACCGGTCATAGGGCTTGGCTGCTGCGAGCGAAGCCTCCCTCTCGCGGCCTTTCCTGATTAGTTCTCGCCGTAGATCATCATCTTCGTCCAATCGAATCAACGTGTCAGCGATATCCTCTGGCACAAGAGGATTGAAATAAACCGCTGCATCACCACAAATTTCTCTTGCGTATGGCCTATCTGCAGCCGCCACTGGACATCCCATCCTCATCGCCTCGAGCATTGGCAGCCCCACGGTCTCGACAAGCGATGGCATGACGAGTACTTTTGCGACACGGTAGGCAGCGCCGATTTTCGCACGCTCTATTCCACTCAGATAATCAATTCGTCTGTCGCCTGGAGGAGTGCTGCCAGGCAGAATAATCCAGGTCATCCTGTACTCAGACCGTTTTGACTTCACAATACGGAATGCAGCCTCAAGTGACAACAAGTTCTTGTATCCCAGCGTGTTCCCCACATACAGCGCCGCGCCCACTGAGGCCGGCGGAGCAACAGTCGCCTCATCCAAAAAATCGGGTGCACCTGGCGTGAATACCTTGATGCGCCTTCTTGGAATCTCGAATTCCCTGGATAGAAGTTCTGCCACAGCTTCAGTCTGAACAGCCACTAGATCCGCACGCCTGCAGGAAATCGCCATAACCTGTTTGATAACAGCCATTCTAAACTGCAACGAAACTGGGCAACGAGCAAGCGCCTCTTTGCTAAAAGGAAGCGACTGATGCACGAATACGCAAATTGGTATTTGGCCATCAGCAATACCTCCATTTCCAAGGCACAGACCTACATCGGCATGACATCTATCCATAGCTCGAGAAAATCCACTAAATAGCCAGGTCACTTTTCGGATACTTCTAGTTTTTCTATAAAACCACAGATGACAATATTGAACGACCCGATTCGTGATCTCTGAATCCTCGAAGGAAGATGGACTAAATACATGAACATTTCCTATTCGCGGACAGCGCCTCGCAGCACCAAGCACTTCGCGTGCGACCATCGCCGCGCCCGCCATTCGTGCACCAATCATATCTATTGCCAAAGTTGGTTTCATATCACTTCTGCCATGTCGCAATCGCGCTCACATCCATTCAACCAACCCATACCTTAGGATCAAGTATACCCTCACTCAATGAACTCTATTGTCGGCACCGTATAGTTCTTGCAATAAAGGCACCGACCAAAACAACTCCAGACATCGCAATAATAGCTGTATTCAAAGATCGCACCGCGAAAAACGTCATCCCAAAAGCAGCTGATGCAATAATTGCATATCTGTTACCTGATAAAATTGCTGTTGCCGTAAGATTTTCAATTTTTCCGAATACCAAACCGAGAATAAAGCAGCAAAGCAGACCCCCATATAGTCCAAAGTCTACGTAAAAATCGCCAGCAAACGTGTATGATACTGAGTGGTATTTTCCCGGATTTTCGCCACCAAAGTCCCTTATCAGCGTATATCCTAACAATTCTGGTTTTTCTCTCCAAAGAACTCTTGGGATATAGAAAACCAATATTGCCGCTGAGGATTGGCCAAATTTTACACCTCTTTGCTCAACAAGAGACACAATCATCGCCATCTTGTCGACCACGCCTTCAGACAATTCCGACAACGGAACCATGTCAAAAGTAGACTCACGGCTCTCCGACAGCAATCCTGCGCTTCGAGCACTTTTCATTGTGGTCAATATTGCCACCATTGCAAGAACGAAAACCAATAGTATCGATTTCTTGCTCTTACTGGTGGTCGTGAAATACCACACCAAACCTGCCGCGGCGATTGAGACAAGAAATATGTATCTCGTGCCAATTGCTATCTGAATTACCAGAATTGGCAAAATGAAAATCGCCCCAATTGCATACTTGACGCTATTCCTGTATAATCCTCTCAGGTAAACGAATGCAGCCGGGATGACAATTCCAGCAGACTCCATGACACCCTCAAGAATTACGTTTAGATCCTTTTCTCTTTCTAGGGTTACAGATCTTCCAAAATATAGAGCCCGAAAAGCCGAGGAGGCATGATAAACTATATATAAAACAGATAGAACCACAATCAGTATCTTGGCAGTTTCATTTTTCTCAGCCAAATAGTGTCTATTAAATGAACCATATTTTGATGACGAAATCAAATAACTTGCAACAAGAAATGAGGCGTTTGCTGCGACCAAGTATCTTGATGCTTCATTATATCTGTATTCTCCATATGCTGCCGAAATTGCATCCGAGTACAAGATCCCCTCTAAGCATACAATAAGAATAAAACCAAAGTGCCAGTAGCTACTGAGTCTTATTAGCAACGTTCCGCTGTATAGATGAAAGGACAGCACTACCAACGACACAAATGCCGAGGCGACAAATAGGTAGCTGCCTCCATCAGACGCCAAAGCCAAGCCATCCAGCAATAGAAGCATCAACAGAATGCTGGATTTATTCAGTCTATTGTTGTCGCCACCACTCGCAAAACTCGCCATATCCGATTCTTCAGTATTCAGGTTTAATCGATACAATTTTTCATTTTTTCAAGCCATCGACGACGCCTTGCCCAGATTATCGAAGGAAGACCGCTAAACATAAATCTGTAGCGTTCGCTGGAGAAATCGGCCTCAACATTTGTTCTCCATAACATATATGGATCACTGTCTTTGGCCAGAATTACGCCCGGGCATGGAGTGAAACAGTAGCGGTAGTGCCTGTGTATCAAGCACCATGCATCATGACTTATCCTATTCCAGGAATAGGTCCAGGCGAAGGTGTCTACCTTCGCGCCTATCCACTCCTCGAGCATCCTTCCGCTTGCCACTATCTCATATTCAAGTGACTCCGCTGTCGTTTCGTCGAGTCCAGCGTGCGTCATTGTATGGCAACCAACAGTGTGACCCCGGAGTTGAAGTTCGCAGATTCCTTCGGCCGATATGTGGCGACCGTCATTATGGAATCCCGGCACCACGAAGAACAACCCCTGCAGATCAAACTCTTCCAGCACCTGAGCGGCAACCGACAAGTTGTTGAGATTTCCATCATCAAATGTTAGAAGTGCTTTTAATTTGCCTTTAGGCTTGCCTGTGTTAAATGTGGTCATAATTCTATCGAAACTGGCAAAGCTGATGACTTCAAACCTGCTTATCACCCATTGCAACTGACGGCGAAATGCATCCGCCGACGACTTTGGAGTAGAGTGGTAGTTTACTGCTACAATCGCCGTATCTCCCTTGTCGCCAGCCTGCCGCTCCAGCAGTCGCCTCGACGCCTCGTCGAAACCAGCCAGCACTGCCGCCTTGATGATGCCGTCCTTCATGAACGCGCGACCCATGCTGAGAATGTTTGGCACTGACAACTAGTCCTTGCATTTCAGAACATGGTATCGACTTTGTAGATCGGAATTCGCACACTTTCTGGAACATTTCTTACAACAGTCACCAATCCACGACCAAGGTATCCTTTTCTTGAATACTCGAGAATGAATGGAGCCATGACCTTATTCTGTGACTTGACTGAACTATAATTTAAACTTGCGATAGCGATATATAGACCTTTGAACCTTTTTCTTAGAAGGTACGGACTGCCTTTGAACCCTACTATTTTGCTCTTTAGTGTCGCTTGCCTTTCATTCTTTAGAATCCACGAGAGGTAATTGTCACCCATCAAATCCACATCAATTCGGTGCTCTAGAAATTGGCTGACGATTCTATATCGCCTATGGTCTCTCAATGTCCAGCCCATCTTGAGATAACCAGGCAAAGACTGATCGTTGGGAAAGTTGTAAATCATTGCCGCATCGCCCAATTCGCGAAGACCGGCATTGACCATCTTTCGGAAAAGACCTTGACCCCTATGTTCCTCCAGGACTGCCGTGCTCCCTGCCTGGAATGCCTTGTGGATCTCTAGATCATTCCGCCAAAGCGCCCATGCCCCAGCTGGCCGATTACGACAGTACGACACCACAATGATGGATGGACCATAGATGTTGGCTTCGAACTGGTTGGAATACCTCGCCGCGAAATTGAAGCCAAAGACCTTCGACTGAATGGTTATGAAATCATTCTTGATGTTGCTAGATATACTATTTGTCCAGCAGACCTCGATGCGCAGATCACCGGTATTGGTACATTGTGCTCGAACTGGCTGAACTTTCATGAATTTCACTGATAGTCAGGATAGGGATTCTTGGTGCAAGCAGAAGCAATTGGCGATGCAAAGCTGGCGAACAGGGCCGAGTTAGTTTCTGACTGGCTACATGTACCCACCGATGACCACGTTATCGATCCGGCAAGTTCCCGTGGTGCCAGTTGCGCCATAGCCATGAAGCTGGATGATGAGGCCATCGCTATTGTTCGCCCCTTCCGGAAGGTCGACGGAGAACGAGTGGAAGGCGGAATCCGGAGCGTAGGTCACACCTGCATCAGGAACCGGCGTGAAGGAGGACCCGCCATCCACGGAATACCGCACCTCGAAAGCGCTGGGTCCTGTGCCCGAGCTCCGGACATCGAAGCTGATGCTCAAGTTCGAGTAATCAGTTGCGCTGACTTCGAACCCGAAGTATCGGTTGTCATCGGGAGTCTGAGTCAGGCTCCAGTTGTTCAGGCTCCAGGCAAGGCCAGGGTTTCCGCTGAAGAAGGCTTCGCCCCCGTTCGAGACTCCTCTGGACGCTACGCCACTGCCCTCGAAGGGAAGCAGGTTCTGAGCATCGAAGTTCCAAAGTACGATCCTGCTGAACTCCACCACCTCAACGTACGAGTACGTGGATGCCGCCCAAGATGACCAGACCCCGGTGCCATGCGCCTGGACGTACCAGTTGCCGGAGCCAACCTTGACAGTGCGCGAAGCAGTGCAGGTGTCACCCTGCCCATCACCGCATCCCAGGTCGGAAGCCGCGATGGTCTCTACGAAGTTGTTGACTACCTGGAGCTTGTACTCGATTGCGTACTGGCTCTTCTGCCAGGAGAACTCGACCATGTCGGATACCTGGGTGGCAGAGAGCGCAGTCGGGGGCAACACGTTATTCGCATCCGGAAGGACCTCGTAAGGCGCGCTCGCCCACCCGGACAGAACGTCCCCGTTCTTGGCCTGCACGTACCAGGTGCCAGAGCTCACAGGGAGCTGCACCTCGACGCTGCAAACGTCCCCGCCTCCTACACCGCAACCCAGAGTGTCCGCGTCATAGGTGTTCACAAAGCGATTGGGGACCTGTAGCCGGTACTCGGTCGCGTAATCAACACGGTCCCAGGAGAAGGTCACGCCAGGAGGGCCCTGGACAAAAGCGAGCCCGGTCGGTTTGGCCAGGTTGCTCGGAGAACTACCGACCGTGTACTGCGCGCTCACCCAGGGGCCCCACAGTGTCTCGCCCCTGGTCCGCACGTACCAGGTGCCGGTACCGATCGTGTTGATGGTCACCACAGTCTGGCATGGACCCACCGACTCGCAGCCTACCTCGGCCGGGGTGTAGGTAGCAGCCACCATGTTGGGGATCTGGAACGCGTAGTAGGTTGCGTACTGGCTCCGGTCCCAGGAGAAGGTCACCTGGTTCCCGTTCTGCACGGCGCTCAGGTTGGTCCCCGGGGCGGCCTGGTAGGTCGACTCCGTGGGCAAGTAGCTCGACCGCGCCCAGCGAGGGGCGTCGAAAGAGCCCTGCACGTACCAGTAGACCGTGTTGGTCCAGGGGACTGGCTGCGGCTGTGTCGTGCAGATCATGCCGGCGCCGATGCAGCCGAGCTCCGCACCGCTGAGCTGGGCAGTGATGAAGTGGTTCGGCACCTGGAGGCGGAACCAGTCCGAGCCGTCCGACTGCCAGGAGAACACCGTGCCGAGGTCGGTGTTCAGATACGTCATGTTGGTGACCAGCGAGTCCATCGCCACCTCGAGGCCATTCTCGTCCTCGAAGGTCGCCTCGCCACA
>Ga0116143_10004397_pt1 | contig 13400 bp, 12 predicted proteins | sample AD_UKC034_MetaG_FD_89745 | JGI IMG/M metagenome (GOLD analysis project Ga0116143, IMG submission 89745) | Active sludge microbial communities of municipal wastewater-treating anaerobic digesters from USA - AD_UKC034_MetaG | ecosystem: Engineered > Bioreactor > Anaerobic > Digestate | place: USA...
CATGGCTGAGCCGGTGCAGGTCATGATGGGAATGATCTGCCCATCGGCGTTCAGCCCCATGTATACATCATCCTGGAAAAGCAGGTAGTGGCTCAGCTCGTGCGCCAGGATGATCGGCCAGTCGTCGCCCATCGATTGGCCGGGCGTGCCATAACGGTTCCAAACCGAGCCGATCGAGAGCTGGCCCATGAAGTATGCCAGATCGGGCAAGAGCGGATCCGTGGTGGTGGTGAGTACCACGCCGCCTTCGATGGCCCAGGGGCGCATGCGGTTGTTGGCGTAGACGGTGATGTGGCTGTTCAGCCACGAGTCGGCGTTCTGGTACACCTCCACCTGGCCCAGGGCAATCTGCCCATTGGTGAAGTCATACAGGTATTCGGAGGCACGCTGGATGTTAGCCTGGAGCTGTTCGAGGTAGGCCGGGTCCTGGCTGGAATCCCATTCCAGCGACATGGACAGGTTGAATAGGATCAGCGGGCTGGCGGAAGAGACCGTCAGGGTCTGTACGCCGGTTGGCGCTACCACGGTGCCATTGACGCCCAAGGGGTGGACGAAACCATTGGTGAAGTAGGTGGTATAGGTGGTGGAGATGAACTGCGGCGCCAGGGCCAAGAGCTGGTCTCCGGCTTTGATCTCGGCGCGGCCCATCAGGTAGCCCTGGCTGTCGGTGCGGAAGGGCACCAGGGCCAGGTCGGCAATGGGGGCGCCATCGCGGGCGCTGCCCTGCGGCAGGTTGTAGACCAGGGCGTTGGCGGCTGGCGCGGTGCCGTTCATCACCCGGATCTGCGTGCCACGCACCCTGAAGGGCAGGGAGGTGGCGGTCAGCATGGGCTGGCGGCCATCCGTTTGCGGCAGGTTATCGACCAACTGGGTGGTATCCAGCACCGCTTCAATGCGGAAGACCACGTTATCTGCCCGCCCGAACAGGCCCGAAGCCGCCACATCCCAGTTGAAGGTGTAGGGCGAGGTGCTGCCCGTGACCGTTCCCACGGCCGGCAGCCAGCGGCCGCCGCCATCGGTGGAATAGAAGGCGCGGATCTTGGTTACAAGCCCTTCGGGGTCGTCAACCAGGTAGCGGATGGGGACCACCCCCTGGCGGATGGCCGGCGCAACCGAATTGTCGGTCGGCGCCAGGGCAGGGCTGGATTTGCCGCCGAAAGTTGGGGCGGGGTTGGTGTGCAGGTCGATGTTCAGATCAGGCACTGGCACATCGTTCGTAGGATGCCCGGGAGCATTGCGCAGATAAATGCCCAAGGCGGGGCTTTGCAGGTCTTGGACGTAGGCCAGGTCCATGCGGCCATCGGCATTGACGTCCACCCAGTTGGCGGCATCAACGTAAGGGATGTCGGTGTCCTTCCAACTGCTGACCTGCCACAAGGAACCGTTTTCGTTGAGATAAATGTGCAAGCCCAGGCCGTATAAAAGGACATCGATGTCGCCGTCGCCGTCTGCGTCTGCCAGGTCGCCGCCAAAGTTCTCGGTTTCTTGTGACTCCCAGGCGGCTGTGTCGGCGATCACGCCGTTATCGTTCAGGTAGATGCGGCTCTGAGCGCCCAGGTTGAACACGGCCAGGTCCAGGTCGCCGTCATTGTCCACGTCGCCCCAGGCCACGCCCTCGCTGGGTTCGGTGTCGCTGGCTTGCCAGTACGGTTCTGCTGCTAACACGCCGCCTGCATTTTGGTAGACGTAGGTTTTGTCACTATAATTTTGAGCAACGGCCAGGTCGGGGTCGCCATCGCGGTCAAAATCGCCCCAGGCCACATCCACGGGTCCTTCGGTCGGGGCCGACCAGATCGAAGTGGTGCCCAGGCTACCGTTGTTGCTGCGATACAGGCGCGTGCTTGCGTTTTCCATCTCGCTGTAACCGGCTACTGCCAGGTCCAGGTCACCATCGCCATCGGCATCGGCATAAGCCAGCGCGCTCGAGGCGAGCATGTCGGTGGCCGACCAGGCCGGTGTGGTGTTGAGAGAGCCGCTGCCATTATTTAAAAACAAGCGTGGGCCTGAGAATTGGCTGGCAAGGCTCAGGTCCAGCCAACCATCGCCGTTGACATCTGCCCAGACCAGGTCGATGGCGATTTCAATGTCCTCTGGGTCCAAAGCGGTGGTATAGACGGTGGCCAGGGGGGTGCTGGCGATCACGCCGTTGTTGTTCCGGTACACCGCCACGTTCAACGCCAAAGGCACATCGTTTTCGTCAAACGAGACGTTCACCACAGCCAGGTCCATCCAGCCATCCCGGTTGATATCCCCCCAGGCCTGGTCGATCACGCCGACAAGTTCGGCAGGATCCCATTCGACAGAGGCCAAAAATTCTAGGGTGCTCATCTCGTTGACCACCACCCGCGATTGTGAGCCATTCATGCCCACTGCCAGGTCCAGGTCGCCATCGGCGTCCATATCTCCCCAGGCCACCGATCTGACGATGTTGCGGAAATCTGAGCTCCAATCTGGCTCTTCGGGCAGGCTGCCTTCTGTGTTCCAATACAACACGGTGGAGGTGAGCTCATTGCCCAAGATCAAATCCGGGTAGCCGTCAGCATCCAGGTCACCCCAGGCCAGGCTGGTGGTGGTTGTATAAGCATCTGAGCTTTCCCAGAAATCGGTTTCATCTAAGATGCCGCCCGTGTTGCTGTAAACCTGGCTGACATCTTCCCAGTTGGCAACCCCCAGCTCGGGGTAGCCATCTTGGTTGACATCGGCCCAGGCCAATTGCGAGACCATCGTCTCGCTGATGGATTCCCAGTACGGCAGATCTTCCAGGGAGCCGCTGTCATTCCAGTAAACCTGCACGGTATCCGCCAGGTATCCTACCGCCAGGTCCACCCAGCCATCGGCGTCCATATCGCCCCAGGCCAGGCTGGAGGCAGGCTGGATAGATGCATCCTGCCACGATGGGACTGCTTCCAGCGTTCCGGCGTCATTCCAGAACACCTGGGCGCGGCAGTCCATCATTTCATCGCAGATGACTGCCGCCAGGTCCAGGTAATCGTCGCCTTCAAGATCAGCCAGGGCAACGCTTGCTACACCGTAGCCGTCGTAACTCCATATGGGCGTGGTGACCACTTTGCCATTCAGGGTGGGATAAACCACCAGCGTTTCCGTCATCCCCACGGCCACATCCAACCAGCCATCGGCGTCGATATCGCCCCAGGCCATCGCCAGGGCATCAGAGGGCAGGGTGACAGTCTGTTGAGGTGTGTAGCGTATGCCCTGGCTGGTGTTCTCGTAGATCAGCAGGTAATTTGGGTCGCCCGGGAACTCACCGCCGTTCGCCAGGGCCAGGTCCAGGTCGCCATCCTGATCGATGTCGATCCAGGCGACTGCGTTGGTGGCCCAATCTTTGTTGGCGAACCAACCTGCCGCCGAGCTGAAGATCTCGTCTGCATCTTCGGGTTGGGGCTGCGCGGCGGTTGGGGTGTTCCAACCTCCTTCTACGGCGCTGCCTTCATCTACTGCTGCCGCCAGGGCTGCTGCCGGTGGCTTTAGCCCTAAGAAAAGGCTGAAGGTAACAGCGATCCCTAGCAAGATGGGGATCGCGAGCAATGGACTCCGAGGCTTCATGTTCATTCTCCTTAAGCTGAGATAACCTGGCCCCCCTGGAAAGTTAGTTGTTGTGGTTTGATTATAACCCATTCGATAAACAGGTTCGCAATTTTATGCCTGCCTTCCGATCTGCCTTCAAAATTACCTCAACAGGCGGGGTTATCTTGTATAATGCGTCATAACAGGTTTACCAACCAAGAAATCTAAAAAAGGCGGAGACCGATGCCCATCCCCGAAAGCTGGCTGCCCGTTTTGGGCGCTGAACAAGAGAAGCCTTATTATCAAGAACTATACCGCTTCGTGGGCCAAGAGCGGCGCAAGTACACCATCTACCCGCCTGGGCCTGATGTCTTCAATGCCTTGCGCTATACCCCTTATGATGATGTGCGGGTGATGATCATCGGTCAAGACCCTTACCACGAACCGGGGCAGGCGCATGGATTGGCCTTTTCGGTGCAGCCCGGCGTCCCGCCGCCGCCCTCGCTGGTCAATATTTACAAGGAGCTGCATGCTGACCTGGGCTTTCGCATCCCACGGCATGGCTGCCTGATCCCTTGGGCCGAACAGGGTGTGCTGCTGCTGAATGCCGTTTTGACGGTGCGGGCCCACCAGGCCAACTCTCACCAGGGCAAGGGCTGGGAGATCTTTACCGATACCGTGCTGCGCGTGGTCAATCAAAAGAAAACCCCGGTCGTCTTCTTGCTTTGGGGCGCTTACGCCCAACGCAAGGCAGAGCTAATTGATGCCCGCCATACGATCTTGAAGGCGCCCCATCCCTCGCCGCTTTCTGCCAACCGCGGCTTTTTTGGCTGCCACCACTTTTCAAAGACCAACCAGGCCCTGCTGGTTGCCGGTCTGCAGCCGGTGGATTGGCAGCTTCCTGAGCAATGGCCAGGCTAACCCCCAAAAAATGCTTCATATATGAAGCTAGACAAATCAAAACCTGCGCGGTATAATCTTTGCGCTATTCACGGGTCTGAGGTTGCGGTTTGGGTTTTTGGACGGTATCCATGTGAACCTTTCGGTTATTGCCTGCCCCCGAAGAAACATCTGAGCCATTGTTCTGCGGCTCGGCTGTGCCTGTGAATGCCAGCCGGGCTATTTTTTTTGTAGTGGACCCTTCGCCACCCCGGTCATAGTTTGCAAAAAGAAGGAGGTGATTAGTTTGACTACGGTAAATTTACGCCCGAATGAGTCGCAGGATCAACTGCTCAAGCGCTTCCGCAAAAAGGTCGCAAAGAGTGGTATTTTGTCCACCGTACGCCGGAAACGCTGGTTTGTCTCGAAGAGCGAACTGCGCCGCATCCAGAAGAAAAAGGCAATTCGCCGCATTAAGCGCAAGACGCGCCCCGATATGGAGTAATCTCCACTTGAGGAACGCGGCTTGCTGGTTCGGAGGTTGGTATGCCAAAAGATGATGACAAGATCGTTGTAGAGGGCGTGGTCGTTGAGGCCCTGCCCGGGACCCAATTTAGAGTGCGGTTAGAGACCGGACATGAGGTATTGGCCTATTTATCGGGCAAGATGCGTAAGTACTATATTCGCATCCTGCTGGGTGATAACGTACGGGTTGAGATGTCGCCCTACGACCTGACCCGAGGCCGGATCGTCTACCGCCACAAAAAGGCCCACGGCGATTTTCCTGAAGAAAATTTTAGCTAATCCTTCATTCCGAGCCACCTGAGTGATGCATCTCACATGCGCACAGGCTTTCTGCTTGTGCGCATGTTCTTTTAAGGGTACAATCGGTTTCACATAAGGGCAAGTTCTACCCGTCGCGGAAGTAATGCTTTATGGATTCTCGTACCAGGCCCTATGGCCTGATCAATCGTAACCTGTTTTTCTTCATGCTGGCAATGATGTTGGCGAACATTGGCAGCAGTATGTACGCTCCCCTGTTACCATTGTATCTAAAAGAGATGGGCGCCAGCGTGGCTCAGATTGGCCTGTATTTCACCGTGGCGCAGTTTGTCCCCTTGCTGCTGCAGGTGCTGGGCGGCTGGGTTTCCGATTCGATTGGACGGCTGCGCGGCGTAGTGTTGGGCAGCGTAGCCGGCAACCTGGGTTTCATTGGCTTTTTGTTGGCGCCCACCTGGCAGTGGATGCTGATCGGCGAGTTTTTCCATGCCCTGAATTATTCACTGGTCGGCCCCAGCTACGCCGCCTATGTAGCCGATCAATCTTCTGACCGCCAGCGAGGGCGCACATTTGGCTTTACCGAGATGATGGTGGTGTTGGTCGGTGTGATTGGCCCCCCTCTGGGCGGCTGGCTGGCGCATCGCTTTGGTTTTCGCTTGATGCTGCTGGTGGCCTGGACTTTCTATTTCCTGGCGACCCTCATCCGCGTGGTCATGTCGCACCGGGCCTGGACGAGCGGTAAACTGCCTATGAAGCCGCTGCACCTGGCGGATCTGTGGGCTAATATGAAGACCCTGAACAGGGTGATGTTAGCCGGCGGGCTGATCATCTGGCTGATCGGCGTTTACAGCTTGTTTGAGATTTCTAATTCCATGTCCACCAGCCTGATGCCGCTGTTCGCTGAAGAGATCGGTGGCATGAACTTCCAGCAGATCGGTTTGCTGGGGGCAATTTTTGGACTGAGCACCATGGTGGGCAATTTACCTGGCGGTTGGCTGGCTGATAAGCGCGGCGAACAAATTGGGATTGCATTCGGTTTGCTGCTGCAAGCGGCTGGCCTGGTCGGTTTTGTGCAGGCTGGGAACTTTGGGGGCTATGCCCTGGGCTGGATCTTGTTTGGCCTGGGTGGGGGTATGATGTCCCCAGCGTTCGATACCCTGATCAGCCGGGCGGTGCCGGCCGGGCTGCGCGGTACGGCCTATGGCATGTTCAATGCCACGGTTGGCCTGGCGGCTATGCCGGCTCCGGCAATTAATGCCCAGCTCTGGCAGCGGATCAGCCCACGCTTCCCATTTGTCCTGGGTGTTTTGGTCTCGCTGTTTGGCATTATCCCGGCTTTATTCAAGCTCAAGCGGCCCACCCTCCCGCCGGGTGGACAGGACCTGCCTGCTCCTCGCAATGAATGATCAGCCAATTCTCACCATCCGGGCCGTTATTTTTGACTTGGGTGGGGTTCTGCTGCGCACCCCCGATTTCAGCCCCCGCCAGCGCCTGGCTGCCAGCCTGGGGTATACGCGCCCGGAGCTGGAAACGCTGTTCTTTGGAGGGCAGTCGGGCACCGCGGCTCAGCTTGGCGAGATCAGCACCCAACAACACTGGGAATTCATTCGCCAGACCTTGGGCCTCACCCAACCCGGCTTTGAGCGCTTCTTGGAGCAGTTTTGGGGCCAGGACGAGATGGATTATGCCCTGGTCGATGCCATCCGCAGCCTGCGCCCGCAGCGCTGCACCGCCTTGTTGAGCAACAATTTTTCCGATCTGCGCCGCTGGCTGGTGGAGAAATGGGCTGTCGCCGATGCGTTTGACGAGCTGATCATTTCTTCTGAGGTGGGCATCCTGAAGCCCGACCCGCGCATCTACCAGTTGACATTGTCGCGCCTGGGCGTCCAGGCGGCTGAAGCGGTATTTGTGGACGACTTTTTACACAACGTAGAGGCGGCGCGGGCCTTGGGTCTGCACGCCGTACACTTCCAAAACTCAGACCAGGCGCTGACCGAACTGAGAACCTTGTTAGGAGAATTCTGATGAGTGGATTGATCCGGGCCATCTTGTTTGATGCGGGCAGCGTGCTGTTCGGCATGGGTGATCTCTCCATCCGCCAACGGCTTGCAGAGCGCATTGGTGTGCCGTTAGCTCGAATCGATGATCTGGTCTTTGGCAGCCCCTCGGCCCAGCAGGCTACGGTTGGCGAGCTGACCGTTGACCAACATTGGCAGCAGGTGATGGCGGCCCTGGGTCTGCCGCTTGAAATGCTGCCGGATTTCATGGCGCAGTTTTGGTCGGCCGATGTGTTGAACATTCAGTTGGCAGATCTGATCCGTTCCCTGCGGGGGCGTTACAAGATCGGCCTGCTCAGTAATGCCTGGAGTAATATGCGCCAGGTGTTGGATGAGCGCTTCCACGTGGCTGACCTGTTTGACGAGTTGATCATCTCTGCCGAGGTGGGGCTGGCCAAGCCTGACCCGCGCATCTATCGCCTGGCTGTGCAGCGCCTGGATGTCCAGCCTTCTGAAACGGTCTTTATTGACGATGTGTTGAAAAACGTCGAGGCGGCCCGCCTGGAAGGGCTGCATGCCATCCAGTACCTTGATTTTGAACAAATGCTGGCTGAGCTAAATCCCTTGCTAGAGATGCCGTGAACCACTTTGTCCTTTCACATTACCAGGCTAACGCCTTGCTCAACGCCCGCCGGAATGGGTTGGCGCAGGTACAGGTTTCGCTGGATCTGGAATTGAGCCTCAGCACGGTGCTGTTGGATGACAGCGGCATTGCCCTGCCAGGCGATCAACGCCTGGGTTGGGATGCCGTGCAAACCGTCCAGGATAACGAAAGCGGTGTTTTTGTCATCCAAGATAACCAGGTGCAGGCAGTGCACTTCTTTTCAGAAGATACCGGGCGCGCCTACAGCCTGTATCCTACCCGCAGCGCCCCCACTATGCTCATCTCGGGCCTGCCCATGCACCGCATTAAAGACACCAACCCGCATCAGGATACGCTGGAGAAGGTGCGCTCGGTCAAGCCGCTGGTGGGGCAGGTGTTGGATACTGCCACCGGCCTGGGCTATACGGCCATTGAGGCCGCCAAAACCGCTGCCCACGTCACCACCATTGAACTGGACCCCACGGCGTTGGAAGTGGCACGCCGCAATCCCTGGTCGCAGGACCTCTTCGATAACCCCAAGATCACGCAGCGCATCGGCGACAGCTTCGACGTGGCTGAGACCCTGCCCGATGCCGCCTTCACGCGCATCCTCCACGACCCGCCCGTGATGAGCCTGGCTGGGCACCTGTACTCGGGCGAATTCTACCAGGAGCTGTACCGCTTGCTGCGCAACAATGGCAAACTTTTTCATTATATTGGCGATCCCGATAGCAAATCGGGCCGCAGTGTCACGGCGGGCGTGCTGCGCCGCCTGGAGCAGGTTGGCTTCCGCCAGGTGCAGCGCGCCCCGCGTGCTTTTGGTGTGGTGGCGGTCAAATGAGTCTGACCCACTTGACCATTAACCAGGCCGCGGTCCTGCTTGCCCAGGGCGAGATTTCGCCGCTGGAATTGACGCGCGCCCACCTGGAGCGCATCCAGCAGGTGGATGGGCGGCTCAATAGCTTCATCACCCTCACGCCTGAGCTGGCCCTCAAGCAGGCGTGCCAGGCTGAGGCAGAAATGCTGGCTGGCATGCGCAAGGGGCCTTTGCACGGCATCCCCCTGGCGCTAAAGGATCTCTTTGAGACGGCCGGTGTACGCACCACGGCCGGTTCAAGCTTCTGGGCTGAGCACGTCACCCAAGCGGATGCCGCCGCAGTGCAAAAGCTGCGCGCGGCCGGGGCGGTGCTGTTGGGCAAGCTGAACATGCACGAGATTGCCCTGGGCGTTACAAATGAGAACCCACATTTTGGTGACACCTGCAACCCGCATAATTTGCAGTGTATTCCAGGTGGTTCTTCGGGCGGGGCAGGGGCGGCCCTGGCTGCCGGCCTGTGCCTGGGGGCCTTGGGCTCTGATACCGGCGGTTCCATCCGCATCCCGGCCTCGTTGTGCGGTGTGGTGGGCTTGAAACCCACGCGCGGGCGGGTGAGCTTGCGCGGCGTCATCCCCCTGAGCTGGAACCTGGATCATGCTGGCCCTATGGCGCGCTGCGTTTGGGATGTGGCCCTGCTCTTGCAGGTCATTGCCGGTTATGACCCTAAAGATCCCTGGTCAGAAGACCTGCCCGTCGATGATTACCTGGCCCGGCTGGATGACGGCGTGCAGGGTTGGCGGGTGGCCCTGGCTGGTGACGAATACTTCACCACGCCAGAAATTGTTGATCCAGAGGTAATGGAGGCCGTTCAGCAAGCAGGGCGGGTCTTTGAACGCCTTGGCGCCCGGGTGGAGGTGGTGCCTTTCCCAAGCGCACGTGATGCGGCAGTGGCCAACGGCCTGATGACCATGGCTGATGCGGCCACCTTCCATCGAGAGCGCATCGCCGAGTCTCCGCAGCAGTTTGGCCCAGATGTACTTGGGCGCTTGCGGCGCGGGGCGTCTTTTACCTCCAGCGAATACAGCCAGGCGCGCCGCACCCAGGCCATGTTGAAGCATCAATTTGTGCGTTTTCTGGAGGGGATGGATACGGGCCAGCCTTACGACCTGCTGCTCACCCCTGCCACACCCATCCCGGCACCAGGGCGCGGTTCAGCCGATGCTGCCGAGCGCGCCAACCTGCTGACCCGTTTTACGTCTCCTTTCAACCTCACCGGCCTGCCGGCCCTGGTCATGCCCTGCGGCGTAAGCCGGGCTGGCCTGCCTTTGGGTTTACAGATCGTAGCCCGGCCCTGGGCCGAAGCCAGCCTGCTGCGCGCCGCCCATGCCTACGAAAAAGCCCGCGCCTGGTCACTTGACGTGACGGAATTCACGCTTTAATGTGGAGTTTCTTCGGTTACTTGCCCATGTAGAAGCGTGTATAATGACAAATGTATGATCGAGCATTCCAATTGATCACGAGGTGGGGCGTTATGAATGGGTTTAACCCATTCGTAATGCCCCGCGTTTCATCTATTACTTGTTGATAAGGATGGTGAGCGATGACAGATGAGCAAGTGACTGTAGAAAAGACAGCTACGCCTGCGGCTGCCCCCCAGGCGAAGAAAGGCCCGCGCGGCCAGGTGACCATCTTCGCCAATTGGTGCAAGGGCTGCGGCATTTGCGTGGCTTTTTGCCCCACGGGGGTGTTTGCCCTGGATGATACGGATCATCCGGTGGTTGTCCATCCAGAAAAGTGTACCGCTTGCCACTGGTGCGATACACACTGCCCTGATTTTGCCATTGTGGTCAAGAAAATAGCGCCTTGATCTTGAAGCTGCCCTATGTTTGGTTCTATTTTGTCAAAACAAGGAGGATAATTTGACCGTCAAACTGATGCAAGGCAACGATGCTGTCGGCTGGGGCGCACTCGCCGCCGGCTGTCGCTTTTATGCGGGTTACCCCATCACGCCATCCACAGAAGTGGCAGAGATGCTTTCGCGTGAGCTGCCCAAGGTGGGGGGGAAGTTCATCCAGATGGAAGATGAGATTGCCAGCCTGGCGGCTTGTATTGGCGCATCGGTTGGCGGGCTGAAATCAATGACCGCCACCAGCGGCCCTGGTTTCTCGCTGATGCAAGAACACATTGGCTACGCTGCCATGACCGAGGTGCCTTGTGTGGTCGTGAATGTGCAGCGCCTGGGGCCCAGCACGGGGCAGCCCACCAGTGCCTCGCAAGGTGACGTGATGCAAGCTCGCTGGGGCACGCATGGCGATCATCCCATCATCGCCCTCTGCCCCACCTCGGTCAGCCAGTCTTTTGACCTGACCGTCAAAGCCTTTAATTTTTCTGAGAAATACCGCACCCCGGTCATCTTGCTGTTGGATGAGGTGATTGGGCATATGCGTGAGAAGTTTGACATGCCCGATTTCGATGCGATCGAACGCGTTGACCGGATCGCCACCGATGTGCCGCCGGAATGGTACAAGCCCTACGGCGATTCCCTTAGCGATGTGCCACCCATGGCCAATTTTGGCGATGGCTATCGCTATCACATCACGGGCCTCTTCCACGATCCGCATGGCTACCCAACCCAACGCCTGGATGAAATTGACCCCTGGATCAAGCGCGTGCACCGCAAGATCGAGCGTAACCTGCACGATATCGTTTTGTATGAAGAAGACTGGGACCCGACGAATAAGACGGTTGTGGTATCTTACGGCGCTTCGGCGCGCAGTGCGCGTCACGCCGTCAAGTTGGCTCGCCAGCACCGCCTGAAGGTTGGTGAGATCACCTTGCTTACCATCTGGCCCTTTGCCGAAGAAGTGATTGCGCGCATGGCCCGCACTGCCCGGCGCATTATTGTGCCCGAGATGAACCTGGGGCAGCTTGCGCTGGAGGTGGAACGCGTGGCAGGGCGCAGCAAGGTGGTGCGCGTGAACCGGGCCAATGGTGAAATGGTCACCCCGCAAGAGATTCTGGATGCGATCGAGGGCAGTTAATATGGCACAACACGAAGAACATACCGCATACGAATACTTACGACCATCCAAGAAATTCCCCAATGTGTGGTGCAGCGGCTGCGGCATTGGTGTGGTCATGAGTGCCCTGATCCGGGCAATTGACAACATTGGCCTTGAAAAAGACAACGTGGCCCTGGTTTCGGGGATTGGCTGTACCGGGCGTATGCCCGTTTACATGGATTTCAACACCATGCACACCACGCATGGGCGGGCACTGGCTTTTGCCACCGGACTCAAGATCGCCCGGCCCGAGTTGAAGGTCATCACCATCATGGGAGATGGCGACGCGCTGGCAATTGGCGGCAACCATTTCATCCATTCGGCTCGCCGCAACATCGGCATCACCGCCATCGTGGTCAATAACAATATCTACGGTATGACCGGCGGCCAATACAGCCCCACCACGCCGATTGGCGGGCGCGCCACCACGGCCCCTTACGGCAATATCGAGCCGCCCATGCCCATCTGCGAGCTGGCCCAGGCGGCCGGCGCCAGCTATGTGGCGCGCAGCACGGTGTATCACGCGGCAGAATTGGAGCGTTACATCGAGCAGGCCATCCGCAAGGACGGCTTTGGCCTGGTGGAGGCGGTCAGCTACTGCCATACTGGTTACGGTCGCTTGAATAAGCTCGGCACCGCCGTGGATATGATGCGTGCACTGAAAGAGACCAGCATGGCCCAGGCGGCTGCTCAGAAGTTGGCACCCGAGGAACGCGAGAACAAGATCGTGCGCGGTGTGCTGCATGATGTCGAGCGGGTTGAGTACACGGCACGCTATCAGCAGCTCATCGACCAGGTTCAGCAATCAATCGGCGGGCGTTAAAGGAGCTATCACATGACCAAGACTATCCAAAACGACCGCACCGAGATCCGCCTGGCAGGCGAGGGCGGGCAGGGCATGATCCTGGCGGCGATCATCCTGGCTGAGGCCGCCGCCATCTATGATGGCAAAAATGTGACCCAAACCCAGGTCTATGGGCCCGAGGCTCGCGGCGGCGCCAGCAAGGCTGAAGTGGTTATTTCGAACGGCCAGATCGACCATCCCGAGGTGATCAACGCGGATGTGCTGGTGGCAATGAGCCAGGAAGCCTGTGATAAATACGCCGGCAACCTCAAGAAAGGCGGCCTGCTGATCGTTGATGAAGAAAAGGTTGGCCGCATCCCTTCTAATAAGGCGGTCAAGATCCCCATCACCCAACTGGCAGAAGCGCGCACCGGGCGCACCATCACGGCCAACGTGGTGGCTTTGGGGGTGCTGGTGGGATTGACGGATGTTGTTTCTCGTATGTCGATCGAGAAGGCGGTTTTGGCACGCGCCCCAAAGGGCACAGAAGACATGAACCGCACTGCGCTGTTGGCCGGCTTTGAAGCGGCCGACATGGTCAAAAGATAAGAATTTCAAGGGGCTGCCCAAAAAAGAACCAATTTGGGCAGCCCCTTGACGGGCTTTACCAGCCCGCATACAATAACCCTTCAACGTGATCTTCGCGATCACCATATACTTTCCAACCCAGGTGTTCTGCCCCCGGATGGGCAGGCGGCTTCTGAGATGTTTAGAAGCCCGGCGAAGCCGGTGCAAGTCCGGCGCTGTTGCGCAACTGTAATTGGTCGAGCCTTCGTGGCCCGGCCAACAGCCAGGTCGCCCGACTGGGTTGGGTTCACCGAGCCTCGCAGAAAGGAGTTGGGAACGCATCATA
>Ga0116143_10004401_pt1 | contig 13391 bp, 8 predicted proteins | sample AD_UKC034_MetaG_FD_89745 | JGI IMG/M metagenome (GOLD analysis project Ga0116143, IMG submission 89745) | Active sludge microbial communities of municipal wastewater-treating anaerobic digesters from USA - AD_UKC034_MetaG | ecosystem: Engineered > Bioreactor > Anaerobic > Digestate | place: USA...
CTCATCAGGTTCTTCGTTGATTTCAGTTGCGGGGGCTTCCGTCGCCGCGCTGGCAGCGCCGGGAGGGTTCACCAGGCGGTTGAGAGAAAGCAAAAGCAAACAACTCAGGATTATTCCGGGGATAATTGCTTTTTGCGCGCCATTCATGGTAAACCTCCTGGCTGGATTTGCACCATAATAGCACATTTGTTCTATTTTGTCAATCAAAAAAAGGCGAGTTTCCCCGCCTTGTGTATCTCATCGTTCCATACTGACGACCTGGTGCTCCCAACGGTGCCAGCCGCTGAACCTCTCCGCAAGTATTTTCTTCCCCTCGCCCGGGCTAATTTGCCCGCTCAACTCCAAATCAGCATCGACCATGATGCGCACCAGTTCGTGGAACTTGATCTTGGGCTCCCACCCCAATTTCGTGCGCGCCTTTGTGGGATCTGAAAGCAGGTAATCCACTTCAGTCGGTCGAAAATAACGCGGGTCGATCTCAACATATTTCTTCCAATCCATCCCGACATAACCAAAAGCCTCATCCAGGAATTCACGCGGGCTGTGCGACTCGCCGGTACCGATGACGTAATCATCAGGATTATCCTGCTGCAGCATCATCCACATGGCCTCAACATATTCGGGTGCGTAGCCCCAATCCCGTTTCGAGTCCAGGTTGCCGAGATAGAGCTTGTTCTGAGTACCCGCCTTAATCGAGGCAAGTGCGCGCGTGATCTTGCGGGTAACAAAGGTTTCACCGCGGCGCGGTGATTCGTGATTGAAAAGGATGCCATTGGTGGCGAAAATACCATAGCCCTCGCGGTAATTCCGCGTTACCCAGTAGGAGTAGACCTTGGCGGCAGCGTAAGGGCTGCGCGGTTCAAACGGGGTTAGTTCATTTTGCGGCGGTTTGGCAGCGCCGAACATTTCACTTGAAGACGCCTGGTAAAACCTCTCTGGGTTGCCGCTGCGGCGGATGGCTTCGAGGATCCGGATCGTGCCCAGCCCGGTCACATCGCCGGTGTATTCGGGCATATCAAAACTTACCCTCACGTGGCTTTGCGCGGCCAGGTTGTACACCTCGTCTGGCCGTACATTATAGACAACATCCATCAGGCTCTCAATGGCAGTGATATCTCCATAATGCAGGTAGAGTTTGAGTTCTTCACCATTACGGTGTGGATCGTGGTAAATGTGATCGATACGACGGGTGTTGAATGTGCTCGCTCTGCGGATGATCCCGTGAACCTCATAGCCCTTTGAGAGGAGCAGCTCAGCCAGGTAGGAACCATCCTGACCAGTGATACCCGTGATCAAAGCTTTTTTCATCAGCCGCCTCCTTGGCGTTTTTTTTCATCTTATTTGATACGCTTGCCAGTTGATTATTATAACCGAAAGAATAAAACCCTTTTCGAGTTGATTAACAAAAAAACACCCCGGATCGATTTTCGCAAATCACGGGGTGTCTAAATTGTGCACCTATTCTTTCTTGCGGAAGGTGACTTCCTGTTTTTCCGCATCCAGGTCAACCAGGACGGTATCCCCTTCAGCGTAGTTGCCAGAAAGCAGCGCAACTGAAAGAGGACTTTCCACATGTTTCTGCAGCGCTCTTTTTAATGGTCGAGCACCAAAAGAGGGATCGTAGCCCTCTTTAGCCAGCCATTCGCGCGCCTGGGCGGTCAATTCCACCTTCAACCCGTGTTCCTCAAGGCGCACGCGCACTTCCTTCATCTGCAGATCCACGATGTCATGCATCTGTTCAGGAGAAAGCGGCGAGAACATGATGATCTCATCAATACGGTTGAGAAATTCCGGTCTGAAGGTGCTTTTGAGGGCTTTTTCGATCTTTTCCTGCGCCTGGCGTTCTTCAGCGGTGTCCGTCTTCTGTAAAAAGCCGAGCGTTCCACCCTGGCGGACGAACTCCGTACCCAGGTTGCTGGTCATGATCAATACTGTGTTGCGGAAGTCCACCACGCGACCCTGGCCATCGGTCAGGCGGCCGTCATCAAGGATTTGAAGCAGCGCGTTCCAAACTTCCGGATGGGCTTTTTCGATCTCGTCGAACAGGATGACGCGGTACGGCCGCCGGCGTACGGCTTCGGTCAGCTGTCCGCCTTCCTCGTAACCCACATAACCTGGAGGGGCTCCAAATAGACGTGAAACAGTATGCTGTTCCCGGTACTCGCTCATGTCCATGCGCACCAGGGCGTCTTCATCATCGAACATAAACTCTGCCAGTGCTTTTGCCAGTTCGGTTTTGCCGACACCGGATGGACCGATGAAGATAAATGACCCGATCGGCCGGCGCGGGTCTTTGAGACCTGAACGCGCCCGCCGTATGGCATCCGCGACCGCATGAATGGCTTCGTCCTGCCCGATGATGCGTTCGTGCAGGCGGTCTTCCATCTTCAGCAGTTTCTCTGATTCCGCCTCCATCATCTGGCTCACCGGTATGCCGGTCCACTGCGCCAGTACCTGGGCGATGTCATCCACATCCACCACCTCATCCAATTTATGGTCAGATTCCCATTTATCGCGCGCCTGGTTGAATTGTTCCTCAAGCCGCAGCCGGTCCGCTTTCATGCGTGCGGCGCGTTCATAATCACGTTCCACACCCGCCAGTTCCTCCTCGGCTTTCAACCTGTCGAGCTCAGTTTTAGATTTCTTCAGTTCAGGCGGCATGGAGTAAAGTGCTACCCGAAGCTTGGCAGCGGCTTCGTCCATCAGGTCGATGGCTTTATCCGGTAGCCGCCTGTCACTCACATAACGCGAACTCAACTTAACCGCTGCGGCGAGCGCTTCATCAGAAAAATGGACTTTGTGGTGTGCTTCGTATCGATCGCGCAGCCCCAGTAACATCTTCAGTGTATCTTCAGCGGAAGGTTCATCCACAAAAACGGGGGCGAAGCGCCGTTCCAGCGCGGAGTCTTTCTCGATGTGTTTCTGATATTCGTCCAGCGTGGTCGCGCCAACGCACTGCAATTCACCGCGCGCCAGCGCGGGTTTGAGCATGTTCGAAGCATCCATGGCTCCCTGGGCAGCTCCCGCCCCGACTACCGTGTGCAGTTCATCAATGAACAGGATGATCTCACCTGATGAACGCTGAACCTCCTCGATGGAAGCCTTGAGTCTTTCTTCAAATTCGCCACGGAAGCGCGAACCGGCGATCATCGCGCCGAGGTCGAGCGAGACGACCCGCTTGCCCATTAGAATTTCGGGGACGTCATTTGAGGCGATCTTCTGCGCCAGGCCTTCAACGATCGCGGTCTTGCCCACACCCGCCTCACCGATCAACACCGGGTTGTTCTTGGTGCGCCGCGAGAGGATCTGCATCACACGCAGGATCTCGGTGTCGCGTCCGATGACCGGGTCGAGTTTTCCCTCCCGCGCCTGTTGGGTCAGGTCGCGTGAATATTTTTCCAGCGTGCGGTAACGGCTTTCGGCCTGCGGATCGGTGACACGCTGTCCGCCGCGCAACTGCACGATGGCGTCTTGTACACGGTCACGCGTGATGCCGGTGGTCTCAAGCAGCCTGGCTGCAGGCGTATTCTTTTCGCTCAGTATGGCAAGGAACAGGTGCTCTGTCGAAATGTATTCGTCTTTAAGTTTGCTGGCTTCTTCATTCGCCAGGTCAATGATCCTTTTTACTCGCGGTGTGATAAAAATCTGCCCGGCACCCTGGCCGAAAATGCTGGCTTTCGGGCTGGTCTTGAGAATGTAATCCAGCCGTTCCTCCAGGATTTGTGGATCTACTTTTAAGATCTCAAGGATTTGCAGCACCACTCCCTGAGGTTGTTCGATGAGCGCCAGCAGGATGTGCTCCGTATCGATCTGGTTATGTCCATAGCGCTGGATGATCTCGGCAGCCCGTTGAGCAGCCTCCTGCGCCCTTTCTGTAAATCTGTCAAATCGCATCATAGTAAACTCCGATTTAATATACTTTCCTTAATGGTCATTATAGCATCGAGGATATCAGACAAATCAATGATTTGTATAAGAATCCGGTTAACCCTTTTCCATTGTGGCGAAACCAAAAGTCAAGATACAGGAAACAATTACAGTCTGCAAGGGTAATGCGATGCAAGGTTCGCACCTGTTCGTAGACGCGGGTGTACAATTCTTTACATGGAGAAACTCTCATCCGAGGGGAACATCCGGCGTATCGATATACGGCGGGATCTGCCTGCCATCGCCACCCTGATTGAGACAGCCTTCGCCGACCAGATGGACGACGAAGGCAGAGATTACCTCCGCCACATTCGGCAGATCGCCCGCAGCGTGGGCGCTTTTATCCTTGACGGGAACACTCCTGAAAGTTCACAACTACCTTTCCATGGTTACCTCTGGGAGGAGGATGGCAGCATCATCGGCAACCTCACGCTCATTCCGGTGAGAAAGAAAGACCGCTACACCTACTTCATTGCGAATGTTGCCGTTGCCCCTGAACAGCGCGGCAGGGGCATCGCGCGGCAGCTTACCGAAAGAGCCATCGCACATGTACAAGAGCACGGCGGAAAACACATCTACCTGCAGGTGAGAGCGGATAACCCGCCCGCTATTCACATTTACCAGCAGACTGGATTTGAAGAAATCATCCGCCGCACTTCGTGGATCTTTCCCAAGAATTTCACGCGCAGACCACAATCCATACAGGGTGTAACCCTGGGCAGGCGAAAAAGAGAGGATTGGTCACAACAAAAGGATTGGTTACAGGAAGTTTACCCGAAAGAGATCGCCTGGAACCTGCCATACAATTTGGGGCGCCTGCGCCCGGATTTTTGGATCTGGCTGGATAACCTGGTAAACGCGCTGGTATGCCGGCACTGGTCAGCACATGAGCAAGGTCACTTAATTGGTACGGCTTCTTATGAAAGCGGATTCTCGGGTTCCGATTACGTCTGGCTGGCAACCTCTCCGGTCTGGGAAAACCAGGCAATCCAGGCGCTGCTGCCGTATGTTCACGCCAGGGTACGTAGACCGCAGCGTATTGTAGTCAACTACCCTGCCGGTAGAGGGGAGAATGGCTTTACGGCCTGTGGTATGCAGGAACTGCACACGCTTATCTGGATGAAAAAAGAAATTCCTGCCAAGACTGAGACTTGATCTCTGTGAAACTTTTCCTCTTCGCCTGCGTATTTATTGACGAAAGGATCTTCACATGAAAAACTTTCTTCTAAAGGTACTCATCAACGCCGGCGCTCTATTCTTGGCTGTCTGGCTGCTGCGCCCGCACATTGTGATGCAAAATGACGCGTGGTACGCCTACATTGTTCTTGGCGCGATTTTTGGCCTTGTCAACGTACTCATCAGGCCTGTCATAATGTTCGTCAGCTGTCCGCTCATCGTTCTCACGCTTGGATTGGCAACACTATTGGTAAATACCCTGATGTTCCTTTTCGCGGGCTGGTTTGGTACAGTGCTCGATTTTGGCTTTACCATCCCTCAACAGCAGTTCCTCTACGCTTTTCTGGGAGCGCTGATTGTCAGCGTTGTCAGTTTCATCCTTAACCGCATTTTCGTACCTTCACATCAGTAATTCGTAAACCTAAAACAGCGCCCCTCGTGTAAACCTCACAGGGGGCGCTGTTTTTTTACTTGATCAAGGTATCGGGATGGCAGAAACCCAAACAAAGAAAACCGGGTCCCATCTGAATCGCACTGAACCGTCAGCTGAACGCAACACCCAATCACCATTCACATCCTTCTGCGGTTCAACCCCTGTTTCAAGCAAAGATGAGATGTTTTCCGGGATCATCGGCACCCATTCCGTTCCATCTGAACTTAATTGGTAGACCGGGATTTCGACCGTACTGACCACAAGCCCGCTTTCCGGGTTATAAAACAGTCCTTCCGGAATTTCCGGCAGGCCGGATTCTTGAGGTAATTCTGAATCAATCAACGAAGATAGGTTCTCAACCGCGGGTAAGATGAAACCCAGGGTAAAGTTGTTCTCAGCGTCGCTCACCCATACCCTGCCATCACCAGCCACGGTGATGCCGCTGGGGACACTGAATCCATCAATGCCTGAGCTGGCTTCTCCCCAACCACGGATGAAGTTCCCTTCCTGGTCAAACTCGAGCACCCTGAAGGCATCAGGGTCTGTAACGTAAATATTGTGATCGCCGTCCAAAGCCAGGAAGGGTTTGTTGTTGATAGATTGACCAAACCAGCCGTTCACATCCCAGTATCTGAGTATGCTGTAGCTTCCTTGTTCATCCGGTTCAAATACCTGGATTCGCTGATTCCAGGTATCCGCCACATAAACCAGTCCATTTTCATCCACAGCGATGCCCACAGGTTCATCAAACTCACCCGGGTTGATGCCGTTGCTGCCAAACTGGGTTTTATAATTTCCTTCTCCATCAAAGATCGCCACCCGGTTGTTACCGGTATCTGTCACGTACACCAGCCCGTTGCGATCAACCGCGATTCCCCGCGGTCCCCAGAAACGGTCTGGTTCTTCCGCCAAACCCGGAACCCCCCACATCCTGATAAACTTGCCTTCGCTGGAGAACTTCTGAATGCGGTGATTCCAGGTATCCGCCACGAACACCGAACCATCCGGTCCTACGGCAATTCCCCAGGGTTCATTGAAGGTTCCTCCCGGAGCATTCCCGCTTTCGGCAGTGGCGTAACTACCCCAGGTCAACAGGAAAGCGCCTTCCGCGCTGAATTTTTGTACGCGATGATTATTGGCATCCGCTACGTACACAGATCCATCCGCCGCCACCGCGAGCCCGCGCGGCATCGTCAGTTGACCTTCCGCGCTCCCGCTGGTTCCAAAGACTTTATCAGGAATTAATTCAATATACCTGCCCGCGTATGGATCCGTCTCCACCGCTTCCTGCTGCTGCGGAAGGACACCGTACATCCAGATCTGCGAGACGATATCCTTTTGAATGAAGAGATAAATATTTCCTGAAGGCTGCCAGTTCTCCAGTGTCAACCCGGTGTTGTTGGCCACCTCAGCATACAGGCGGTAATCTTTATTAAGCCAGATATTGAAGATTGCCTGGCGCATTTGAGGATTGGTGAAGCCTTTCCAGAAGCGCTCCCAGGTCATGTTGAAGTAATCCTGCATCGGCCAGACCAGCCGTTTGTATTTTGTTTCGAAGTATTTATCCTTGAGGATCGCCTGGGTTTTAGAAAGGTGTTCATCATCGCTGATGACCACAGGGTAATTCAACAGGTCCCGGGTCAGGTCATCTTTCAGCCATGATTTATTCGGATATTCACGGAAATACCACCAGTAGGGATACAGGGCATCACCGATATAAGCCACACGGATGTCAGTGCCGCCAGTGGTGCGGCGTGAAATATCCTCCACCTGCTCCAGTACATCCTTGGGTCCTCTGGCTGCGTGCGCGTATACCAGGAATTCCTTCGCGGTATCGTAATTGATAAAACTCGCCTGGTACGCGGAGCGGGCGGTGAGAATCATTAGAACCGAGCCGAGGACCAGCGTGAGCAATTTGAGGATCTCCCGTTGACTCCATTGAATCAGCAGCCTCCAGAGTAAACCGCCGGAAGCCAGGGTGGCGCACAACGCGAACAGGAATGTGCTCGTCGCCTTGAGCTGCTCCAGTTCCTTCCCTGAAAAAGGTTTTTGCGTTCCCGCCAGCGAAGCGACCACCCCGCCAAGGCTGATGAGGAATACCGGCAGGAGAATGATGGTGAGCAATCCCTTCCTGTCTGAAAGCTGCCTTAGAGGCGCTGAATCCACCAGGTAGCCAAAACCGAAACCAGCGCCCAGCAGCAGCGGCAAGGTCACATGCACGGTAAGCCAGGGCATCTTCTCACCTGCGAGCGTGTAAGCGACCAAGCTTGATACCCCCCAAAACACAAGCAGCGCCAGCACCGGTAATTTGGCAGGTGCATCAACAGAAGGTTCATCACCAGTCTCAGGCAGCGGCAGTTGCGTCAACTCGTCAGCCTGAATACCAGCCTGCTGCGCCGGGGCGATACCGGGAATGGTGGAGAAAAGCCTGTGCCGGATACCGGCTACCACCGCGATGAGCGAACCGATCAAAGGCAGGTATTCGTACATTGGCACCTGCAGAAAAGCGAAGAAATACCAGGGTTGCGATCCGCGGTTCACACCCTGCTGGCTCAACCAGTAACCCAGCGAGCCCACCATACCGGTGAAAAATCCCTGGCCGTTGGTAAAAAAGGTCGTGTAAAAAATGGTGAAAATGGCATAAAAAACGCCGATATTGACCAGCCAAAGGCGCGGCTTCCATAATATGCCCAGGATGACAGAGATGATCACTGCCCCAAGCAGGAACAAAGATGTGCGGATCAAACCCGGTTGAGAATAATCCAATGGATTCCATCCCAGCAGGTTGATTGGGAAAGCGATCAATTGAGGCAGGATCATGGTGGCAGTTAATATCAACAGGTCGAACGAACGGATTTCCTTGACCACGCGCCAACCCATTGACCAGATAAGAACCACGATGGCCAATACCATACCGGCGGCTGCCAGTCCCAGGCTGATGAGCATGACCGTGTGATAAATTGTCGGCGCAGCAGCAGCCTCTGCCTCAGGCGTTCCGCTGCCGGCGTCCATCACCGCCGCCCCTAATGCCACCCCGATGAAAAGCAGCCCGGCCAACATCGAAAAAATAAAGATGTCGCGTTTGCCCGCTGCCGGCCATTCGTGCTTCACCACATCCCGAATGAACAGCACCGCCAGGAAGATCAAAATCTGGGCGGTATAGATAAAAGCAGTTTCCTTGGCGGTGAAGTGCAGCGCCAGCGCTACAGTGAAGAGATAAAGATTGGTGTGACGGCCTGTTTCAAGGTAGCGCAGCACCGCGTAGAGCATGACCACACCGAAGAGAGCAACAAAAGCCTCGTTGCGGGTGTACCTTCCATAGAAAAGCATGAAAGGCGACACCAGGAAAAACACCCCCGCGAGAAGTGCTCCGGTTTTACCCAGGTACCTGCGAAACGCGAAGATCACGAAAATGATCGTCGCGATGCTGAACAGTGCGGCCGGGACGCGCGAGGAAAAATCAGAGTCTCCGAAAAGGAAATACGCACCCGCGACCAGGTGAAACTGCAGCGGGCCGTGCGTTACCGGGTCATGCGCGTATCCCCTGCCCTGGTAAAGCTCATATGAGGGTACTACATGGTTAACCTCATCATGACTCATCACACGAAGGCCAAGGTCGTAAAAACGTGAGAGTACTGCAACAAGTATGATCAGTACGATCAATACATGTTCGATGGTGATTCTGGGAATATAAGCGCTAATCGGCCTGTCCAACCAGGCGGGTTTGTTGCCCACGTTTTCAGCGCTGTCCATGTTTAAACTTTTACCTTTATCCTTGCTAAATATGCATCACTATACTTGATTCACGCTGAACTGACAAGAACATTCAAAACCAACGGGCACTTGTAGTAAATGAGACCATCAACGATCATTCCGCGGCGAGGTTGTAAAAATTGTAAACCGCCCTGGAGAGATCAGCGTATAACTGGTTGGCATTATCCCAAACGATTTGGGCAGTGTTGTGGATAAAAATTACCAGCACATAATTGCCGCCTGGGGTATACACCAGGCCTGCATCGCCTACAGTGTGCATCAATCCATCCAACGGGTCGATCGCCCAGCCGTGTTTGTGCCCGATTTGAGTGCCATCCGGTAAGCCTGCTTCAATTAACACACCAATGCGGTTCTGAGTGAGATAACTGATCATTGAACGGCACTCCGAGGGGGTGATTTCACCGGGAAAAGCCGCTACCAGGCTGCCGCCGTCATTCTGCGCGCAGTGATAAATATCAGCGAGCAACAAGCCGATCTCGGTTGGAGTTGTCTGGTTGTATGGGTCCGGGTCGGTGAACACATCCTGACGTGAATTGGCAGCAGTGGTGATGCCCCCTGAAAGTAGTGGCGCACCTACATAGAACATGCCGTCCAGGAACGTGTTCTGCAATCCAAGTTCACGCACGGTACTGGTCACGGTCAATGGACCCGTCGTCGGTGCGAGCACCTCCCTCATCAGGTTGTCTGTCGACACATTGTCTGACATAGCGATCATTTCCTGAACCAGTCGGGTCACTTCAGCACTGGCCGGTTCAGCGATCTCGCGGTAAGCGGCGACCATCACGGCGATCTTGATCGTGCTGTCTGCCGAAAAAGCAATATCCGGAGTGAGCAGCTCTCCATCCTTGTAAGCCAGCTGCAGCTCACTGCCGTTTTTTAGGTCCTGCAGGTAGATCTCCACTTCTCCGGTGAACTCGTTTACATCCACGATCTGCTGCATCAGAACCCGCAGGTTATCCATCGAGGGACGTGAAAGCTTGCCAGTGACCAGCGCCAGGTTAACGATCCGCGCGGATGGCGAGCGCAGCGCGTTGGTCACCAGCAGCACTGATCGATCCACATCCAGGGTCTTACCCGGTGTGCCGGCTTCAAAAGTCACGCTTCCTGGAACCGGGTTGAACGCAGCGCCTTCTTCATCATAACGGCTGGCGATCTCGTTCACCAGGTATGAACGCAGCACGCTATCATCGATATCCGCACGCAGCGGAACCTCACTGGCAGGCGGTTGTTGATTGAAGAGGTAAGCAACAAAAGATGGCCAGAATGGTTTCGCTGCTCTCAACTGGTCAGCGGCGGTCATCATGGAAGTCAAATCCAAAGAAAAACCCAGTGTGGCGGGTTTCACTTGGATAATACTGTTGTTGTAACGCAATTCGACCGGGATGGAATACGACTGGGTCACGCGCGATGCAGCCTGTTCCATTGATAAACCGGTAACATCCACACCAGCTATGCGGGTCCCCGCAGAAAATGACGAGCGCAGGCGGCTGAAAACCACCAGCTGGAAGACGGTCAATACCACCGCAGCAAGAATAAACGCCAGCGATAACCAGCGAAAAATTGAAAAATGCCCGACTCGTTTCATGGTTGTTGTACTTTCTTCAATTGCAAAGCGAATTTTACCAGACTTTGATCTTCCCTTTTTCTTATGTAAACCGCGCAATTTTTACTGGCTTTGGTTATACTTAAGGCATGGAATCAATCGGGGCGTTATCGAATGAAATGTTATCAGGCTTGTTTCCCCTGACACTGCTTGATGGAACCAGCTTGAGTGAGGCGGCCTCTCAATTTGAACTGATTAATTACCCTCGTGATAGCCGTTTATACGCCGCAGGTGATATACCGGACCATTTTTATTGGATCGTCTCTGGCAGTGTCCAATTGACAGCTGGAGCGGTGCGGCGGGGTCAAGCGGAGCAAATACTGAGCGAGGGTGATTATTTCGGCGCTGAAGTGCTATCCCGAACCGATTACCGTTTTTCAGATGCTGTCTGTCTTACCGAATCAAAACTGATACGGGTCAATGAACAGGACCTCATCCAGTTGCGAGATCAACACCCCGACTTGATGAACGCATTTTCACTCATCTACCAGACTCATAAGTTCCGCAACCGTCTCTTTCTGCCCTGGCTTGAAAAAGGGGAGAAAGTAAACCTGGTCTGCCGCCGGCATCCTTTCTTTCTCGCGCTGCGCGTTCTGGTGATCGGCAGCGCCGCGGTGGCAGGTTTCGCCGGTCTTCTTTCACTGGCGGCAGCTGGAAAATCCTCGGCGCTGTTGCTGCTCGGCTTGCTCTTCCTGCTGCTGGGGGTATTCTTCACTGCGTGGTCTGCCCTGGAATGGGGCAATGATTTCTTCATTCTTACATCTGAACGGGTACTTGTGCAGAAAAAATTAACCGGTTTTTTTGACAGCCGCCAGGAAGCCCCCTACTCCGCCATTCTTTCCACTGGCCTCGAAACAACCATCTGGGGCAGGCTGCTTGGTTTTGGTTCGATCAATCTGCGGACCTACAATGGTAAACTCAGTTTTCATCGCCTGCCGCTAACCGAGATCATTTTTGACCTGCTGGAGCATCAACGGCGGCGTGTTTTACAACAGAACCGGCAGACCAATAAGAATGAAATGCGCGAGGTTCTACACCAGCGGCTCGAAAGGAAAAGCGGCAGGAGCAGGACCTCCTTAACAGGCATGAACACGCCCGAGCTCAAAACCACTTACACCAGCGGTTCAATAATGGACCTGCTGGCGCGATTTTTTGGACTGCGCCATGAGCGTTCCGGTGCAGTTATCTACCGCACCCACTGGTGGCGCCTGCTCGGTAAAACCATCCTCCCGGCGATCCTCCTGCTTGTAGTCGGCGTGCTTGTTGTTTTAAAAATTGTTGGTTTCCTGCCGGCGATTGCCGCGAACCAGCTTTACATCGGCAGCATTATTATCGCGGTCATCGCCTGGGGTTGGTGGCTGTATCAATACCAGGACTGGTACAATGACGTTTACATCGTCACCTCTGACCAGTTGGTGGATGTCAACCGGAAACCACTGGGCAAGGAAGAGCGGCGATCAGCGCCTGTGCAAAATATTCAAACAGTTGAGTTTAAAAGAAAGGGGATTATTGGTCTTCTTCTCAACTTTGGCACTGTGCATATTCAAATTGGCAACCAGGAATTATCATTCGACGATGTTTACAATCCGGCAGCGATCCAGGCGGAAATCTTTGCGCGCTTCAAGAACCACAATCAAAAATCATCGCGCATGGAACAGGAAAAACTGGCGGATTGGATAAAAACTTACGATGAGATGAGGAAAGAAGAAAGCGGGCAATCTGACGATGAATAAAGGTGGAATTGCTGTGTTTACAGGTAGAGAGGCTTGAAAATGGCACTGAGAGAGATCATTACCATCCCCAACCCCATTTTGCGAAAGAAAGCCCGCAAGGTTAACGATTTCGGCAAGGACTTCCAGGAACTTGTTGCCGATATGATCGACACCATGAGAGATGCGCCAGGTGTTGGTCTGGCCGCGCCGCAGGTGGCGGAATCACAACGTTTGATTGTCGTCGAATTCGGCGATGAAGAGGATGAGGAAAAACCCAAGAAATTGTTTGTCGTGGCCAATCCTGAGATCATCAGCGCCTCCGATGAAATGGTAATGGGTATAGAGGGCTGCCTCTCAGTTCCTGAACTGGTAGGAGAAGTAGACCGTCATGAATCCATTGTTGTTAAAGGTCTGAACCGCTTCGGAAAGCCGACAAAGATCAAAGCCAGCGGCTGGCTGGCGAGGATCTTCCAACACGAAATGGATCACCTGGATGGTGTTCTTTACCCTGACCGCGCCGCTCGAGTCTGGAAACCTGCACCGGATGAGGAGATCCCTCTAGATTAGGTTATGTACCTCACACATCTCTCCCTGACCAATTTCCGCCTGTTCTCCCGCCTGGATCTGGAAGTGCCCCGGCGGATTCTCTTGTTGATGGGTGCAAACGCCCAGGGGAAGACTTCGTTACTTGAGTCCATTTATTACCTGGCGACCCTCACTTCGTTTCACGCGCAAAACGACCGCCAGCTGCTCAACTTCATCGCGA
>Ga0116143_10004403_pt1 | contig 13383 bp, 16 predicted proteins | sample AD_UKC034_MetaG_FD_89745 | JGI IMG/M metagenome (GOLD analysis project Ga0116143, IMG submission 89745) | Active sludge microbial communities of municipal wastewater-treating anaerobic digesters from USA - AD_UKC034_MetaG | ecosystem: Engineered > Bioreactor > Anaerobic > Digestate | place: USA...
TACAATCGAGATGGCCTTGACCTGCCTCAGGTAAATTTGTCTCTGATCATCGATAAGGACCTTGGCATTCCATTGATGTATGATGTCTACCCAGGCAGCATTGTGGATGTTTCCACTTTGAAAAATACAATCAAGAAGATAAGATCTCAAGGAGTCAAAGACTTTGCCCTCATTATGGATAGAGGCTTTTTCTCGACTGCCAATGTTGAGGAATTAGTGTCATGCGGCTTATCATTCATCATTCCACCTGCAAGCACTCTGAAAAAAAGGTAAAGGAAGCTATATCCGCAATCCATAGAAGCATCGACGATCCTCAATACCTAAAGCTTCATCAGAAGGAGCCCCTATTTGTCATGCCAATAAGCATCGAAGTCGGCGAAATTTGTCTGAAGGGCTATGCCTATTATGATCAGAGACGCGAACAGCAGGAAAGAAATACGCTCTATAAGCGGTTGTACGATCTAATGGATCGGCTCAAGTCGATTACCTTAAAGCCCTGGATGAATCCAGTAGAAGTCTTCAAAGAGACTGCCAGGAAAGATGCTAGATTTATCGAATGGCAAGCCATCGATGGAAGATTTGAGATTGCTCTCCAAAAGAATGCCGTCTCCCAATCTATTAATAAATTAGGTAAGTTTATTCTCCTTTATAGGGGGGAGTTTTCATGGGAAGAGTGTCTTTCGCTTTACAGAGGCAAGGACGCAGTTGAAAAAGGATTCGATATATTGAAAAACGATATCGATTTGATGCCCGCTCATGTTAGGACAGATAGCACTCTGAGAGGCTATCTATTCGTCGCGTTTCTGGCTTTAATTCTAAGAATGAAGCTCATGAATATGATGCTCAAAGCTGGTCTGGGCAAAAGGTACTCCGTCGAAGGATTGCTGTTAGAGCTTGAGAATATCAAAGTAATGATTTTGCCGGATGGCCAGAGGATCACAACTGAGATTTCCAGAAAAAAACGCGAAATACTAAATGCCCTTGATTTATGTGCCTAAATCAAAGGGAGTTAAGGGAGCAGCCAATCTATAGAAGATGAATTATAACATCAAGATTTATCAAGCAAGAAAAATCAAACTGCGCGCGGCCACCTCACCCTAAAGGGATGGGGTATGCTTCGGGCCGCGCGCACGCCCGGTTAGCTGGAGATTAGAAATCATCGAGTCTTCTTTGCCCAGATTCCTTTGATCTGCAAAATTGCGACTCTGCTTTTGCTTTCCCCTGAGATTCCTTAATATAGTGCTGTATTGTGTCAGCAGTCACATTTCCGACTGATCGAAAAAAAATTGCCACTTGACCACAAGCTTCCGCCCCAATATCTCTTTTCAATTCGGGATGAAGCTTGAACATTCTATATGAACTGCCTCCTTTCAAAAATTGAACGACTCTTGATAGAGAATATTTCGGATGGAATTCCAGGAACAAGTGAACATGATCATCTACAATTTCCATTGCATGAATTTTATAGCCTTGCTCCGTGCAAATGTTGTTGAAAATTAGCTCGCAATCCTTTTTAACTCGCTTGTCATAGAATACCTTGTATCGATACTTTGGCACCAATACGATGTGGTAGGTAATTTGACCATAGCCATGGCTAAAACTGCGCAATTCCAACGCTTATCACATCCTAGCCATAGGTAGTGGACCACCTGTGGCTAAAGTGCCAAATACGATTTCGTTTTAAAATATGCAACGGTTGATCGATATGAGTTAACGTAAAAAAGGCGAGGATTCACTTCATCCCCAACCTGAAGGTTGGGGTATTCGTGACCCTCTGCACTCCCGATGTAATAAAATGAGTTTTCAGACTTTTTTCTCGGCATCTTTTAGAGATGTCTCAGTCATCGTTATCTGCCTGATATCAGTAATAACATTGATACCACACCCTCAGAGATTTCTATTTTTCAGTTCCTGATTACGCTGCATCCCAATTTCTTCTCTTTTTCCTTCTTGTCATTGGGCTTGGTGATGAAGTAGGTGTAGCCCTTCAGGGTCCGGTTAAGCTGCGCCTCGATCTGCTCCAGTTCCTTCTTGGGGATGGACAGGTGTTTGTCCACGCAGCGGTCCATGATCTCCCAGATGTAGTCCTTGGTCTCATAGTTGAAGAAGTCCAGGAGCTTTCTGCAGGTGTCTCCCTCCACCTTCTGGCAGATATACCAGTCGTCTCCGTCGGCCATGACATGTACCTCATGGGCGCAGCCCAGAAGGTTATGAAAGTCGCCCAATGTGTCCTGATAGGCGCCTAAAAGAAAGATGCCCAGGTAGTAGTCCTCATTCTCCAGCAGGGTATGCATATCCAGGTACTCCAGGCCCTCGCTGTCCCCTGCATAGCGCTTGATCTCCCCGTCCGAGTCGCAGGTGATATCCACGATCCTGCCCCTCTCCGAGGGCATCTCGTTCAAGCGGTGCAGAGGAATGGTGGGAAAGATCTGCTCCACCCCCCACATATCCGGCACAGACTGAAATAAAGAGAAGTTGCCGATATACTTCTGGCTGACCAGCTTCTTCAGCTCCTGAAACTCCTCCGACTCATCCTCCGCCTGCTTGGCCAGAAATGCCGCCTTCCGGCAGACCATCCAGAATAAGGTCTCGCCCTTGGCCCTCTCCTCCAGGCCGATATTGCCCAGGTTGAAGGAGTCGTAGAGCTCGTCCCTATACTGAAGCGCATCGTGATAGTGCTCCTTGTAGTTGTCCAGGTTGATCTCCTTGAAGGCGCTGCACAGGTCATCGATCTGTATGGGATCCTCCTCATTGGGGGATCGCAGAAAAGAGTTCTTGTCGTTCTTTCGACCTATGGTCTTGAAGATGAGCATGCTGTGGTAGGCGGCTATGGCCCTGCCGCTCTCCGAGACTATGGTGGGGCAGGGTACCTCCTCATCATCGCAGATCTTTTGGATGGTGTAGACCACATCATTGGCATACTCGCGCAGGGTGTAGTTGGCGCTGGAGGGCGTGGCGGTGTTGGAGCCGTTATAGTCCACAGAAAGGCCCCCCCCCACATTTAGGTACTCGATGTCGCACATCTTGCGGACCTTGGCATAGATCCTGGCCGCCTCGTTCATGGCATTCTTGATGGTGCGGATGTCGGTGATCTGGGAGCCGATATGAAAGTGAATCATCTTCAGGCTCTCCTTAAGGCCCCGCTCCTCCAGAATCCTCATCAGCTCCAGGGCCTCGCCTGTAGCAAGGCCGAACTTGGCCGCCTCGCCGCCCGACTCCACCCATCGGCCTGAGCCGCGGGAGAAGAGCTTGATCCTCATGCCTACCCGTGGGGCAATTCCCATCTGACCGGCGTACTTGAGGATGTCGAAGATCTCCTCGAAGAGGTCCACCACAATAACAATATTGTTCACATTGTGGATGCTCAGGGCCAGGCGCAGATAGTCCTCGTCCTTGTAGCCGTTGCAGATGAGAAGAGCCTCTCGGGGCAGGCCCAGGGAGAGAGCGGCGAGCAGTTCCGCCTTGGTTCCTACCTCCAGGCCGATGCCGTATTTGGCCCCGTATTTGATGATATATTCAATGACCTCTTTTCTCTGATTGACCTTCATGGGAAAGATGGGCTGGTAGGTGCCCTGGTAGGAGAACTCTTTAATAGAGGCCAAAAAAGCGCCGGTGATCTCATCTATTCTGTTCTCCAGGATCTGGGGAAAGCGGAGGAGGACGGGAAACTCCAGGTCTTTGGATTTCTCAATCTCCTCTATCAGATCCATGACATCCACAGATGAAGAGGGATTTTTGCCCGGCATTATGATGATATCGCCCTTGTCGTTGACCGAAAAATAGCCGTTTCCCCAATTCTCTATGCCGTATAGCTCCAAAGAGTCTTCAGCCTTCCACATGAAAGTCAGCCTTTCCTATGAAGCCGGGCTCCTTGCCCGTCTCTCTCTATGCCAGATATTCTCATTCATATTCGGCTCCTCTCAATTCCCGCCTGGAAATTAAAATTTCCATATCAGGATATAAAGATCCATCACCGCTATATCTCTCCGCAGATGATCGCATCGAACCTTGCTAAAGAGAGCATTTTGGTATATAAAGCTTCATGCCCCTGACCCAGTCGCCCAACTCAAGAGAAGGAATGGACAAGCTTAAAACATATCCCTGCCCAGAGTTAGAGCGAAAAACTGGGGGATAAAATGGATCACGGTCAGGGCCATGATTATGTCTGCAGCGGCGAGAATGCCAGAACGACCATACCCATGAAGCCGAGGGGCGTGGCCGAGCTGGTGGAGGACATGAGCAAAATGGGCTTTCAGGGAGGCCAGCTGGGAGCATCTCTCCAGATCTGGAAGAGGATGATGGAGGAGGATGTGACTATCTTACTGGGCCTGGCCGGGGCTATGGTCCCGGCGGGCCTCTCCGAGTTCATCGCCTACCTCATCGGGGAGAGGAAGATCGACTGCCTGGTGAGCACGGGAGCCAATCTCTTCCACGATTTATGCGAGGGGCTGGGAATTGTCCACTACCAGGGCAGCTCCTGCGCCGATGATGCCTACCTCAACCAGTGCAAGATCGACCGGATCTATGATGTGTTCGTATCCGAGATCGGGCTGCATAAGGGCGATATTTATATATCCGATTTTGTGAAGAGCCTCGATCTCTCCCGCCATTATACCTCCCGGGAGCTGATGTACCTGGTGGGGGAGAGTCTGCCGGAGACGACCATACTGGGGGCGGCTCACAGGGCCGATGTGCCCATATTCGTTCCGGCCATAGGGGACAGCTCCTGGGGCATAGGCATGGTCATGGCCATGCGCGAGGGGCACTCCATCATCATCGACGGCATCCGGGATGTGGATGAGATCACCCAGATAGTGGAGAGGTCGGAAAAGACCGGGGTCATCTACATCGGGGGAGGGGTGCCCAAGAATTTCATCCAGCAGACCGAGGTGGTGGCCGAGCTGGTGGGAGAGTACTCCGGCGGGCACAGCTATGCCATCCAATATACCGCCGACTCCCCCCACTGGGGCGGGCTGTCCGGCTGCACCTTTGAGGAGGCGGTCTCCTGGGGCAAGGTGAAAAAGGAGGCGAGCAAGGTCCAGGTCTTCTCCGATGCCACCATTACCGTGCCCCTGGTGGTGCAGGCCCTGCGGGAGTCGGGCTGCCAGAGAAAGAGGGTGCCGAGCTTCGAATGGAAGGAAGAGGGGCTCAAGCTGGAATATAAAAAATGCTGAGGCAAAACATAAAAGCAGCTTTAAAAAGATATAACGGACCAGGATACAGGCCCTCTTTCCGCTTTTTTATAATTGCTCGATTTCAATTAATTATCCGAACATTGCCCCCATGCCCGCTTCTGCCGCCTCTGCCTCCTCCCGGAAGGCCTGGAGCAGCTTCTCTCCCTCTTCGCCCTTCAGCTCTGTAGCCGCAGCCTCCGCCAGCAGCTTTGCCGCCTCCGCCGCCAGCTCATCCTTGGCCTTGATATAGAGGCACATCCCCTCCTTTTCCAGGCCCATGGCCTTGCACTCCCGGACCGTCGGCCCCAGCCGCTTCCAGAACTCCTCATCCAGCATCTTCTGCATCTCTTTGCTGCTACCCATGGGGTAAGTGTAAACCAGTTCCATTCTCCTGCATCTCCTATTCGATCTCTAGATCTTACAAATTCTTCAATGCCTTCTTCAGCATCTCCGTGCACTGATCCATGAGCGCCGCAGCCTGCTTTATATCCTCTGCCGCCTTGCGGCTCACAGCAGAAACCTGAGCCGCCCTCTCCCGGAAGGAGACGCTGTGGCTCTCATTGTGCTCAATCCAGTGCTCCAGAAGATGCTCTACCTCATGTGCTGTCAGTTCATGCTTGGATAAATCATGGCTGTGCATTGCAAACCACTCCTAGTAACTTCTCTTGACCATGTAATCGGCCAGCTGTAGGAGGGTGGCCCTGGCCTTGGACTGGGGCAGAACCTCTAAAGCCCTCTTGCCCTTCTCCACCATCTCCTCGGCCCGAGAGCGGGCATACTCTATCGATCCGCTCCTCTCCAGTGCGGCTATGGACTTCCCGATCTGCTCGGGTTTGGCATTCCTCTCTCCGAAGACGGGAACCTCCACGCCGTTGGCAAAGGCATGAATCATGATCAGTGTCTTCTTGGCCTCCGCCAGGTCTCCCCCTTGCCTCTTTCCCGATACGCTCTCCGGCGTCACCAGGTCTATCACATCATCCTGGAGCTGAAAGCCCATACCCGTCATCCTGCCGAACTCATCCATGGCGGAGACGACCTCAGGCGAAGCCCCGGCGAGAAGGGCTCCCATGCCCGCCGCCGCGCCGTAGAGGACGCCGGTCTTCTTCTCAATCATCTCCATATACTCCTCCACAGAGACGCGCTCTCTGGACTCGAACTCCATATCCAGCCACTGGCCCTCGCAGATGGCGGTACAGGTCCGGGAGAGCATATTCATGGCTCCCAGAAGCAGCTCCGTCCGAGCCTGGGTCAGTCCCAACACCTGAAAGGCCTTGGAGTAGAGGGTGTCACCGGCCAGAATGGCTCCCGACTGGCCCCAGAGCTTATGCACCGAGGGCCTGCCCCTTCTCACATCGGCATTGTCCATGATGTCATCATGGATGAGAGTGAAGTTATGGATCAGCTCAATTGATACCGCTGCCGGGGTCAGCATGGAGGGATCTCCTCCCGCCGCCTCCCCTGCTAAGAGCAGCATGGCTGGCCGCAGCCTCTTTCCCCCCGCATCCACCAGATGCCGGCTGGCCTGGTAGAGCGGGCGCGGATGCTCCAGGGGCACCAGCTTTTCTATGGCCTCTGTCACCCTCAGTGCCCGGCTTTTCAGCTCAGCCTTGAGCTCTCCCTCCATCTTCTTCATCTCTGCCTCACCTCTCAATCCATCAAAAGCTCCTGACCGTTTCGCACCAGATGAATGTTGGATCCCAGGGAATAGCCCGTCTCCTCGGCCATCATCAGGTAGCTGCCGTGGGTGACCAGGTTTCCGTGGCTGGGTATGACATGCTCCGGCTGAATCATGCGCAGTAGCTCCCAGTGGTCCTCCCGGCAGGCGTGGCCGGATACATGGACGTTATCGTAAATCCTGCCACCCCTCATCTTGAGCTTGGTCACAACGGTGTGCCGGTTGGACTCATTGAGAGGCTGGGAAATGATGCCCGCCGAGAAAATAATCCGATCTCCGGAATCCACAATGTAATCGGTCTCCCCGTTGGCCACCCGGCTTAATATGGCTCCCGGCTCACCCTGGTGCCCGGTCATGATGGGAAGGTACTTGTCCTTGCCCTCGCTCATGATCCTCTTCAAGGCCTTGTCCACCGACTTGCGCCTTCCGAATACGGACACCTCGTTCTGCTGAGCATAGCCCGTGCGAACCGCCGTGCCCCAGTACTTCTCCATGGAACGTCCCAGGAGGATGGGCTTGCGACCCATCTTATGAGCCGCCTCGATTATAGCCCGGATGCGGGCGATGTGGGAGGAGAAAGTGGTGACCATGACCCCGGCCCGGGACTCCTCCGTGCCTATGAGCACATCCCATACCAGGTCCTTGGCTATCTTCTCCGAGGGGGTCTTTCCGGAGATGGCGGCATTGGTGGTCTCGGTGATCAGGGCCAAGACCCCTTGCTTGCCCAGGGCTCGCAGCCGGGCGAAGTCTGGAGGCTCGCCCAAAGTGGGAGACCGGTCGATCTTGAAATCGTTGGCATAGACGATTATGCCTTTGGGAGTATGGATGGCGGCGAAGACGCAGTCCACAATGCTGTGCTGCACCCGGATGAACTCCAGCTCGATATCCTCGGTTACAGCAAAGCGCTCTCCCGGATTCATGACATTGAGGGGATTTTTCACTCCAAATATCTTCTCCGACTTGATCTCCTGGTTGATCAGATCTGCGGTGAAGGGAGAAGCGATGATGGGGGCATGATACTTATGAGCCAGCTTGGAGATGGCTCCAATGTGATCCAGGTGGCCGTGGGTGCAGGCTATGGCCCTGACCTTTCCGTCCACGTTTTGCATGATGCTGTCATCAGGGATGGCTCCCATATTGATCAGGTCCTGGGCGTGAAGCGACTCCACATCGGTGTCCTCATGAATCTGAACCCGATCCAGGCGTATGCCCATATCCATTACCACAATATCTTTTCCTATCCTTATCGCCGTCATATTGCGGCCTATCTCATTGTAGCCGCCCACAGCGATTATAGCAATATCCTTCATCTTGACAACTCTCTATAAATTGAAAATTTATTCATATCAAAGCCCCTGGCCTCCAGCCACTCTCTGGTCCTTCCTAGAACCACGAGAGGCGCCAGGCCAAGCCGCCTCAAATCTTCCGATCCGGTGAGAAACATGGCCGTCCTTAAAGCCCGGATGTAAGAGCAGGCTGTCCGGACCACCTCATCCCTGCCCTCTGAGGCGGGACGGAGAAAGGGAAGTGAGGCCCCTGCCAGGCCCGCTCCCAGGGCCAGGCTTCTGGCCACATCTAGGCCGCTCCTGATCCCTCCCGAGGAGATGACATAGGCTCCCGCCGATCGGCACTCTACTATGCTTGCCGGTGTGGGAATGCCCCAGGACTCCATCAGCCGTCCCATCTCTTCCAGGTCATCGTCTTTCGTCTCTGCCGCCCGAAAGGCCTCTACTCCCGCCCAGGAGAGCCCTCCTGTGCCGGAGACATCTATCATCTTCACCCCGGCGGAGACCAGATCGGAGGCCACCTCCCTGCTGATGCCCGCTCCGGTCTCCTTGACCATTATGGGCACCGGCCCTTTCGCCGCTGACTTGATTGCATCCAGCACACCTGCTCCATCCCTGTCTCCCTCCGGCTGTATGCTCTCCTGCAGGAAGTTGAGATGTATAGCTATGGCATCGGCATCGATCATCTCCGCCAGCTTCTCTATTATCTCCGGGCCGCTTCTCTTGAGCTGCACCGCTCCGATGTTGCCTATAACCGGAACATCAGGAGCAGCATCTCTCACCACAGAGAAGGTCTCCTCCAGAGCTCTGTCTTCCAGGGCCGCTCTCTGCGATCCCACACCGATGGCTATGCCCGTCTCTGAAGCCGCCTGGCCCAGGCGCAGGTTGATCTCCTTGGTGGCGGGATGGCCCCCGGTCATGGCACAGATCATGAGCGGCGCAGCAAGCTCTTTTCCCAAAAAGCGGCAGGTTGTGTCTATATCGACCTCGTCTATCTCCGGCAGGGCTCTATGAAGCAATACTATATCCTCAAAAGGCCGGCCAGTTGTCTCCACCTTCTGGTTCAGGCAGATTCTGATATGGTCGAGCTTGCGGCTGGATGTGCTCATTTCGACCTCACTATTCTGGTTCCCACTCGCTCTTCTTTCAAGGCCCGGGTGATATTTCCTTCCTTTCCGGCATGGAATATCACCGACTCCGTGCCCCGGTCGGCCAGCTCCAGCAGCTCCAAGAGCTTGCCTCTCATTCCACCGGTCACATCCACCCCGGCGCTTGTTCCGATATCGTCCTCAAACCTCACGAGATCGTCCCTTTTGATCTCTGCCAGAGGGCGACCGGAGACCAGAACACCATCCACATTGCTGCCCACAGCCACAGTCTCGGATTGGAGCTTGCCGGCCAGATATGCTATCAGTTGATCCCCGGAGACTATTGATGCACCCATTGAGGCGTCCATGGCCACATCGCCATGCAAAACCGGCATTATCCCCTCGGCAATCATCTTTTTTATCGGATCCAAAAAGAAGCTCTCAATTCTGCCCTGACGGAGCATGGCTGTCGAGAGTGGATGGACCGGCAGGCACTCGACGCCAGCCCGGCCTAAAGACTCCACAACCATCTCACAGAGCCTGGCTACGGAGAGATGAGTCTGGCGCAGCCCCTCCGGGCTGAAATTCTGGGGCAGGCCGTATCTTTTGGCCGGAATATGGCCGAATGATCCTGCTCCATGAACCAGCACCAGGTCTTCCGGGCAGGTGGCTATCTCGGCGGCAATGCGGTCGATCTCTTCCGGGCGGGCGGCAAGAGGCCGACTCTTGTCGGTCAATATGCTTCCCCCGATCTTGAGGATCCTGGTCATGCCTCCCTCTCCAGGCGAACCCCTTCCTGTCCCGTGGTTGTGGCGAAGGGCCTTCCTCCCGCCTGCCTTATGGCCGTCATCAGGGGCTCCTTTCCTGCCGGTCCGGGAATGGCAATCATGCAGCCCCCTCCGCCCGCTCCGGTGATCTTGGCTCCCAGTGCCCCGCCTGCGCCGCGGCTGGCGTAGACCAGCTCACATAGCTCCCGGGAGCCCACTCCGATCGCCTCCAGCAGGCCGTGGTTTATGTTCATAAGCTGTCCTAATTCTGCTTTATTCTGATCTGCCATCAGTGGCTGGGCCCGGTCGGAGATCATGCCTATAGCCTGAAATATGCCATCGATCAGCTCGGGATACTTCTTCTTCAGCTTCTGAACCTTCTCCACCTCAGACCTGGTGCTATGGGGCACTCCGGTATAGCCAACCACCAGCTCCATAGGAGGGAGATCCAGCGGCGAGATCTGGCTTGAGATCTTCAGGTAGCCGCCGTATGTGGCCAGAGCAGTGTCTGTAGGGCTGGCCAGGCCATCCTGGACCTCTCTCTCCAGCCGAAAGGAGAGGTCTGCGATCTTTTTTAAGGACAGGCTGATTCCCTGGTGACGGCTGATGGCCATCACCGCTGATACAACGATTGCTGCTGATGACCCCAGGCCGGCTGATGCAGGCAGGGAAGACTTTATATTTACCTCTATATCATGAGCCTCGAATTCCTGGAGCACAGCTGAGATATAACGAACCGCATGAGCGGCCTGGGACGAGAAGAGCCGACCTGACTGCAAATCGATGGAAAAGCCCTTGAGCATGAGGTCTTCTGTGGTTATCACAATCCCACCGGGCCGGTCCTGCACCGAGACTGATGCCCTGAGGTCAATTGCCCCCCCCAGGGCAGTAGCGCCGGAGACGACGGCATGCTCTCCGAAAAGTATTATCTTGCCGGGAGCCGATGCCGTGGTCAATGGATGGCCTCCTTCAGGAGAAGACAACCGCCCCGTACCCGACCACCTGATGGCGGTCGCCGCTCACATCTCCGCTGGTGGCATAGGCCAGAAGTCTGCCGGCTTTGGCTCCCATTGCCATGGAGGCAGTGATTGTGGCAGCTATGGGACCATAGCCGCAGGCTGTGGCATCGTAGCGGCGAACTCTGTTGTAAAGCTCTGGCACATCCATATTCAAAATGGCTTCCAGAAGCTTAGCATCTACCGATCTTGCCCTCTCCTGAGGCTCATAATGAGTAAAATCGCTGCTGGCAATGATAATGCATCGGCGGTCGATTCTCTTTGCTGCACTGGATATCTCCCGGCCCACCTCCGAAGCAGTCTCTTCATCCTGCAGTCCCATGCATATGGGAAGGATCTTGAAGCCTGAAAACCGCCTCTGGAGAAAGGGCAATTGAACCTCGATGGAATGCTCGTAGATATGAGCAGTCTCATCATGATCTATGATGCTGCCAGCCAGGGCGTCGGCCATCTCTCCATCCGTCTCTACGACGCCCAGGGGGGTTTTCCACGAGTCCCGGGATAGGGCTACAGGAGAGCCCATGCCGTGGTGATTGGGCCCAATTATCACAAACGTATCCGCTTTAGGCAGGCAAGAATAAACTGCAGCCGCCACATGTCCTGAATAAATATACCCGGCATGAGGAACCACTGCCCCCAGAACGGCAATCTCGCTTTCCAGGTGCAGCATGCCGTCCAGCTGATGCTCCAGCTCCGCTCCACTGCCTGGATAGAACTGACCGGCAACAGCTGCAGGCCGCATGGATCTAAAACTCCATCTCGAAGTCGGAGATAGTGTACTTGAACCTGTCCTCTTCGCCCCTCTCCCGCATGACCTGGCGGGCCAGGAGCCAGTAGATCAGGGTCAGAGCTTTTCTGCCTTTGTTGTTGGTGGGTATGACCAGGTCCACATTGGAGGTCATGTTGTTGGTATCGCAAAGGGCGATCACCGGTATGCCCACATCCACCGCCTCATTGACCGCCTGGGCATCGCCGCTGGGATCGGTGGCAATGAGGACATCGGGTTCGATGAATCCCCGGAAGGCGGGATTGGTCAGGGTGTTGGGCACAAAGCGGCCTACATTGGCCCCTGCCCCTATGGACTTGGCCAGCATGGTGGCCGGCCTCTGGCCGTACTGTCTGGCCGATACCACCAGGATATTGGCCGGATCATATTTGGCCAGGAACTTGGCCGCCAGTCGGATGCGCTTGTCCGTCGACTGTACATCCAGAACGTAAAGCCCGTCCGTTCTAACCCGGTAAATATAGGGCATCATGTCATTTGTCTTAGCTTGAGTACCTATGTGCACGCCAGCGGCAAGATACTCGTCGATCGGTATGAGAGTCTCATACTCTCCGGATACCGTCATTACCTCATCTTCTTCCAACTAATTCACCTACCTAAATAGCGATCGCGTTTTACGGTTATGGGAATAACACCCAGCCTCATCTCTTCTAGCGCTATTTCGAGAGGGTCGGTATTAATGGTATCGATCAACACTGGAGCGCCCATGAAGATCTGTAAAGCCCGTGCTCCTATTATGCGTGCACGTTCATATCTGGTATATTTATCACCCTTCAAATAGCCACCTCAAAAGGAAGAGTATGATGGGGTTGCTGAGATTCGAACTCAGGTCACAGCGTCCCGAACGCTGTAGGATGGACCAGGCTACCCTACAACCCCCTCTACTGGTACCGCCTCAGCGTATCCACTATCTCTACATGAGAGAGAAGCATGCGCCTGCAGCAGTATTTGTCTATTCCCAGGTCGTCCAGGACCTTGCCGGGAGGCTCGGTCTTGATGCGCTCCCGGTATTCCTCCCAGACATGGGATATCACTTTGCCACAGGAATAGCACCTGACTGGAATCAAAGCAGCTTCACCTGTAGGACTTCTGGTACTTAGACCTGGCACCAGGTCCGCCGAACTTCTTCTTCTCCTTCTGGCGGTGATCGCTGACCAGGAGATTTCTGTCGTACTCGGAGAATGCCTCTTTCAGGCCGGTGTCCCCGGTCCACTCTACAATGCCCTTGGCTATAGCGGTGCGGACGGCATCGGTCTGGCCCATGGTCCCGCCACCTGAGACAACGACATCTATGTTCACCGATTTGATCGTCTCTCCGGCGATCTCGACCGGTTCTTGAATCTTGAGTCGGGACAGGCGGGGCTCGTAGATGTCCAGAGGCACCTTATTGATGCGCACGACGCCTTTTCCTTCCTTTAGCGTGGCCCTTGCAGTTGCTGTCTTCTTTTTACCCGAGGTATTAATGATCTTCATAGCAAATCCTTCAGAAGTTTGCTCCGAGTCTTCGGCTCAAGGCCCCTAGCTCGATATATCGGTTATTGCTTTCGGTTCTCATCTTGGCCGCATCCGGCTGCTCCAGAGGCATTCCCTTCA
>Ga0116143_10004405_pt1 | contig 13381 bp, 9 predicted proteins | sample AD_UKC034_MetaG_FD_89745 | JGI IMG/M metagenome (GOLD analysis project Ga0116143, IMG submission 89745) | Active sludge microbial communities of municipal wastewater-treating anaerobic digesters from USA - AD_UKC034_MetaG | ecosystem: Engineered > Bioreactor > Anaerobic > Digestate | place: USA...
ATGTTTCCATTCCCTGACGGGAATTCTTCATGTCTGACACTAACCCGTCAGGGGAAAGTATTGCTAAATCTTCATGACGTTTCCATTCCCTGACGGGAATTCTTCATGTCTGACCTGATTTTTTCGGAAGCGGGGCCGGCGAAATTGCTGCGGCAGCAGGTTTCCATTCCCTGACGGGAATTCTTCATGTCTGACTCCATTCGTATCAGATACTTAACGTTGTTTCCAGCAAAAACCGCAAGAGGGTGATTTCTTGTATTGATGAAATAATTCAAGAACATAGGACGATCAATCCATTTCTTTCGCAAATCGTGGCATTTTGCCTGGTTATTTTTGTCGTTATCCCGGCCAAACTTCTCTAATGTGCCATTTTTATTGACGACTGTCTTTCGCAAATCTTGTGCGAAAAACTTTCTGAGCACGGTTTTTCGAAAACAGCCGATGGGCCGAAACCAAACACATCCGCAACATAATGATATTATTAACAATCAATAGAACCGTAACCGAACCGCCAAGGCATCCGGCGGATTGTTTTCGCAAATGGCCCCGTTGAAACCAACAACATTTGCGGTTTGCGAAAATTCCGGCGACGGACCGGAGCTTTCCCAAAAATGCCGGGCACATTCTAATAATATGATATTGTTGGACAACTTTCTTAATTTCGTCGCGCGGGATTTTGTTCGCAAACCTTTTGCACGATTTTTACCGCCGCCCTCATTATAATAGACATGAAAACAAACAGCCTGCTTTTGAAAAAAATAAGCGATTTTCACAATCTCCAGATGGCATGGCGGAAGGTATCCGGCAAGCGCGCGTCAGGTGGCATCGACGGGCAAAGCGTGGATGATTTTGCGCAAAATGCCTCAAAAAATCTAGCACGGTTGCAACAGGAACTCCTGGAGCAGCGCTATGAACCGGAACCGACCCGGAGCATTGCTATTTCCAAGGGTCCGGGAAAATCCGGCAGTCGGGAACTGGGCCTTTCCACGATAAAGGATAAAATCGTTCAGGAGGCCCTACGCTTTGTTCTGGAACCAATCCTGGAAAAATCATTCAAGGATTGCAGCTATGGCTACCGCCCGAACAAAGGGCCGCGCAAGGCCATTGGACGAGTGGATCATATTATCGACAATCTTAAACGCCGCTGGGTGGTCATCGCGGACATTGATGATTTTTTCGGTTCTATTGACCACAACCTGTTGACAGATCGTCTCCGCGCAATGCTGCAGGATGAAGAGGTGCTGCGGATTCTTCTGATATGGCTGAAAATGGGCACGGTGGATGGTGGCGGCCGCTGGCGTGATGTCTTTTCCGGCGTGCGGCAGGGCAATATTATTTCACCGCTGCTGGCGAATTTTTATCTGACGCCTTTTGATCAGTCCATGGAAGCCCGTGGTTATGCGCTGGTCCGCTATGCCGATGATCTGCGGATTTTTTGCGCCGACCGGGAAACCGCGCAGGCGGCACTCGCCGAAGCAACAGGCTATCTCCGGGAAAAACTCCATCTCCATCTCAATAACAACCTGAACCCGATTGTGCCCATCGAGGACGGTTTCTCTTTTCTAGGCATTGTTTTCCAGGGCGGCGGACATCTCATCGACTCCGGCAAACTGTCAAAAATGAGTGCAAAAATTGACCATATTTGCGCCGGCCGCAACAATATTCCAACAATCATCAAACAAATGAACGAGACGGTTCAGGGCTGGCGCAGATATTATGCCCAAGTTGTTGACGCAGGCGAATTGGTGAAGATGGATGATATTGAAAAACACGGCCTCCTGCGAGCAATGACCACGGCCTTCCAAAGGAAAGAATTCAAATCTCTGGATGAAGCGGAACAGTCACTCTCGAGCCTGGAGCTGATTGTTCAACGCGATGTCAAAGAACGGGAGAATTACCTGAAAGCCCTTGCTCAAGAGGCCCGCCTTTCAGCCCAGAAAAAGAAATCTCCTAAAGATAACAAGGGAGTGGACTGTCTGGTCAGGAAAAAGAAACGAGAACGTTTCCACAAAACCGCGATGGCTGCGGAAGTGGTGGTAAACACCCCCGGCTGCTTTATCGGCAAAGATTCGCACCGGGTGGTTATCCGCAAAGAACGCCGGAATATCGGGGAGATACTGGTCACCCATCTGAATTCGATCACGATTGCCGGACATGGTGTCTCTCTTTCTTCCGATGTCATTATGCATTGTGCCAACTCAAATATTCCTCTGCTTTTCTTAAGTCCAAAAGGCGAAATGAAAGCGCTTTTGACCGCCCCTTTTTCTGCGAACTCATCAATCGGCCTTTTACAGCTCCAGGCCATCAACTATCCTCCCACAGGCCTGAATATTGCCCGCCGTTTCGTCACGGGTAAAATCAAAAACCAGATGAATCTTCTTAAATACCTCAATAAATACCGCAAGAACGTAAATGGCGATTTCGCCGCCGCCGCAACAGAAAATCTGGCGCGCATGGAAAACATTCTGGAAGAAGCGCCCCGCATTACTACAGACGACTACGAAAAAGGCCGGGGGCAGTTGTTCAGCATCGAGGGGCGGGCGGCGTCTTGCTACTGGGACACGATCAAGGTGATGCTGAAAGACCGCTTTGATTTTCCGGGGCGCGAACGCCGTCATGCAAAAGATCTGGTAAATAGCCTGCTGAATTACGGTTATGCAGTGCTTTCCGCCCGTGTGCATCTGGCGATTACCAAAAGCGGCCTTTTCCCCAACATCAGTTTTTTGCATTCTCTTGCCCACGACAAACCCACCCTTGTGTTTGATATGATGGAAGAATTTCGCCCACAGGTGGTTGATCGGACGGTCTGGACACTCTTGAGCCGACGCGAAAATCTGACCGTAAACGCCGACGGCCTGCTTGCGGATGATACTCGCAAAGCCCTGATTGCCGCTCTCCAGCAACGTTTGGCCAGTCTGGTGCGCTTCCGGGGCAAAGAACTGAAACTGGAAGAAATTATCCAGTTGCAGGCCCGCGCGCTGGCGCGTCACCTGGAAGGGAAAACCCCTTACCGGCCATTTCTGGGGAAGTGGTAAAACCAGTTTTACTTTCATGATCTTACGGTTCTTCTCGTCAAAAGATACTGAACCATCAATTTGTTCAATTGGCTTTTATCATCCAGAAGACTCATTCCTATCTCCATCGGATCTTCCCGCGCGGTATCCTCAGCTTTATTCACTGCTTTTTTAGAATCAATGCCGCCGCGGACTAAAACAGGAAGAGCAAATCTTCCCATACCCGTGCGTGTCACCGCTATAACCTCTGCGCTGATTTGTTCCAGATCATTTTCATTTAAACCTATCTTGCAGGAAATACCGATATAGTGACCCATCCAAAGAACAGCCACATCCAGATCATTGCGAAAGTGAACTCCGTCCGGCTTTTTGTGCAGCCAATCCCATTTGAGACCGACTACTATATCCTGTATATCTCTTGCGCCCGCACTTAAAAATGCTCCCGCCACAACCTCTTCAAACCAGTGCCCCATGTTTGGCGGGCTTTTTATCCACCCCGTTTCCACCCTGCCATTATAACAGGCCTCAAATTCAAGAGATTCGCCTGCCGCATTGATTTTAAGACACTTGATGTAATTTGATTCATCATGCAGCAGTCCTTTTTCTCCAGGCTTCCATTCAATTTTTTTTGGCAACCAGCCACCTCTTTTTGCCGCGACAATTTTTACAATCACTTTCCGCATGTTGGTCAGCAAATTGATTTTGCCCTTAAGTTCAGCCATATCCACGCCCACTTCAGCCAATTGCCCGCCCACAATGCAGGAGTGCAAAGCTATCGGGGGATAGTCGAAGGAAAGACCTGATTGCGCCATGTCTCCGGCAATCGGCATGGCTTTTTGCTTTTGATCCACAAGTGTCCAAACGGTGGCAACAGGCAGTCGGGCCAATTGCCAGGTCTGCGCCTTTGTGCCCGGCGTGGCATTCATAAACCACACGTTATCCCGTATATACGCAATAAAATCATCCTCCTGTCGCAAATTCCCCCGCATATCCATGGACCAGAATGTTGCCTTGTGCATCGGCATATCGGCAAATTTCCGTCGAAGTCGGGATGCGTAAGAACAGATTGTGGGATTTTCGGCGTCAATTAAAAAAATGACCTCCCGGGGTTTGTGCGTGTATAGCGCTTTTAATGTAGGACTTGGGTCTGAACCAAGCGCCAATATGAGATTAGCACCGTTCCACTGGCTGTTTTTTGTTTCAATGATCGGACCAGTTGAAAAGTTCATCGGCTTTTCATTGTGTCCCGGTATTCCATCTCCTAGATTCTCTTCTGTTTTTTGAGAAAATCGTTTTTGGGCTTCAAGCTGGTTTTCGGTTTTTTCAATGAAGCGGACACTTGAAGCTGACAGACGATGAAGCGTTTGACCGTCGTTTGTCCAAATAATGAGATCGGGATTCAGAGAATTCAACCAACCGGGTGTTTCCTCGATACATTCAATCAGACGTGCCTGCTGCTTAACACGATGACTTTCCTTTTTTTGTTCAAGCCCCTGTGTGCGGTTATCTTTCCAGATACGATAAAGTCCAAAAAATCTGCCATGCCGTTCACAGGCGTATTCCAGATACAGAGTTTGTTTGCCGCCGGTGATTGTGACGTCTTCTGCAATTTCACCCGGCCCCGCTGGTTCCTTGCCGTTATTTTCTTTCAGGCCGTAGAGTTCAAGCAACTGTTTAAATCCGATATGAGACAGCTCCCATCCTCCGGGATTGGTCAAATTATGGAGTTTGCGGTTGTCCGCGTAGATGGCCTGAAAGCGGTGATCGTTTTTCAGGTGGTAAGAAATAAGCGCCACCTGATAGTTCAGGCCGGGTGAAATATCAAAATAAACCGGCTGCGAAAGATCAGGCTTATCCAAGATGTTTTTGATCACATTCCAGACCAGATCATTGCCGTCGGGCCTGGAAACATCTTCCGCTATGACCCGTTTTTTGATCATTTCAGCCGGAAAACCCAAATCGTTGCGCAGATATAACTCTAAACGACTATACTCTGATGTTGTTTTTTCCGTAGGCAACAGAAAAATCTGTTTTAAATCCGCCTGTTCCTTAAGTGTTTTGGTGGTTGTGGCCACGGCGGCGGGCTGCTGCCCGACCATGCTGATGAGTGTGCTCATGCAAAAGTCTCCCTCTGTTTCATTATCTGACTAGTCCAATCATGTTGATTGCACCGAAATATTTTGTGTTTTTTCGACGCGAGGGATCCATCCGACTCGGTGGGGATGTAAGGATCATTCGCCGAACCGTCCCTACAGTTGTATTATTTTTTACGTAGCGCGAATTTTCAAATCCGCATAAAGCGGACATGAATGTCCGCACTACATCATTTTTTTGGATCACCCGACCCGGCGGAATTATTTTATCTCTCCATAACCCAGCGCGGTTTTGGCACCAATACCGTTTTCGGCCAGCGCGTTTTGCAGCCATGTTTTCGCCTTCTTTAAAGTATCGTTTGTGGCTTTTTCGCCGGTGATGACAAACTGAAACTTCACACCCGGCGCCACGGTGAGAAAATTAATCGGCACGGGACTGTAATAATCCGCCGGCGGTTTTTTCCCCTTCGATTCATAGTAGGGCTGATAATGAGGATTGATAATATCCAGATCGAAGAGACACCGGGTAATTTCTACAGGAAAGGCGTCATAAAAAATGACTTTGCCCCGCGTGTCCTGGCTGCCGAAAACATTAAGGAAATCGATGGCTTCTTTTTCCGGCTGCTCAGCGCCCATATCAGGGTTGTATTCTTGCATGCGTTGCAGAAAATTCTCCCATGCTTGTTTTCTGTTTTTTTCTTTACTGACCAGCCAGTTTTCCAGATGCTCCAGGGGTGTTTTGCGCTTTTTTTCATTCAGCCGCTGTTTTTCTTCCGGTGATAATGCGGGCGCTCCCAGTGATCGCGCTATCTCGTCTAACGCCCGGGCCCGGCAGACGCCCTTGATGGCCGCAGCGGGCAGATAGGGCAGACCGTATAAACGCTGGAGAGTCAGGCCGGTATCCAGAGGACCGGTATTGCCAAAACCAATCGACAGGCGCGATTTAGTAACACCTTGAAATTCAATAACATTATTATTTCCATAGATTTGCCGCATGGACGCGCCGAGCAGCGCTTGCCGTTTTAAAAATTCTCTGGCGTCTTCGTTGTTGTAAAGTTTATTGCCGGCTTCAAGCACAGCTTTCCAGGCTGCTCCTTTTTTGTCCTTTTCCGGTTTTGGCACAAAGCGATAAAATTGGAGGGAAAAATTGCCGCAGGGCTGGTTTTTTAACGCGGCGGTCACATCTTGGGGCATGGGATATACGGCGGGCGCATCCGCCATCTTTACCGCAGAAGGTTGCTGCTGGTTCGGTTTAAAGGGGTGACCTTTTCCGGAATGATTATGGATTTTCATAACAATCCGCCTCCTTTTATTGGCTTTCCTTGCTCAGGCTGTCGGCAAAACGCCTCAGATAATCCAAAAAAGCCAGCGCTTCCCGCGTGGCCAGGATATAGTCGCTACTGTTGCGTTGCATAATGCATTGGCTGAGAGATGTGCCTTGTGATTTGTAAGGCGGTTTATAGCAATTCAGCTCTTCGTGTCGGTTATTTTTTACCAGCCATTCATTTAATTGCTCAAGAAGTTTGCCTTCGGCATTGCTGTCTTTCTTTTTGGCTTCCAGAAAAGCAACTGTCTGGCCAAGTCCGTTGTGATTGACCAGCGCCGGAAACCGTTTGACCAGCGCTTTGTATTTATCAAAATCGTCTTTCTGCATCTTCGCTTTTGCTTTTGTTGCCATTTCCCAAGCGGCTTTTGCCCTTTCCTGATCCAGTGTCTGATGGATGGGGCTTTTTTCTATCTGGTTCATTTTTCCCCTCCTTAATTTGTCTTTGGCAGATGGCGCACCCGCACCAGACCGCGTCCCAAAGTTTCGTCGCCACCCATCTGAAGCAGGCCGGCTTTATCCACAATGCCGCAGGCAAACGAGACGGCAGCCGCTGCGCTGTATGAGCTGTGAGCGCTTTTTTCGCCGTCATTGTCTTTACCCCTGTATTGCATGGATTTGCCCAAAACCAGGTTATACAGCAGGGTGTCGGGCAGAAGCATTTCTTCATTCCAGAGAGCGCCTGTTTTCACCGTGCCGGTATCAGAATCAATGTTGATACGGGTTTGAATATCGGTGGAAAGAGTGACAAAATCACGAAAACGGTTGTCGGAAAGCACCACCAGGCGCTTTAAAAGAGCTGCACGAATGTATTGAAACTGATTATCACGGGCAATGGCATGATCGGCCAGCCATCCGGCAAACTGTGTGATCAAATTGTCTTCGCTTTTATCGGGCTCAAAAGCGAAGTCTTCCAGAATCACTCTTGCCGCATCTCCCGTGTTGACAATCAGCGCTGAGTTTGCTGATACCTTCGCGTCAGTGTCATCAGCAACAGCAGTCGGCAGATTTTCAATTCCCTGCGGAGCAATTCCCGCTGTTTTGACCATGCGGGCAAAGCGGCTGAGAACCTGCGGACAGGTAATCCAGGCAAAACCGCCCCGATAGGAGCGCACCGGAAAAAGCAACACCTGGGCATCGGTAAAGGAAAGGGCGCCGCTGTGCTCATCCGCTTTGTCTTCTGGTCCAAATGCCTTGTTTATTTCAGCTTTTTTGGGCTTGTCGTCCTTATAAAGGGCGGTAGCCCAACTGCGAAAAGCCCCTTTGACGCCGCTTGCCTGCAGGATTGGGTATTCCGTATGCTTTTCCCGCTGGATCGGCAAATCAACATAGGCGACGCTGGACCCCGAACCGGCGTGCAGCGGTGTTTCGGTGTAGTAAAAAAAGATGGTTTGTTCAGTAAACATGGCTTTGTCCTCCTATTGGTAATTCCACACGCCCACTGCCGCCAAACCAAAACCCGCCTCCCGACAGAAACCGGGAAATGAATTGCCGTTTGCCGCAGGCTGCATGAGGCTTTGAAAATGAATGTTCTGAAGTAATGTTGTCGCTGTTTCCTGGGTCAGCTCTTCTTCCGCTTCAAAAAAATAGACACTGCCCGCCGGCGCCGCCCGATACAGAGGACGCGGCTGATTGCAAACGAGATTCCACCCGCCAATGTCTTCCGGCTTGCCGACGGCTGCGGCAATTAATTTTACTCTGACTCCGGATGCCGGTTCCCATACAAGCTCTCGCGGATCAATTTTGTCCGGCAGCCAGCCCTGCTTAAAAATCGCCGGCGTCAGCAGACAGAGTTTGAAGCATTTTTTGCCGGTCAGTTTATCGGCCAATTCGTCTTTAAGATCAAGGTGATATGCTTCACCCAGACTCTCCGGCAATTCATTGGCTTCGTCTTGTTCTTTAAAACAGGTAAAACTGGCCGCCCGGGCTTCACCCCCCAGGGCCAAAAATCCTTCGTCCGGCAAAATTTGCCTCTCTTTGCCTTTTTCTCGCTGATCGGTCAGCTTCAACCAGAAAGATGCGTCTTGTTTCATCCGCGTAAAACCGGCGGAATAGATTTTTCCCCTTTGAGCGGTGCGCCAGTCATTGAGGGCGATGCCCAGCCGGGTTTCGGTGGCGGCGACTGCTTTTTTACTGATATGAGCGATGAAAGGTCCATCCATGTCGCCTTCCGTCAGATAGGTTTTAAGCGACGAGCCTTCCAAAAAGTAGCTTGTGCCCGCCTCCATTGCGGTGCCGCCGCTGGCCGCGCCCGGATTTTTCAGCCCCTGATACGGAAGAGAGGATTCAATTGGCCAGAGCGCCTGCCGGCGCGGCCTCAGGAAAGTGACATTATTCATACTGCCGGAATGATCTTCACTTTCTGCCAGCAAATCCAGCGGCCAGGGCCAGCAGATATTTTGTTCGGAGTAGGCCAGAAAGGGCCCGGTGGCAGCCAGTGGATAAAGCCTGTCCGGACTGCCGATTTGTTCAAATAGATCCGTATGCTCTCCCTTGCGGGCGGCTGCGGCATAAGCCAGAACATCCAAACCCAGGTGCGCCATGATCCGGCTGCGCAAAGCTCCCACCAGCGGCAGAGATGTGGGAGGAAACTGCCCGGCTGCCCGAAAATTTTCTCCGGCGGAAAAAGGTTTGCTTTCCCGAAAAAGCAGAACGTCCAGAGGTTCGATCTTAATCCACATCTTCAGCGCTCCTTTCCGGTCATGAAACGCAGGATGAGCAACAGCCTGGCAGTCATGTCCCAGGGGTTAACGGCGAGTTCTTTTTTGGCGGCGATTGTGTCAAACAGATTCAACACCTTATTTTTAATCTCCTTTTTTTCTGAGTCAGGCAGATTGCTTTTAATCATCCGGCCGGTAATGCGGGCTAGTTCCGCACGGCGGAGTTCATTCATTTCCTGATCATGATAATCCTGATTGCCGGATACAGCCCAGCGGTGCATCCCCATGGCATAGGGCAGGCGGCCGGAAAGTTTGTCGTTCTTGATGAAAGTCATAATATTTTCCAACAGATATATGACATCCGCAGCGCATTCTTTTTCGCCGGCATTGAATTTAAAGCCTCCTTCCGTAGGCTCGCCCGACCGTCGGAGCAGACGAAAGGCAAAGGCGTTTCTAGCCAGCTTCTTTTTCGCGGCTTCCTTGAGAACGCTTTGCGCTTCGGCCATGGCGTGATACAGAGGATAGGAATGATGGACAATCACCACACCCATGCTGGGTGTGACGCCTTCGTGATGAAAATCAGCTTCTATACTGTGGCGCGAGCCCCCGGACAGTCTTAAGAGTTCTCCTTTTTCCTGTCCAAATCCGTCGGATATACCGCGAAAGCTCTTATAAAGCTGGCGCATCACCGGCAGCAGATGCTCGGTGGGCAAAAAGGCCAGCAAGTCGTCGCCGCCGGCATAGACCAGTTTTCCGGCGTGATTTTTTTCAACAATGTCGCGGGCATAATGCAGCGTGAAATTCTTCAGACTTCCGCTTAAGGCAAGCTGCATGGCGGGACCTGCCGGACGAAGAAAACCGTCAGGCACGATGTTTTGAATGAATTCTGTTTTTCGGACATCAGGATGAAACAGCCATCTCGAAAGCGGCGCTTTTGTTCCGATCACCCAGTCTCCCATTTTGTCGCCATCCAGGGCCAGAATAGCATAGTAGCCGGGAGGATCGCCCAGTTTGATTTTGTTGTCTGCTGCCGTCTCTTTAGCTGATCGAAGCAGTTTTTCCGTTGCCTTCCGGCAGTTTTCTAGCTGTTCTCTATTGAGAGTCTTGTCTTCTTTTATAATCTTCTCATCATAAGATTCAGGCGAGAGCCAGTCTCCGTCAAGACGCAGAAATTTTTTCCAGATGTTTCTTTCTATCCCTGATTGCGCCGCGCAACCGTCGAGATACGAAGTTGAATTGGCGGGATAAGGAAAGCGATTTTTAACAAATTTTGAAACTGTATTGCTATAGTCAGTGAGCGCTTCCCGCAGTTGGGGCGATTTTTCGCAGGCTTTCAGCAGATGGCCTCGATAAGCGGAAGTGGCAATGCCCGTGGTGGATGGGAACTGGTGATGATTAATGCCCATTTCCTCTTCAAATACTGCCTCCAGAGCCAGTCGGCGGATCAGGCAGATGGAACAAAGCATATCACCCCGGCGAATCCGGCCGGCAAGTTTCAGATTTTCTTCGTCACGGTCGATTTGTCTTAATTTTTCCCAAAATTCCCTTAAGTCTGCGTAATTGTAAGCTGCAGCGGGATGCAGTGCCTCCCACTTGCCGCACAGGGAACATTTGAAGCCCGGTTCTTCCGTCTGGACAAAATCCCGCAGATTTTTGCGCGCCGTCATTTCCCGTCCGGCAAAAGATGTCAAAAGGTGCGCGGCCATGCCGATATGAGGCTGGTGGCCATGACTTTTCATATTTGAAATCATCGATTTTAATTGTGAAATGGAAAGTGAATTATCTCCCGCCTTGTCTTTCGCGTCCAGGATGTCTTCAAAACTGTTTTTCCAGGGACAGGCAGTCCAAAAGACGCCCTGATTCTTGATAAAGGCTTCGCTCTGACGCTGCCAGATGGCATCCCAGGAATCAATATGATCAATGTCGATTTTTTGATTTTTACAGGCTTGCGCAACCTTTTCTCTGACTTTGTGGGCGATATTTTTCCATGCCTTTTGGATTGCTTGCTCGCATTTTTCGGCCAGTTCTTTGGCCTGCCCGGCGGGAACAATGGCGGTGAACATGTTGGGGATATTACCGACTTCCAGCAGTTTTTTGAATTCTTCATCCGCTTGCTGTATTGACGGTAAATTCAGTGTTTTGCCAAGCCACCAGTCCACCAGCGGCTGGCCCCCGAGCGACGGCGAAATCACGGCGTCGGGCCCGCAGGCGTCAACAATCACCGACATGGCCTGCCAGGAAAGATATGACCATAAAAAACTTCCCATCCAGGCATCCTGGGTGCGTCTGGCCGTGGCCACCATCTCCTGCGCCGAGGCCAGGGTGAAGATTATAAAAGCCGGTTCTGGCCAGGCGCCGGCAATGGCGGAAGAAACAGCGGCATGCTCCCAAACCGTGTGCGACGGGATGCGGGGATCGGCGGGCAGGATTTTCCAAAAGTGCCCCAGTGAGGTTGGATCGTTTGCCGACAATTGATCAGGAAAATGCCGCCAGAGAGCAAAAAACAGTTTTTTCTGGTCAGCGGCGCCGACGTTGTCCACCATTTGCACCAACGTTTTTTCAATGTGGTCGGCCATGCTTTCCTGTGTTAAATTGGGCGGCAAGTCCAAGTGATGCTCCTGTCCGGAAAGAGGATGAGTCAACACCGGGTTTTTTCTGAAACATGCGGCATCCAGTTGCTGATTACCTGCAAACGGCGGAATATCCATTCCGGAGGCAATTTGTTCAATTTCTGATGCTTTATTTAAAAGTTCATCTAAATCAACGTTTTGGCACACCACCTTCATCAGTCGGCGCGATATCTCCGCGCTGTTTTCCGGAAACAGGGAAAAGGCAGGATTTCTTGATAACCAGGCGGCAATCTTCAGTGTCCAGTCCATATTCATTATGATTTACCCCCGATTTTTCGCACATTATCCATGAACTGCGTTATTGCAGAGAAGTCCGGTGCGGGTACAGATGTTGATTTATTATTGCCTCCCGATAGAGTTAATGTTTTTCCCGAAGGTAATAATTCTGCGGGTAAGAAGGTCAATACACCACAGGCACTATTGTCTGAAAATTCCTGAACGTGGATTAAAAGCGGACTTGCTCTTCTGCCTTTTCCACCATTTTCTAACAAGTCAACATTTCCGGACATCTTAGTGCTTGAAAAAAAATAATTATGAGGCAAACCAAAGGCTGCACGCTTAGGAGCAGATGTTGTCTTGCCCCCCTTTAAGAAATTTAACATTAAATCATGATCGGTTTTAAAATGATCTGATTTTTTTGCAGATCGGAAATTATTGAAATCATCTGCGATTTTTTCCAAAACAGCCATTGCTTTTTCGGATCCTTTAAAATTGGACGGACATTTGAGTTTCAGGTGGTAAGCGGATGGCACAAATTTTAACACAATACGTTTGTTATTACTAAAGCATGTATATTGCGGTTTGCCGGTTGTATCGTTATCTGATGAATTCAAGAATGCCTGTAGAAATTTGATGTATTCTTTTTCGTTTTCAAAAATAAAAGGCGGCACATCCGGATTTGAATGCAAATCATTCGAAATGATTTTGAATGATCCAAACCCTCGACGGTTCCTTGATCCAATACCGCCAAGCATTGATAAAGCCCAAAAAGATCTCAAAACACGAATTTTATCTTCCGTCTTTATATGATCATGAAATGTAAAAATTAGCCGGAATGTTGAACCTGGAGAAAAATATGCGCGGGTTGTTATATTTTTTTTCAGGTCTTTATCGCGCTGGATCACACCATAACCAAGATAAGAGATGGGATTTCCATCCCAAATAGTTTCACCTTTTCCACCGTATAATGGATCTATTACCATTGCCTTAAGACTAAAAGGTGATCGACCGCCAGTGCAACCAAATATGCGAGCTTCATCATTTTGTGAATTCAAAGGATAAATGGCACGATACCAAAATCTTAACAATCCTTTAATGCTTGCGGACCTAAACTCAGGTTTATTGCCAAAATCCGCTCCACTCGAAAAAATTGGTGTAACCGCTTTTATCTCAAAATAAGCTTTTTCCATTGCTCCCCTTTCCGTCATGAAATGATTGGTCCGCATAGCTGCCCTGCAAAAAAACGCAAATCAACATCAACTTTAATAACACTATTGTCTTCGCTTTTCGTGCATTCGTTCGGGGTAACTGTCATAATTTTTTCGAAACATCCGCCGACTTTTCTCGTCTTCATCCTCTTGCCCACTGTCGTGTTGAAAATCCCCCAAATCCCCATCATCCTCCGGTGAGTAAATATTGATCCGAAACGGTCTTATCCCCA
>Ga0116143_10004414_pt1 | contig 13356 bp, 10 predicted proteins | sample AD_UKC034_MetaG_FD_89745 | JGI IMG/M metagenome (GOLD analysis project Ga0116143, IMG submission 89745) | Active sludge microbial communities of municipal wastewater-treating anaerobic digesters from USA - AD_UKC034_MetaG | ecosystem: Engineered > Bioreactor > Anaerobic > Digestate | place: USA...
CTGTCCGAAAGAGCATTGGAAAGCATGCGCCGCCGGCCCCTTCGTTTCCTTGCGCGGACCGGGCAGAGGCTTCTGAACTATCTGCGGCCGGCGGAAATCAGTCACAATCACGAGATGCATTTTGCGCGCATGCAGTCCGCGCTGCTGAAAAACCTGCCGGGCAGCTTCTCCCTGCTTCTGGCGCTGGCCGTTCCGGGCTTCGTGATCAGTCTCAGACACAAGTCGTTGAGGCCGGGACTCGTTCTCGCCTCGCTGTTCACCATCTTCCATCTGGCCTCGCTGATTCCCTTTGTCTATTCGAGCCAGTACCGCATCGCCATGCTTCCGCTTATGATTCTGTTCGCGGCCGCGGCGCTGCATGACATCGGAATCAAGATCATTGAGCGGAACACCCGCAGGGCCCTTCCGGCCATTCTGGGCGCGACGGGAATCTATTTGGCGGGCGCGTGGGGTGCAAATGCCCCCTCCACCCTTCCGCAGTGGCACTATCAGCAGGCGTTTGCCCTTGAACGCCTCGGCCGGCCGGATGAAGCCGCCCGGCATTATCAGGCCATGATTGAACTGGATCCGGGCAGCGCATGGGCGCACGGCGCGCTGGGCCGTTACCATGCCGAACGGGGACGCATCCGCGAAGCGATTGTTCATTTTTCACAGGCGCTCAAACTGGAGCCGGACTATCCAAAGGCCCGCAGCCAGCTGGGCTCCGCGCTGTATCTGGCAGGCCGGAAATCCGAAGGCATTTCAGAACTCAGAAGGGTCTTGATGAAAGATCCGGATGATGCGGCTTCGCTGAATGCCCTGGCGTGGATCCTGGCCTCGGACAGCGACCCCTCCATCCGCAACCCCGCCGAAGCCGTGCGGCTCGCGGAACGCGCCTGCGAGCTGACGGGCCGGAAATCGGCGGCCCTGCTGGATACTCTCGCGGCGGCTCTGGCCGCCCTCGGAGACACCTCGCGGGCCGTTCAAACCGCTGAAGAAGCGCTGGCCGCGGCACAGAACAATGGAAGCTCCGAGCTGCGGGCCGGGATTCTGCATCGGCTTGAGAACTACCGGCAGAAGCAATAACTTCCAATCATTGGAAGTTCTGGGGCAAAAAGTTCCAACCATTGGAAGTTTTTTCTCGAAAAGTTCCAATCATTGGAACTTTTTGAGGCGGGCACGGATTTCACCGGCCAGCGGCCTGTTCCCCTGCTCTTCGGCCAGTTTGAGGGCCTTTTCAGCGGCTATGCGGGCCTCCTGACGGCGGCCGGCGGACGCCAGCGCCACGGACAAGGTATCGAGGTGCGACGGATTATTACCCCCGCGCAGGCGAACGGCCTCTTCCGCAAGGCGAACGGCCTCCGTGTGATCAGCCGGGGTCGAAGACGGCGTTGTGGCCAGCACCCACGCCAGACCGTTGAGGGCAACGGTTGAATCCGGAGCAATCCGCAGCGCCTCGCGCAGGACGGCCGCGGATTCCTCCAGACGATTCATGCTGTAAAAACATTTCCCCAGCAGAGTCAGGCTGTCCAGCCGCAGAGGCGCCGTAAGGAGCATTTCCTGATTCTGCATCAAGTGCTCCAGCACATCCACGGCGGCTGAACAGCGCCCCGCATCATGGAGCGCTTCAGCGTAAAGAAAATGGAAGGAGGCGTTTCCTGCATCCTGCGAGAGCACCTCTTCAAGAAGCCGCGCGGCGTCTGCGGGACGGTTCTCCCCCAGCAGGGATTTTGCATGCATGGTTTTTCCGAGCAGCGGGAGCATGTCCTTGACATCCGGCAGATTCTCCGGCGGAGCGGTCGGCGAAGCGCTGGACGCTCCGGCCGTATAGCCGAGACTGGTCAGGATCTGCTCATCGGACGCGGACAGGACTGCGCTAACCGCGGTGAGTTCGGTCATTCCGGATTCCAGTTCCAGCAGCGCTGTTTCCATTCGGGCCATTTCATCCGGACGCTCCCCGGCCAGATTGTTCAGTTCCCGGGGATCAGACCGGACATTATACAGCTCAGCGTGCGGCGAACGGATGTACTTCAAATCGCCCTCGATCAGCCCCCGCAGCGGATGCCAGCCGTACTGCCGCCAGGGTTCATCGGTTTCCAAATGAATCGGGGCCGGAAGAACCTGTTCCGCGCCCGAAACGGGGCCGGCCAGACTCAATGGATTCTCCCTGTTCCTGATCTCCATGAGTTCCAGCACGGTTGGGAATATCCGCTCCAGCGACACCCTTTCCGCAAAGCGTTTCCCGGCGAAAATCCTTCCTGGCAGTCGGAAGATCAGCGGCACATGCAGTCCCGAATTGTAAAGCGTGTTGCCATGGTAGAGTTCATTGTGCTCGCCGAGGCTTTCGCCGTGATCACCCACGGCGACAATGAGCGTGTCGTCCAGTCGGCCCGCTTCTTCAAGGGTCTTCAGGATACGACCTATCTGCTGATCCATGTATTCGATTTCAGCTTCATAGGGCCGGCCGGCATAGCGGTCCCCGAAAAGCTCACGATGCTCATGATAGGGTTTGTGGGGATCAAAGTAATGCACCCAGCAGAAAAAAGGCTTCCCGCCGGCGGACTGCAGCCACGGGATTGCGGCATCAGTGACGTCCCGCCCGTTTCGATAGGCCCGCAGGCCCTCCTCCGACGGATCGCCGCTTCCGACGTCATCGTTGTATTCCTGAAAGCCCTGCGCAAGGCCAAAGCGCGAATCGAGCACAAACGAGGCGATAAACGCGCCGGTGCGATATTTCCTCCCGTCCAGGATTTCCGCCAGCGTCACGATCTCCGGATTGACCGCGTTTTCCCCGTTAATGTGCAGGCCGTGCTCCGGCGGACGCAGGCCGGTCATCATGGTGGTGTGCGATGGAAGCGTCAGCGGAACGCCCGAATACGCGTATTCGAACAGCGCGCCCTCGCGGGCAAGGCGGTCCAGATTGGGGGTGGCGGCATCGCTCTTCCCGTAGCATCCAAGGTGGTCGGCCCGCGTAGTGTCCAGCGTGATGATCAGCAGGCTGATCGGCGCCGGGCGCAGAACAAGCCAGGCCCCGGCCGCGATCAGAATCAGGATCAGTGTCAGCCCCGCGAATTTTTTCATGCCCTGTTCCTGTAAAGTTTTTCATCCACCGCGCCAAGCATGGCCGGAACATTCAAAGGACGGCCGACGAATGCGGCAATTTGACTGCACAGCGGCGACGGATCCTCGATGATGTCCCGGTACCTGCAAAACATCACCGCGATGTGCGGCTGCTCATACAGCCATTCCTTCAGCCGACCGACATGACGCCGGAAATGGCCGGACATCGCTTCGTCAGGCGGCCCTTCATCAGACGCGCCCCGGCGGCGAAGCATTTTTTTCTGGGAGAGCAGAATTTCACGCAGGTCGCGCTCCATGAATATGATTTTGTAATCATATCCAGCGGGAAGATCATAAAGATGCGTGGTGACAATCTTGACGGCATGGCCAGCGGCTTCTGCCATCCACGAGGAATCGCTTTTCAGGGTTTTCACCTTCTCGAATTCGAAATACCCCTGTGGATTATCCTCATCCGAGGCCCTCTGCCCGTCGCAAAGCAGCGGCAGGCCGCCGGCCTGAAGCATCTGCATCATCAGCGAAGTGCCGGAACGCGGAAGCCCGGACACCACCACCACTGTTCTGGCGGAGGCTCCGGTCATTCGAGATATCCCAGACCCCGGAGACGTTTTTTGACTTCTTCCTCAGAAGCATCATCCCCAAGGCCCTTCACGGCATCCTCAAGAATGTGCAGCGCAAATTCCTCCACCGACGCGCATCCCTGCGCTTCGGAAAGTTTTGACAGTTTCGCGTACAGCTCCGGATCCAGTGCTATTTTTTTCTTAAACATCATCAATTCACCTTATCAGATTTCCACGCGCAGAGGATATTTCAAAATGAGACCCGCCGCCATGGACAGCACGAGCCAGCCCGCAATCCAGTGCCGCCCGCTTTTCGGATGCTGCACTTCCAGACGATGAACCGCGCCCGACGGCGGCAGCGGCGGTTCGACAGGGTTTGCAAGTTTTCCGGGAAAAAATGCATCAAGAAACGGATAAACCGGCCCGGCCTCGCCCGCATGCGCCTGCTTGACAAACCGCTCCCCTCCGGCCGTCACCGCTATCCACTGCGGCTCTGCATCATCCACGACGGAAATGCGCCATGTGGCCGGCTGGTCCGGCACAACAAAGGCTTCCGTTTCGATCCGGATTCCGGATGAAGACTCCAGCACAGGGAGGGATTCTCCGTCCATGGCCGCCGTCACAAGAACAGTGTCGCCATTCCGCAGAGGGCGCCATTCAAACCAGGCAGCCATGTGAATCAGCATCAGGCCGATCGGAATCATCATGACGAGCAGCGGAAACAGGCAGAGCGAAAGATAGCGGGCGGTCGCAAGCAGAATTCTCCCGAAGGCCCCGAAGATGCCGGACAGGTCGTCCTTGTATATCCTGATTTCGAGAATGCGCGCCAGGGCGATATCCTTTGCCCGCCTGATTCTGCTCTGGCTCGATCCGTATTTAAACACGAGCAGGGCAATGAGTGCCGTCAGCAGCGAGACAGCTCCGAGAGCAAGCCAGCCGGACACCCCGATCAGCGGGCCAATGACCGCGGCACAGACCGCACTGACGACTCTATTAAAACCGCAGATCAGAAACATGATTCCCGCCTATGCGAACAGATCCCTTCCGGTCATTTCACGCGGAACCGGAATGCCGCAACTCGATAAAATAGAAGGCGCCAGATCCGTCAGCGCCGGATCGCGCAGCCCGGACGGACGGCTGCACAGGAACACCCCGGGAAGGAACTGCGCATCCATGCAGTGATCTCCGCTCCAGGGATCCAGATTGTCGAGAAACACTTCGCGCGGATACTTCCCGAGCACGGTGTCCCACGACGCCCGATAATTCATGTTGTAGCAAACAATCAGGTCCGGGGCGAGGCTTACAAAGGGTCCGCTGTAGATTTCCTCCGGCCGGAACACATTGGTGACCGGAGGCTGGCCGGTGGCCGGATCGCGCTCCGCTTTCAGCCGGGCAATCAGTTCATCCTTCAAGGCTTCAGCCTCAGCACCGGGACCCACGGTCCCCTCCGGCTCGCGGCCGCGCAGATTCAAATACAGGCTGTTGATTCCCAGCCCGTAGGCCTTGGTTCCGGACCAGTCCGTATCCCCGAAGAAAGACGCATGCCCCCGGTCAAAGCGGCTGCGGGCGCGCGCATAGCCGTTGTCCATCAGCCACGAGTTCAGATTGAATTGCCGGCGGAACGAAGTGAATCCGTGATCAGAGATCACATAAAGAGTCGTATGTTCGTCCACCAGACCCGCAGCCCGGCCCACGGCGGAGTCTATGCTCTCATAGAGCCACGGGAGGAAATCCCCGTGCCGTTTTACAACCTCCGGGTCGTACAGCGGATGCTCCGCGTCCAGTGTGCGCCAGAAAGCATGTGAATTGAGGTCCAGCGACGAAAAATAGAAATACAGGAAACCGCGGTTGTACGTGTGAAGCGCGTGATCGAAAAGCCGCAGGGTTTCCTCATGCACCAGGGTGGCCTGAACACGGTAGTCATCATCGCCGAACACCTTTGCGGACAGGGCCGAGGTGTCCTCGGGCATGCCCTGCGTATAGAACGAGCCGACCTCCCGAACGAGCCTGCGCGAAAAATCCTCCGGCGAAGAAACCGGGAGCGCCGGCTCCGAAGGGTCAATGTTGACGGGCGAGGCATACAGTTCAAGATGCGGCTCTGTGCGCTTCAGATAAAACCGGCAGATGCCTGATGCCGAAGCCAGCACGGGCAGCATCGGGAATTTTATGCGGACCCATTCGCTCCACTCGCCCGGACGAAGAATGATGCGGTCTTCACCCAGCACAATCTGCGCCATGGTCCGGCCAGCGTCGGTCTGAACTTCAAAGGGAATATCCACCCCCGCCCCGTCCCGGCGGAAGGTGTTGGCGGGGCCCTTCAACACGCACGGGTACCTGCCGGCGGACGCATAGGTTTTCTGAATCTGTCCGCCGGACACCGGCCCGTCCCGGTATTCCGGACTGTCGGTGAAAAAGGAGAAAATGCCGTAGCTCCCGTGAATATCGGGCGTGGCCAGACCTGAAATTGTGCGCGCGCCGGACTGAACGGGCGGGAAGTTGACCGGGGCGCGGATGGCGGTCGAATCAATGCCGGCCTGTGCAATAATATCCCAGACGGCAGGCCCCTTGCGCAGCTGCTCCGCCTCGCCGCCGGAGACGGGTATGCTGAATTTCCAAAGGCGCAAAGTACGGTCGGGCGGGGAAATCCGCGAGGTCGAAAGAAAAGGTTTCAGAGTGGGAGCATCGCGCGCGATGAAATCAAAAATGCCGTGGCCGCCGGGATTGGTTCCCGATATGAAATTGGACCAGGCCACCGGGCTCTGCGGAGGGTCGCTCGAGCGGAGCGGATAAAAGCAGCCCTGCTCCATCAGGGCTTTGCAGTTCTTCATCCCCCCGGCACGGATAAAGTCCAGCATCAGGCGCGGGTCCATTCCGTCCACGGCCAGAACAATGATCCGGTTCCTGCCCTTGGAGGGCCGCACCACAGCAGGACAGCCCGCGACGCCCATCGCAAGCGCTGCCGCGCCGGCTGTTTTCAGAAAATCGCGGCGCGTATATAGACCTTTGTTCTGCCTGCTGCTCATCTGATTACACTAATTCACTGCCGCCCCGATTTCAAGGTGACGGCGGATCCATCCATATAGGCCGGAACAGGCACCCCCAGGGCCTCCAGGACCGTCGGCGCAACATCCGCAATAGACAGCGGCCGATCGTCAGCCAGGCGCCGGCTGCAGAAGAATACGCCGGGAACCAGCGACTGATCCACGCAGTGGTCGCCCTGCCAAACCTTTGTGTTCTGCGTCACGACCTCCGTCCGGACCGTGCCCACCGCGGATTCCCATGAAGCGCGCCAGCCCTCTCGGAAACCGACAATCAGATCAGGCCCGTTCTTGACATAGGGGCCCCGATAAACGGCATCCGCATCGTAGACCTGCAGCACGGCGTCTTCCAGCTTCAATCGGGCTGCGATATCCTCCTTCAGCCGCCGGACCCCGGCATCGTCCACAATCCCCTGCGACTCGCGACCCCTGCGGTTGAGGTAAATTCCGCTCAGCCCGAAGGAATAGGCCTGTGTCTTTGACCAGTCCACCGCCTGCAGATATTTATCCTCTTTCGCACCAGGCCGCAGGTGAAGCCATCCCTCGCGGAGAAGCCAGGCGTTCAGATTGAAGCCCTGCCGGAACGAGGTGAAGCCGTGATCGGACATGACAATGAGCAAATCGCCGTCGCGCATCCGGGCGGACACTTCGCCCACCAGTTCATCCATCTTCTCATACATGGTTTCGACAACGGCCTCCCCTTCTCCCCCGTCTCTCGTGAACATGTGCTGAATGCGGTCCGAAGCGTCAAACACGCACGCCACGATACCTTTCTTCACGCGCTTCAGCGATTCCATCAGCATCGCCTTCCGCTCTTCGTGAATGGAGTACACCTGCTCCACGAAGGTATCGTCGCCTATCACGCCTTCGTTGAGCGCCCAGGTGTCCTCGGCCAGACCCAGTGTCGCAAACGGCCCTATCAGTCGGGCCAGGTAAACGGAATAAAACGGGGGATGTGAAACCGGGAGAGCCGGGCGGCCCGGATCTATGTTGAGCGGGGACACATAAAGCCTGAAACCCTTTTCGTCCGACGCGAAATAGAATCTGCAGATGCCGTACGCCGAACGGAACAGGCCGGCCCTGAAGCGCACAGACACCCAGTCCGAGGTCCGGCCCCTGAGAAGCCGGAATTTCTGTCCGCAGACCGCGATGCGGACGGCGGCATCATCCTCTTCCCGTTCTATTGCGAGCGGGACTTGAAGCGGCGCGCCGGGCTGAAATTCCGGACCCGGCAGGAATGTTTTCGCGCGACCGCCGATAAAATCCACGCGAACCTGCATGCCGCCCTCGAGCGGCGAATCCTGCACAGAGTCGGTGAAGCAGGTAAAAGAACCCTGTGTGCCGCGCAGATCAGGCACGCACATGCCCGAAAGGCAGACCCCGTTGAATTTCTCCGGAGGAAAAGTGATCGGTACGCGAAGGATGGTGCTGAATATTCCATACTCCCCGGCGACCTGCCAGAAGGGCCGGCTGCGGCGGAGCAGTTTGGCGTAGGATTTGCGACCGGAACCGATGCGGCTGGACGACAGTTCCGGAAGATACGTGCGGAGACTGCGGTTGAGAAAATCATAGATATTGTGCTTGCCGGGATTAACGCCGGTCATGAACGTGGACCAGGCCACGGGCGAAATCGGCGGGCAGGTCGAAAGAAGCGGCTTGAAGCATCCCTGCTCCTTCAGGGTCCTCAGTTGCGGAAGACGGCCCGCCTCCATCATGCGCTCTGTGCGTTTTGCGTCCAAACCGTCCAAACCCACAATTACCACCCGGTGAACCCCGGTTTTCCGGCGCTTGCGCCCCCGCCGAAGAAGAAGCGACAGCAGCACGCGAAAAGGCCAGCTCAGGACAGCGGCCGCAACCAGCAGCAGGGCGGTGAGCAGAATGAAAAAAGAGCCGACAAACGCAAACCCGGCGCCGGGACCGATGTAGCCCAGCGCCGGACCGGAACCTGTGAAGAAAAAGCTCATTCGCGTGAAAACATAGCACAAACCGCGCAAATAGGAACAGTTCAGGGTCTATTTATTTGCTGAATGCCTGCCTCGCAGCGGCTATAATGCGCCCATGAACAAAGATCTGACATGTTTCACCGTGCCGCCCGGGAAAAAGGATTCCTCTTTGCTGGACTTCATCGCAGACCGGATGAATCTGTCGAAGCGCAAGGCAAAAGCGCTTCTGGACGCGCGCAACGTGCATGTCAACCGCCGACGGATCTGGATGGCCCAGCATCGGCTGAAAGCGGGCGACATTGTGGAAGTTCAGCAAACAGGTCTGGCCGGCGGCCACGCGCAGATTCTCTTTCAGGATGAAGACTATCTGGTGGCAGACAAGCCCGCGGGCCTTTTGTCAAACGGCCCCGAAAGCCTTGAAGACCGGCTCAGGCGGGAACTGCTTGTTCCCGGGCTGCGGGCGGTGCACCGTCTGGACCGCGGCACCACCGGATGCCTGATCTTCGCAAAGCATCCTGAGGCATTTGACGCCATGATTCCCCTGTTCAGGGAGCATGGAGTCATCAAGGTTTACAAGGCGATTGCCTCCGGACTGATTCAGAAGAAGGAGCTGACCATCAGCGAGCCGCTCGAGGGGCAACCGGCGGAAACGCGTCTGCGGGTGCTGGCGGCAAACCAGACGGCCAGTTATATTTCCGTGAAGCTGGTAACCGGCCGGACGCATCAGATTCGCAAACATCTTGCGCACATCGGTCATCCTCTGGCCGGAGAACGGACCTACGGCGGAGGGCGGTCTGAAGATGATGCGCTGCGGGCAATGCCGCGCCAGATGCTGCACGCCGAAAAACTGCGCTTCACATCACCTGTGACAGGAGCGGAAGTGAGCTGTGAAGCGCTGCTCCCGCAGGACTTTAAAAGCGCCCTGCGGGTCCTCGGGCTCAGTTCGACCCCTGCTCGCTAACGGCCTCAACCGCCGGCGGCGCTTCCGCAGGCTCCTTCGGGCTGAAATCCACCCATCCAATGATGTTCAGGAAGGCGATCATCACGGCCACGGGGCTGATGAAACGGATGAAAATGCCCCACAGGGCGGCCAACGTGATGACATGAACATTTGAATTGTGAGAAGGATCGTCCTTCAGTCCCGCCAGAAGAGAAATCAGATGCACATCGGCGAAATTGTGTGACCCGTGGCGAATCTCATCCACCGCCTTTTGAACTCCCCATATCCAGCCGACAAAGAGCGAGATAAACAGCCCGCCAAGCGGGAGCATCCAGCTGGACGAAAGATAATCCATCAGTTCGAAAAACGAATTTTTGGTGTGACCGAAAGCCTTCAGCAGCGCCGCATGAACCGAAGCCAGCGAATTCCAGTCACCGACACTCAGGGCGCAGAGCGCGCCGAGCATGAAAATCATCAGGCCGAACACGATAGAAGCCTGCTTGCGGGTCCAGTTGCGCTCATCCACGAAATAGGCGGTAACCACCTCCAGCAGGCTTATGCCTGACGTAAGCGCCGCGACAAACAGAAGCAGGAAAAACAGGGCCGCCCATAACATCCCGAGGGGAATCTGGTTGAATACCGTCGGCAGCACCTGAAAGACAAGCCCGGGGCCGACATCGGGCGAGAATCCCATCGCGAACACCGCGGGGAACATGGCAAGGCCCGCCATCAGCGCGACAAGTGTATCAAGCGCGACGATGGACAGCGTCGACATGAACAGATTCTGTTCCCGCTGGACGTAACTCCCATAGGTGATAATAGCGCCCATGCCCAGGCTGAGAGAAAAGAAGGCATGGCCGAGGGCAATCAGGACACTGGATGCCGTGATCTTGCTGAAATCGGGACTGAGATAGAACTGCACTCCCTTCATGGCGCCGGGAAGGGTCAGTCCCCGGATAATCAAAAGGACCAGCAGCAGAAAAAGCACGGGCATCAGGATTTTGGAGGCCCGCTCAATGCCGGATTTGACTCCCTTGTATACAATAAACACGCAGGAAAACATGAAGAGGAAATGGCAGCCGATGGAAAGATCCGGATTTCCGATGAACGAGCCGAAGTGGTCACCGGCGGCCGTTACATTGCTGAAATCCAGCCGGTGCAATACGGCTTCGATGAAATAGCCGATGGTCCAGCCGGCCACAACACTGTAGTAGGAAAGGATCACAAATCCGGCAATCACCCCCATGGCACCCACCACAGTCCAGCGGAATTTGAAAATGGAAAAGCCGAGGATGATCATCATCAGGCCCCAGCCCCAGTTTCTCATGCACAGCAGAATGATTCCGGCCAGAATGATCATGGACCCGATGAAATGCGCCAGGCGGGAGGTGGGCGGATTGAGCAGTTTGAAGGCGCCGACCGGATTGCGCTGCGTGTGCCGACCGAGGCAGATTTCACACAGCATCACAGGAATGCCGATCACGGCAATGCAGAGGAGATAAACGATAACAAACGCACCGCCGCCGTTTTCGCCGGTGATATAGGGGAACTTCCAGATATTGCCCAGTCCAACAGCCGAACCGGCCGCCGCCAGAATAAAGCCGACAGAACTGTTCCAGTGTTCGCGCGGTTGACCCGTGGCACTCATGATCACCTCTCCTGCGGGAACAGCATGCACAAACGGCCCGGGAAAAGCCTAATCTTTGTGGCGGAAGGTGATGCGGCCCTTTTTGAGATCGTAGGGGGAAATCTCAACCGTGACCTTGTCTCCCGTGGTGATGCGGATGAAGTGTTTCCGCATTTTCCCGGAGATGTGCGCAAGGATTTCGTGACCATTGGCCAGCTTCACCCGATACATTGTAGCCGGGAGAACTTTCACAACTTCTCCTTCCACTTGTATTAGGTCTTCTTTTCCGCCTGCCATACTGCTCCTGATTTTCAATTAAAGCACAGCACTCTATAAATCCGGAGACTATGCTAGCGGGCAGGTCCGGTGAGTGCAAGTCTGCTTTTCATGCACAGGAGAAAAAGCGCCGGTCACTGCAAAGATCGCTGCAGCGCTCCAAACCGCGGATCTTCGCGAATGATCTGCAGCAGCGGATCTTCGCTTCGCATCGCCTCCCTGAAGCGCCGGGGGTTCCCGCGCGCCCATTGTTCGAGAAGCGGCCACAGTTCGCTGATGCGGCGCGCGCCGGCCAGCGCGGAGATCAATGTGAATTCCACATCGGGATCATTCGGAGCAAGGCGGCGGGCGCGACGCGCATCCGCGATGGCTCCTTCGAAGTCACCCGTTTTGATTCGCACAAACGCGGCGTTCCGCCAGGCGTCCACCACCTGCGGATGCTGCTGCTGAACCAGCTGGAGATAATTGAGCGCCTCCGCGGCGCTTCCCAGCGCATAATGCGCCTCCGAGAGATGCAGGGGCACCCAGTAACTTTGCGCGCCCAGATCCTGAAGCCGCAGCAGGATGTCGCGAAACGGCTGCCACTGATTCCGCCTTTTGGCCGCGTAGGCGCGCTGGGCGGCCAGCCGGACCTCGCTCAGGGCGGACACCGGCACTGGCCCCAGCGTTTCAGAAATCAGCTGGTCAAAGCCCTTTTCGCCGAGAATCTTTTCATACGCCTGACGGTCCGCCTCCATCCAGTTTGCCAGGATATACATTTCTGCCAGAGTCAGATGATGCCAGTTGTAGTTCCGCAGGGGCTTGGTCCGGCCGGTGGCAATGCGCAGGACAACAGCCTGAAAATGAGCGGACAGATTTCGCGGAGACAACTCAAAGGCGCGGTTCAGCAGGGCTTCAGCCTTCGGCCATGCCCGCTGACGGACCGCCACGGCCGCCCAGGCAGCCACATGCGCCACATCGTCCGGTTTCAGCCGCACATAGCGCTCAAAATACCGGTCGGCCGCATTGTATTCGCCTGCCAGGGCGCACAGAAGCGAGGCCTTCTTGAGCAGATCCGTGTTGTCAGGGGCGGCCTGAAGGACAGTTTCGATGTTGCGGCGCGCGGTCTCCCAATCGCCCTGTGATATGCTGTGTTCGGCCGCAGCGAGCAGGTCCCGGTGCTGCGCCAGCGCCTGGCCGGCAGCCGCCTCCGCCTTCCGGTATTTTTCAAAATCCTCATAGCTGGCCGGAATTTCGGCTTCAAAATAGGCGTCGCGCTCCGCAAAGGGGCTTTCCGATTCAAGGGTGTCCACCGCAAAGCCGTCCAGAGAAAACACCCCCTGCCCCCGCGAGGTCGCGCACACAAAAAGCGCAGCAAGAAGGATACTCAAAATCTGGAGCTGTTTTTTCATATCACTTCAGTCCGGCAAACCATATTCGCAAATCGTCGAGTGAAACGCTGACCAGGGAATCCATCACGCGATCGGCGGAAGCCAGCGCCGGCGGCGAATGGCTGTTGGAAACCGCCAGCACACGCATGCCCGCCCCTTGTGCCGACGCAATGCCGGCCGTCGTATCCTCAACAGCAAGGCATCCGGCCGGAGGGATCGCCGAAGGGCGGCCGGCGTTGAGCCGTTCGAGTACACGGCGGTAACAGGCCGGGTTCGGCTTGCTGGCCTGCACATCTTCGGCGGTCACGATCGCATCAAACAGAGAGCCCAGCTCGAAGCGCTCAAGGACCGGTTCGATGTCGCCGCGCAAAGCGCCGCTGCAGAGCCCCAGCGGAAGCTGGCCGGAGATTTCCCGCAGGCGGTCCAGCACACCGGGATAGGGTTCGGGAGGCTCTGTGGAGATCAGGTGCTGGAAGGCATCGGCCTTCCGGCGGATCAGCGAGGCAAGGCGGGCGGAAGTCAAAGGCTTTCCGGCCCGTTGAAAG
>Ga0116143_10004422_pt1 | contig 13336 bp, 9 predicted proteins | sample AD_UKC034_MetaG_FD_89745 | JGI IMG/M metagenome (GOLD analysis project Ga0116143, IMG submission 89745) | Active sludge microbial communities of municipal wastewater-treating anaerobic digesters from USA - AD_UKC034_MetaG | ecosystem: Engineered > Bioreactor > Anaerobic > Digestate | place: USA...
GCATCGTCTCGGCCACCCACCGCGACCTGTGGGCCATGGTGGACGAGGGGCTCTTCCGCCAGGACCTGCTCTACCGCCTGTCGGTGGTCGAGGTGGTGGTGCCCCCGCTCCGGGAGCGGCCCGAGGACATCCCGCTGCTGGTCGACCACTTCCTCGCGGAGTTCAACCGCACGCGCCTGGACGCCGGCCGCGCCGGCCTGGAGATCGACGAGGAGGCGCTCGTCTTCCTGCAGTCCCACCCCTGGCCGGGCAACGTGCGCGAGCTGAAGAACGCCCTCGAGCGCGCCATGCACCTGACCGAGGGCCGGCGCATCCAGCGCTCCGATCTGGTGCTCGACCTGTTCGGCGCGGGGGCGCGCGCGGGGGTCCCGGTGGACACCCGGGTGCCCTACAAGGACGCCAAGGCCCGGGTGACCGAGCAGTTCGAGCGCGCCTACCTGAAGCAGCTCATGGAGGAGGAGCAGGGCAACCTGAGCTCCGCCTCCCGCCGCGCGGGCCTGGCCCGCCACCACCTCAGGAAGCTCTGCCGCGGCTACGGCGTCCCCTGCGGCACGAGCGGCCGCGAGGAGGAGTTCGAGGACGAGACCGATCCCTGAGGCGCCCGGGTGAAGTCGACGTGCACCGGCACCCAGCCCTCGACCAGGGGGTAGGGCTCCGCCAGGTGCAGCACCTCGGAGATGTAGCCGTCCAGGCAGTAGGAGCCCGACGAGTCGAGGAGCTGGTGGCCGAGCGGGTAGCCCCGCGGGCCGATCAGGAAGCGCAGCTCCGCCCGGCCCTGGTGGTGGCGGCAGCCCCAGGCGGTGGCGTGCACCAGCGGGGTGACCGCGTCGATGCGCGCCTGGATGCTGTCGATGAGCGGCCGCGTGTCCCCCTCGGGCGGGCCGGGCGGGCTGCCGAGCGCGGCCTCCACCAGGGCGGCCTCGGCCGGGTCGAGCCCCTCGAGCCCGTGGGTGTGGGGGACGAAGGGCAGCGCCTCCCGCGGCGCGCGCGCGACCGTCGTGCGGGCGGACGACTCCGGGCTCGCCCCGGGGGCCGCCCGGGGCGCGGGCTCCGGGGCGTGGACCGGCCGGGGCGCGCGGGCCTGCAGCCAGGCCGGCCTCTCGAGCCGGGGGAGCTCGGGCTCGCGCGACACCAGGCGCACCCGGCACTCGACCACCGGCTCGAGCGCGTCGAGGGGCGCGGGCCCCTCCGGCGCGCGCCGGGGCCGCTCCCGGTCGGTCCGCTCGCGCAGGGGTTCGGGCGCCTCGGGGCGGGGCGGGGCGGGCGCGCGCCGGACGGCCAGCGCCAGGCGCGGCGCGGGCGCCTGGTCCGTCGGGGGCGGCCGGCTCGCGGCGCGGGCCTGGCTCTGCGCGGGCGCGCTCCCGGGCGGGGGGGCCGCGGTCGGCCCGGGCCGCGCCGTCGGGGCGGGCCTCACCAGCTCGATCTGCACCACCTCGGGGGCGGGCGGGCGCAGCTCCTCGGGCGGCTCCGCGCGGGGCCAGAGCAGCGCGGGCAGGCCGAGGAGCACGAGCGCGTGCGCGCCCGCCGAGAGCGCCAGGCTCAGCCCCTCCCGGCGTCTGCGCTCGCGCCTCCCGGCCACGCCCCACCTCACCGCGCGCGCTGGCAGTCCGCGGCCAGGGCGGAGACGACCTCCGCGTGCACCGCCGAGATCACCTCGCCCACGAAGGGCTCGGGCATGAAGTCGTTGAAGGCCGCGTACGAGCCGGCCCGGAGCATGCCCGCGCGGAGCCAGGCCAGGCCCCGCTCGCCGGCCTCGCGCTCCTCCGCGACGGGGCTCGCCAGGAGCGCCAGGGCCGCGTAGGCGGACGGCTGGGTCTCGTTGGCCAGCCAGGCGCCGGACTCCCGCTGGGCCAGCCGGAGATCGGCCCGGAAGCGGGCGATGACCCGGGCGTACCGGGCCGCGTCCAGCCGCTCGAGCGCGGGCACCAGCGCGGCCGCGGAGACCAGGGAGAAGCGGGGATCGCGGGCCGGCAGGTACCAGCGGGCCGAGCGGCGGATGGCCTCGTCCGCCACCTGGAAGGCGTAGGCGCGCTCGTCGAGCGCCAGCGCGGCCCGCAGGGTGAGCGCGGCGTCGAAGCCCAGGAGCGCGGGGACGGCGTCGCGCGCCCGGGCCATGCGCTCGACCTCGGCGGCGCCGTCCGGGGAGACGGCCCGCACCGCGGCCCACAGCTCGTGCGCCGCCTGCCGGTAGACCGGATCGCCGGTCGCCTGGGAGAGCCGCGCGAGCAGCTCCACGTCCGGCTTGAAGGGGGTGGCGCCGGCCCGCGCGGTCGCCGCCGAGGCCAGGCGGCCCTCGGCGTAGCGCCAGGCCGCCCGCAGGAAGCGCTCGTCGCCGGTGGCCGCCGAGGCCTCGAGCAGCGACAGCGAGATGAGGCCGGTCAGGTTGGGGGCCACCTCGGCCTGGCCGACCACCCAGCTCCATCCCAGGCCGTCCCCATGGTCGGTGCACACCTGGCTGTCGACCAGGAACCCGGCCGCGCGGGCGACCGCCTCGCAGCTCGTCATGCCGAGGTTCGGCCGGTACTGGGAGGCCAGCGCCTCCTGGGCCTGGGCGGCCGGCGCGAAGGTGAGGACCGCGAGCGCCCCGATCGTCCAGCCCTTCAGCGTTCCAGTCATGTTCCTTCTCCTGGGTTTCAGGCGACACCCTTTGTCCATTAGAGTACCACCTGTCCTTTCACTCGGCCAGGAGGAGCTCGGCAACTTTTTTTGACGCGCCGCGACATTGTCCTTGACAGCCATAACGCGACGCGTTACCCTGTGCCCGAACTCGAACTGACAGGGCGCTGCCCGGCGCCGCCGTGCGGGCCCTGGGGGAAGGAGAGAGCATGAACCCGAAGCAGATCGCCGAGACCGTTCCCGCCCTCGTCAAGCAGACCATGGGCCAGGCCCAGAAGAGGCTGACGCTCCTGGAGGGCACCGCCCGCAAGCTGGTGACGGGCACCTGGTCGAAGTGGATGGAGAACCCGTCCCTCAAGCGGGTCGAGGCGACCGTCGAGGGCTGGCGCCGGGACTACCAGAAGAAGGTGGACCTGGCGAAGATCCGCAAGCAGGCCGAGCGGGTGGGGCACGACGCGTTCCACACCGTGGGCCTCGCCACCCAGGCGGACATCAAGGCGGTGCTGCGCCAGGTCGACCACCTGCGCTCCGACGTGCGCAAGCTCAGCAAGAAGGCCGAGCAGCGCCGCCCGCACCACAACCGCAACCGGAACCGCGGCCAGGCCCAGAAGACCCAGGCCTGATCCGTCCCCTGCCTCGAGACCCTTCTCCCTGACCCGCCCCGGTGACCTCTTCAGGGGGTGGCCCCGCCGTCTGGCGGCGGGGGCGTACCGGCTGGCGGGCTCGGGGTTTCCCCGGCGGACCGCCCGCGCCGCCGGGCGAGCGCCACGAGCAGGATCACCCCGAGCGCGGCGAGCCCGAGCGAGATGGTCTGGCTGGTGGACAGGATCTCGGGCCGGCCGTCCCCGAACAGATCGATGCGCAGGAGCATGCCGCGCTCCGCGTCCCCGCGGAACATCTCGTCCACGCTGCGCAGGATGGGGTACAGGATGAGGTAGCTGATGAGCAGCTGGCCGTGGAACCGCTTGCGCCTGCGGAGGGCGATCAGCGCGAAGAAGATGAGCAGCTCGCCGAGGGCCTCGTAGAGCTGGGTCGGGTGGAGCGGCACGCCCAGGAGGTGGTTCTTGGCCACCACCGAGCCCGGGGAGGTGAAGATGGCGCCGAAGCCCTCGAGGCCGGTGGGCTGGCCGTGGCAGCAGCCGGCCGAGAAGCACCCCAGGCGCCCGAAGGTGTGGCCGATGGCCACGGAGGGGATGACCAGATCGGCGATGCGCAGGAAGGAGACGCCCCGCCGCCGGCAGAACCAGAGCGAGGCCACCACCGCCCCGATGAACCCGCCGTAGAACACCAGCCCGCCCTGCCACACCTTGAGCACCAGCCAGGGATCGGCCAGGTAGTCGTCGATGTTGACCACGATGAACAGCACCCGGCTGCCGATCATGCTGGCGATGAGCACCCAGAACGAGAGGTCCAGGACCAGGTCCGGGGTCAGGCCCTCGCGGCGCGCCTGGCGCGAGGCCAGGTAGATGCCGACCACGAAGCCGACCGCGATCATCACGCCGTAGGTGTGCAGCTTGAACTGGTAGCCGGGGCCGGCCCAGTAGACCAGCCCGCGCGCGAGCAGGTACAGGCCGACCCAGAACAGGAGGCCGCGCGGGTCGAAGCCGGGGCGGCGGGCGCGCCACAGGCCGAGCCCGCCGAGCAGGAGCGCGGTCGCCGCCAGCTCGATCCACGACAGGTGCCCGAGGAACTCGGGGAAGCGGAAGTCGAGGAGGACGGGCCACATGGGCGCCTCACCCGGCCGCGCGCCGGCTGGCCCGCGCGGCGCGCTGGTTCAGCCAGACGAGGCCGACGAGCGCGGCGACGAGCAGCAGGCTGGCGATCACCTGGGAGGAGGACAGCGCGCCGCCGAACCAGGCGCCGCGGTTGTCGCCGCGCAGGAACTCTAGCAAGAAGCGCGCGGCCGAGTAAAGCGCCAGGAAGCTCAGGAACACCTGCCCCTCGAAGCGCCGCCAGCGGCGCTTCTGCACCCACAGCGCGGCGAACAGCGCGAGCGCGACCGCGGCCTCGTAGAGCTGGGTGGGGTGCAGCGGCACCCCCAGCGGGCGGGCCAGGCAGGCCGGGTCGTCGAAGGCGATCCCCCAGGCCTGCCCCGAGGGCGTGCCGTGGCAGCAGCCCGCCAGGAGGCAGCCCAGGCGGCCGAACGCCAGGCCGAGCGGGAGGAACACCCCCACGAGGTCGAGGGTGCGGCCGACCCCCAGCCCGGGGCGGCGCGCGAACCACAGCACGACCGGCAGCGACAGCAGCAGCCCCCCGTAGAAGGCCAGCCCGTTCCACAGCTTGAGCATGTCGAGCGGGTGGGCCAGGTAGTGCAGCAGGATGGGCTGGCCGGGCCGCAGCGGGTCCTCCTCGGCCAGGATGTGCATCAGCCGGGCCCCCAGGATGCCGGAGAGCAGCAGCAGCAGGCACAGGTCGAGGAAGCGGTTGCCGTCCATCCCGTCCCGGCGGGCCTCGCGCCAGGAGAGGTAGAAGGCGGCCATCAGGCCGATCATCAAGAGCGCCCAGTAGGACGGGACGCGCAGCTCGCCGAAGGCGAACAGCCACGGGCGCACGGGGGCCTCACTTCCTCTTGCCGGCCGGCGGGCCGTCCCCGGCCGGCTTGCGGGCGAACAGCAGCTCGATGAACAGCAGCGCCACCCCCACGCTGATGCCGATGTCGGCGATGTTGAAGGTCGGCCAGTGGTGCTCGCCCGCGGACAGGCTGAACAGCTTCAGGTCGACCGGCCCGTCGAAGCGCACGTACCAGTCGATGAAGTCCACCACCCGTCCCTGGTAGATGCGGTCGATCAGGTTGCCCACCGCCCCGGAGAGCACCAGCGCGAAGCCGACGGGCAGCAGGCGCTTGTCCTCCTCCATGCGCCGGAGGAAGTGCAGGATGAGGACGATGGCCCCGAGGGTGACCAGCACGAAGAAGGGGATGCGCACCCCCGGCGGCCAGGAGTTCCCCAGGCCCCAGGCCGCGCCGGCGTTCTCCGCGTACTTCAGGCGGAAGAACCCGTCGATCACCGTGAGGAAGCGGTCCTGCGGCGCGGGCTCGGAGACGAGCGGCTGCAGGTAGATCTTGGCCAGCACCTTGGTGATCTGGTCGGCGACCACCATGGCCGGCGCGACGGCGGCCAGGATGAGGTACTTGGTCTTCACGGGGCCGCTCCCCCCCCGGCCCGCGCCAGGGCCGCGGCGCAGCGGGCGCACAGCTCGGGCGCGGCGGCCACGCCGCCCACGTCCGCCCGCCGGTTCCAGCAGCGCGGGCACTTGGGATCGGGCGAGGCCTCCACCAGGATGCGCAGGCCCGGCACGGCCTCGGAGGCGTACGCGCCCGCGGGCAGCTCGGCCTCGAGCTCCAGCCGGCCGACCTTGAAGAGGTCGAGCAGCTCCGCGCCGAACGAGGCGAGCAGCGCGCGCGCCTCGGCCGGCGGGCTGACGCGCACCAGGGCCTCCAGGCTGTCCTTCACCCGGCCCGCCTGGCGGGCCTCCTCGAGCGCCCGGTTCACCTCGGCGCGCAGCCTGCGGAGCTCGCCGAAACGCTGGAGCAGCGCGGGGTCGCCCGGCAGCGGCTCCCCCCGCGGGAGGTCGGCGAGGAAGACCGAGGCCGGGCGGCCGGCCCCGGGCGGCAGGTAGCCCCAGGCCTCCTCGGCGGTGAAGCTGAGGATGGGGGCCAGCATGGCCAGCAGGTCCACGAGCGAGGCGTGCATGGCGGTCTGCGCGGCCCGCCGGGCGCGCGCGTCCGGCGCGCTGGCGTACAGCCGGTCCTTGGTCACGTCCAGGTAGAAGGCGCTGAGGTCCACCGTGCACACGTCGAGCAGCAGGTGGTAGATGCCGTAGAACTCGTAGTCCAGGTAGGCCTGGCGCACCCGGGCGGCGACCTGGCGCATGCGCGCGCGCACCCAGCGGTCGACCTCGGCGAGCTCGGCCTCGGGCAGCGCGTCGCGCTCCGGGGCGAAGCCGTCGAGCACGCCCAGCATGAAGCGCACGGTGTTGCGGATCTTGCGGTAGGCGTCGGTCATCGGCCCGAGCATGCCGCGGGTGAAGCAGATGTCGGCGGTGTAGTCCACCGACGAGAACAGCAGCCGCAGCACGTCCGCGCCGTGCTGCTGGATGACCTCCTCGGGGGCGATCACGTTGCCCAGCGACTTGCTCATCTTCTTGGCCTTCTCGTCGAGGATGAGCCCGTGGGTGAGCACCTGGCGGTAGGGCGCCTTGCCGCGCGTGCCCACCGCGGTCAGCAGCGACACCTGGAACCAGCCGCGGTGCTGGTCGGTGGCCTCCAGGTACAGGTCGCAGGGCCAGCCGAGGTCGGGGTGGTGCTCGAGCACCGCCCGCTGGCTGACCGAGGAGTCGAACCACACGTCGAGGATGTCCTCCTCGCGGGCGAAGCGCGTCCCGCCGCACTGCGGGCAGCGGGCGCCGGGGGGCAGGAAGGTCTCGAGCGGCTCGGCGAACCAGGCGTCGCAGCCCGCCTCGCGCACCCGGGACACCACGCGGTCGATCACCTCGGGCAGCAGCGAGGCCTGGCCGCAGCCCTCGCAGTACAGCGCCGGGATGGGCACCCCCCAGGCGCGCTGGCGCGACAGGCACCAGTCGGGCCGGGAGGCGACCATGTTGTGGATGCGCTGCTGACCCCAGCCCGGGATCCAGCGCACCGCCTCGATCTCCGCCAGCGCCTTCTGCCGGAGCCCGTGCGTGTCCACCCCCAGGAACCACTGGTCGGTGGCGCGGAAGATGAGCGGGGACTTGCAGCGCCAGCAGAACGGGTAGGCGTGGCTGATCTCCTGGCGGCCGGCCAGCGCGCCCAGCCGCGCGAGGTGGTCGCTGATCGGGCCGTTCGACTCGAACACCGTCTTGCCCTCGTAGCCGGGCACCTGGGCGGTGAAGCGCCCGGCGTCGTCCACCGGGGAGAGGATCTCCAGCCCGTACCGCCGGCCGCTCTCGAAGTCCTCGGCGCCGTGGCCCGGCGCGGTGTGCACGCAGCCGGTGCCGGCGTCCAGGGTGACGTAGTCGGCCAGGATGAGCCGCGAGTCCCGCTCCAGCATGGGGTGCCTGGCGCGCAGCCCCTCGAAGCGCGCCCCGGGCAGCTTCCTGCCGGCCGGCGCCGCGTCCTCCCAGCCCAGCGCCTCGCAGACGACCGGGCGCAGGAAGTCGGCCATCAGGCAGAGCTCCGCCCCGTGGCGCACGAACACGTACTCGTGCTCCGGGTGGAGCGCGATGGCCAGGTTGGCCGGGATGGTCCAGGGGGTGGTGGTCCAGATGAGCACGCTGGCGCCCGCCAGGTCGAGGCCGGCCGCGTCCGCCAGGGCCGGCAGCCCGGGATCGTCCGCCCGGAGCGGGAACTTCACGTAGATCGAGGGCGAGGCGTGCTCGTGGTACTCGAGCTCGGCCTCGGCCAGGGCCGTGCGGCAGGTGGCGCACCAGTGGATCGGCCGCTGGCCGCGGTAGACGTAGCCGCCGCGCACGAGCTCCCCCAGGGCCGCCACGGTCTCGGCCTCGTAGGGGTAGCTCATGGTGATGTACGGGTGGTCCCAGTCGCCCACGCAGCCCAGGCGCTTGAACTCGGCCCGCTGGGTGTCGAGCCACTTCTCGGCGTACGCCCGGCAGAGCTTGCGGATCTCGAGCTTGCCGAGCTCCCGGGCCCGGGGACCCAGCTCCTTGACCACGTTGTGCTCGATGGGCATGCCGTGGCAGTCCCAGCCCGGCACGTAGGGCGCGTGGAAGCCGCTCATCGAGCGCGACTTGACGATGAAATCCTTGAGGATCTTGTTGAGCGCCGTGCCCAGGTGCACGTGCCCGTTGGCGTACGGGGGACCGTCGTGGAGCACGAAGCGAGGCGCCTCCCGGTTGCGGGCCGCCATGCCGGCGTTCAGGTCCTCGGCCTGCCAGCGCGCGAGGAGGCGCGGCTCGAGCTGGGCCAGCCCGGCCTTCATGGGGAACTGCGTCTTCGGCAGGTTCAATGTGCTCTTGTAATCCACGGCGGGCTCCTCTCCAGGCCGCCAGAAACTACGGGCCCATGCCAGCAAAGTCAAGCTTTTCGAGTGGTTGGAGCGACGTTTCTTGCCCGCAGGAGGCCCCCGTGCTAGCATGTGGCGTCCCTCCTGGGGGCAGGGCGCGAGAGGGTGCGCATGCGTCTGGACCCACGGCTGCTCGGCTGCGTGGCCTGGCTCCTCCTCGGGGCCGGCTGCGGCCCCGGGCCGGGCGGCGAGATCGCCGTGCGCCTGGTGCGCGCCGAGGATCCGCTGGGCGAGCGCGCCGGGGGGTTCGACCGCCTGCGGGTGGCCCGGGCCGTGTGCCAGATCGTGGGGCAGGGGGGCGGCCTGGTGGCCCTGGCCGAGGCCGCGCTCGACCTGACCAGCGCGCCGGGCGAGCAGCAGCTCGCGCTCGGCCGGGTGCCCGCCGGCGACGGGTACTTCGCCCGCGTCCTCGGGCTCGGGCTGGACGGCTCGGTGGTCGAGTGCGGCGCGACCGGGCCCTTCTCGCTCCGCGCGGGCGAGCGCCTCCCGGTGACCCTGGTGATCGGCGCGCCGCCGGCCGGCGACCCGCTGTGCGAGGGGCTGTGCGCGGCGCACGCGGACTGCCCTGCCGGCTGGCTGTGCCCCTCCCCGTGCGCCCGGGGCGAGCAGGGCGCCGAGTGCGTGCGGGCGCTGTGCGCGCCGGCGCGGGTGGGCGCGGCCTGCGCGACGGAGGAGGACTGCGACGGGCTCACCTGCCTCGGCGAGGCCGAGGGCTACCCGGGCGGCTACTGCTCCGCCGCCTGCGGCGCGGAGGTGGCCTGCCCGGCGGCCAGCCACTGCAAGCCCCCCGGCCAGTGCCTGAAGGCCTGCCTGGGCGACGCCGACTGCCGCGCGGGCTACGCCTGCGCCCTGGTCTCGGGCACGGACCGGGGCTGCCTGCCCGAGTGAGGGAGCGCATGCGCCCCGGCCGCCACGCAATAGCCCGCGTCCCGCTGCTGGCGCTGCTCGCGCTGGCGCACGCGGGCTGCCAGGGCGAGCCCGCCTCCGGCGCCTGCCGCTCCGATCGCGACTGCCCCACCGGCGCCTACTGCCTGTCCGGCGCCTGCCTGCCCTACTCGGACGTGTGCTCCCAGGACGGGCACTGCCCCCGCGGGGAGGTGTGCAAGGACGGGGTGTGCGTCGCCGGCTGCCGCCTGGACGTCGAGTGCCCCGCCGGCCAGGCCTGCCTGGGGGGCGCCTGCGTGACGGGCTGCCGGACGGACGCCGAGTGCCCGGTGGGCCAGGTGTGCGCGCCCGACACCCGGCGCTGCGTGCCGCCGGGTTGCGCGCGGGACGAGGACTGCCCGGTGCGCTACCTGTGCGTGCAGGGCAGCTGCGCGCCGGCGGGCTGCCTGACCGACGCGGACTGCCCGCCGGGCACCCGCTGCCAGCCCGGCGGGGACTGCACCGAGATCGCCGGCTGCGTCGCGGACGCGGACTGCGTCGCCCCCGAGCGCTGCGTGCAGGGCGCCTGCGTGCTCGCGCCCTGCGAGGTCGACGCCGACTGCCCGGCCGGGGTGGTGTGCCTGGCGGGCGCCTGCGTCGAGGACGGCTGCCACACGGACGTGGACTGCGCCCTCGGGGAGGTGTGCCGCGAGGCGCGCTGCCTGGCGGCCGAGTGCCTGGACGACGCCGGCTGCCCGCTCGGCGCGCGCTGCGAGGACCTGGTGTGCGTGCCGCGCGCGTGCCTCGCGGACGCCGACTGCCCGGCGGGCAGCCGCTGCCTGGACGAGGCCTGCCTGCCCCTGGGTTGCCTGCGGGACGAGCACTGCGAGGGGGCCATGGTGTGCGTCGGCGGCACCTGCTGCGTGCTGGCCTGCGCGGCGGACGGGGACTGCCCCGCGGGGGCCCGCTGCCTGGACGGCGGCTGCTGGGAGGCCGAGTGCCTCCGGGACGGGCACTGCGCCGCCGGTGAGCGCTGCCAGGCGGGGCGGTGCGTCCCGGCGGGCTGCGATCTCATCCTGCAGGACTGCCCGGCCGGGGAGAAGTGCAGCGTGGACGGCGCGGGCGAGCCCGCCTGCCTCGAGGCGGGGGACGGGACGCAGTGCCTGGCCGGGGCGGCCGACGACTGCCCGGCCGGCGACCTGTGCACCGGCTACGCCGGCTACGCCTGCCACGACCTGTGCGCCACGGCCAGCGGCGCGGGCTGCGGGCCGGGCGCGTTCTGCGAGGCGCTCGACGGGCTGCCCGGCTACGGCACCTGCCTGTGCGCCCCGCTCGCCCAGCAGTGCCCCGCGGGGCAGCGCTGCGCCTTCGACAGCTCGAACACCCCGGTGTGCGCCCCGGCCGGGACCGGCGCGGCCTGCTTCCAGGGCTCGAGCGACGACTGCCCCGCGGGCTACCAGTGCGCCTCCGACGGGTTCGGCTTCGAGTGCTACGCGCTGTGCCTGGCCGCCTCGGGCGCGGGCTGCCCGGCGGGGGTGGACTGCTACCCCGTGGACGGGCTCGGCGGCGTGGGGCTGTGCGCGGGCGAGTGCCACCCGATCCGGCAGGACTGCGGCTACGGCTGGAAGTGCTCGCTTGCCGGGGCCGCGCCGGTCTGCTATTTCGACGATGGGTACGCCGGGATGTGCGACGCGGGCTACGCCGACGACTGCCCGGCCGGGTACCAGTGCGTGGGCGACGGCGCGCAGTTTGGCTGCTATCGGCTGTGCAACCGGTACACCGGCACCGGCTGCCAGGTGGGCCAGACCTGCCAGGGCCTGGTGGGCGTCGATCAGTGGGGGGTGTGCCTGTAGCCCCCCGGGTGGGGCGAAGGTCCGGGAGAGAGGTGGAGCTTGCAGCTGCCTGCGCCCTTCGGGAAGTACCACCTGCTCGAGCGCCTCGCGGTGGGCGGCATGGCCGAGGTGTTCCTGGCCAAGGCCTTCGGGGCCGCGGGCTTCGAGCGCCTGCTGGTGATCAAGAAGATCCTGCCGCACATGTCGGAGGACGAAGAGTTCATCGCCATGTTCATCGACGAGGCGCGCATCGCCTCGACGCTGGGCCACTCGAACATCATCCAGATCCACGAGCTGGGCCGGGAGGAGGGCGACTACTTCATCGCCATGGAGTTCTGCCTGGGCAAGGATCTCTCGCGCGTGCAGGAGAAGCTCATGCAGCGCAAGACCTCCATGCCCATCCCCATGGCGGTGCTGATCGCCTCGCGCATCTGCGAGGGCCTGGAGTACGCCCACCGCAAGGCCGACGCCCAGGGCCGCAGCCTGAACATCATCCACCGCGACGTCAGCCCCGGCAACATCCTCATCTCCTACGACGGCGACGTGAAGGTGATCGACTTCGGCATCGCCAAGGCCACCAACCGCATGGGGCGCACCACGGCCGGCACGCTGAAGGGCAAGTTCGGCTACATGTCGCCCGAGCAGGTGCGCGGGTTGCCGCTCGACCACCGCTCGGACATCTTCTCGGTGGGCATCCTGATGTACGAGATGCTGACCGGCGAGCGCCTGTTCGGCGCCGAGAGCGACTTCGGCACCCTGGAGAAGGTGCGAAACGCCACCGTGGTCCCGCCCACGGTGTACAACACCAAGATCCCCAAGGCGCTCGAGCAGGTCGTGCTGCGCTCCCTCGCCCGCCAGCCGCAGGAGCGCTACGAGTGGGCCTCGGACATGCAGGAGGATCTCGTCCGCTTCCTCATGGTCGAGGGCTCGCTGACCACCTCCAAGAGCCTGGCGGTCTTCATGCGCGAGCTGTTCGCCAAGGAGATCGCCAAGGAGAACGAGAAGCTCGCCAAGTACCGCCAGCGCGGCTACCCGTGGGCGGACGCGGCCATCGAGGACCGCGCCGCGAGGGGCGAGGCGCCCCCGCGCGGCAAGCCCCTGTTCGACGAGCTGGCCGCCCAGCCCACCCAGATCCTGAGCGCGGAGGAGGCCTCGGCCCTGGCGCCGCTGCCCATGCCCGCGGCGCCGCCGCGGCAGGCCCCGGCCGGCTCCACGGTGATCCTCGAGGACGCGGCGTCGTCGGTGATCGTGGGGGAGGAGTCCGCCCCGGACCTGAGCGAGGACGAGCTGCCGCCCTGGGAGAGGGAGGCGAGGGGAGAGGCAGCAGGAGAAGAGGACGAGGCCAGGGGCGACGGTGAGGAAGCCGGAGAGGAAGCAGAGGAAGAGGAAGAGGAAGCAGAGGAAGAGAGAGATCCGGAGGCGACGCGGGAGCGGGTCGGGCTCAAGGCCACCCTCAAGGCCCTGCCGAAGGCGGAGCGGGAGGAGCCGGACACGGACCGCAGCGACTCCGGCCGGGACGCCCGGGGCAGGCGCACGGGCACGGAGTTCGTAGGGCGCCAGCGGCTCCCGGCCGAGCGCGCAGGCGCGGTGCGGCCCGCGCGGCCCAAGCGCAAGCCCGCCCCCGTGGAGACCGCGGCCGAGGTGGTCCGGCGCAAGCGCAAGAGCCAGGCCCTGCCCCTGACCCTCACCTTCATCGCCGGGATCGGCCTGGCGGCCGGCGGCGGGTACTTCCTGTTCCGCGGCGGGTCAGGCCCCGCCCCCGCGCGGCCCGGCGAGATGGAGCCCGCCCTCGAGGGGATGGATCTGCGCCCGGCCCCCGGAGAACCCGGGAGCGCGGAGGCGAAGCCCGAGCCCGTGCCCGAGCCCGTGCCCGAGCCTGTGCCCGAGCCCGTGCCCGAGGCGAAGCCCGAGCCCGTGCCCGAGCCTGTGCCCGAGCCGGTGCCCGAGCCGGAGCCCGAGCCTGTGCACGAGCCCGTGCCCGAGGTGACGCCCGAGCCCGTGCCCGCGCCTGTGCCCGAGCCC
>Ga0116143_10004427_pt1 | contig 13330 bp, 8 predicted proteins | sample AD_UKC034_MetaG_FD_89745 | JGI IMG/M metagenome (GOLD analysis project Ga0116143, IMG submission 89745) | Active sludge microbial communities of municipal wastewater-treating anaerobic digesters from USA - AD_UKC034_MetaG | ecosystem: Engineered > Bioreactor > Anaerobic > Digestate | place: USA...
ACCCCGGCCAGGGCCACCAGGCCCATCATGCTGATCATGCTCAGGTTCAGGCCCATGGCCCAGTGGCCCAGGATGGCGCCCAGGAAGCCGAAGGGCACCGCGGCCAGCACCACGGTGATCGGCTGCACGTAGGAGCGCAGCGGGATGGCGATCAGCACGTACATGGCCAGCATGGCGAACCAGAAGGCCATCTGGATGAACGCATTCATGTCGCGCATGTCGCGCTGGCGGCCTGCGAAACCGAAGCCCAGCCCGGGGTACCTGGCCTGCAGGCCGGGCACCACGCCCGCGTACAGGCTGGCGGTGATCTCCTGGACGTTGGCCTTGGCGTCCTCCACCTCCGCCTGTACCCTGGCGGTGCGCTGACCGTTGACCCGGTTGATGGCCGTGTAGGCTCTGCCGGCGCGCACGCTGGCCGCCTGCCGCAGCGCCATCTCGCCCCCGTCCGGGGTGCGCACCACCAACTCCTCCACCGTGCGCAGCTTGCGCCGGTCGGCCTCGGGCAGGCGCACCATGACCTTGAGCTCGTTCCGCCCGCGCTGCTGCCGGAGCGCCTCGGCGCCGTGGAACGAGGCGCGCACCTGGGCGGCGAGGTCGGCCACGGTCAACCCTGCCAGGGCGCCCTCGGGCGAGAGCTTGAAGTCGAGCTGGGGCTTCCCCAGCTCGATGCCGTCGTCGATGTCCTTGACCCCCTCGAAGCCGCCCAGCGCCCGGGCCAGCTCCTGGGCCGCGGCCTCGAGCGAGGGGGTGTCCGGGTGGTGCAGCTCGAGATCGATGGGCTTGTGCCCGCCGCCGGTGGCGGCGTTGAAGCTGATCGCCTCCAGCCCTGGCACCTCGCCGATCGCGGCGCGCCATTTTTCCACGAACTCGGCCGAGCCGATCTGGCGCTCGCTCGAGGGCACCAGGGTGACGATGGCCGAGGCCACGTGGCCGCCCTGGGAGCTCGAGCCGCGCATGACCGACAGGCCCAGGACGGAGAAGGTGCCCAGGCTGATGCGCCGTCCGCCGTTCTCCTCGATGACCCGATCGGCAGCGCCCAGGATGCGCTTGAGGAGGGCGCGGGTCTCCTCGGGCGCCACGCCGAAGGGCAGGCGGGCCTCCATCATCACCCAGTCCGACTCCTCGCGCGGCATGTCGATGATCTTGACCCGCCCGCCGGCGATCAGCCCGGCCGCGGCCAGGCAGGCGGCCACCCCGAACGCCAGCACCAGCCAGCGCTGGCGCACCGCGGCCCGCACCACCGGGGTGTACACCCGGAGGTTGAAGGCCTCGACCGCGTTCACCAGCCGCTCCTGGTTGCGCGTGAGCCAGCCCAGCAGGCCGGTCTGGTGCTCGCGCAGCGCGGCCAGGCTGGCCGGCAGCACGAGGAAGGACTCCACCAGCGACCAGCACAGCACCAGGATGACCACGATCGGGATGGCCACCATCCACTTGCCGCGCATGCCGGGCATGAACAGCAGCGGGGCGAAGGCCACCAGGGTGGTGGCCACCGAGAAGAACACCGGGACGAACACCTCCTTGGTGCCCCGGATGGCGGCCTCCACCCGCGCCTGGCCTTGGCGCCGCAGGCGGAAGATGTTCTCGCCCACCACGATGGCCTGGTCGACCACCATGCCCAGCGCGATGATGAAGCCGAACAGCGACATCATGTTGAGCGTCACGTCGAGCGCCGGCAACAGCAGGAAGGACGCCAGGAAGGAGGTGGGGATGGCCACCGTCACCCAGAAGGCCAGCCGCAGCTCGAGCATCAGCCCCAGGATGATCAACACCAGCAGCAGGCCCTGGAGCGAGTTGCGCCGCAGGAGGTCCAGGCGGTCCTCGTACAGCTTGGCCATGTCGTTCCAGGTCGTGGCCCGCACGCCTGGCGGCAGGCCCGGCTGGAGCTTCTCGGCGAAGGCCTGCACCGCGCGGGCCACGGCGCCGGGGGACTGGTCGCCGGTGGCGTACACGTCCAGCACCACCGCCGGCTGGCCCTCGAAGAAGGCCTCCATGTCCACGTCCGCGAAGCCGTCGGTGATGCTGGCCAGGTCGCCCAGGCGCACGGCCTGGCCGTCCCCCCCGGTCACCAGCGGGATGTCGGCGAACTCGCGGGCCAGATCGCGGCGCTCGGCCGTGCGCAGCAGGAACTCGCCGCCCGCGGTCTTCACCCCGCCGGCCGGCAGCTCGAGCGCGGTGCGTCGCACCCGCTCCGCGATCTGCGGCAGGCTCAGGCCGTGGGCGCGCAGCTTCTCCTGAGGCACCTCGATGCCGATCTCCAGCGGCTTGACCCCCATCAGATCCACCGTGGTCACGTCGTCGAGCTGCAGCAGCTCCTCGCGCACCCGCTCGCCCACCTCGTGCAGCACCTTGGGGCCGGCGTCGCCGAAGATCACCAGGCTGACGGCCTCGGCCCGGCGCTCGGGCAGCATCACGACGGGGCGCTCGATCTCCTGGGGGAAGGAGGTGATGCGATCGACCGCGTTCTTCACGTCGGCCAGGGCCTTGTTGCGGTCGGTGCCGGCCTCCAGCTCGACGCTGACCGTGCCCACGCCCTCCAGGGCGGTCGCGCGCACCTCCTTCACGTACACCAGCGGGCGCACGCCCTCCTCGATGGCCAGCAGCACGCCCTGCTCCACCTCGGCCGGGCTGGCGCCGGGGTAGGCCACGCTGATCTGCACGAAGTCCAGGTCGATCTGGGGGAACACCTCCTGGGTGATGCGGAAGGCCATCAGCAGCCCGCCCACCAGCATGCCGGCCATGAGCAGGTTGGCGGCGACGGGGTTCCTCGCCATCCAGGCGATGGGTCCGCGGGAGCTGTCCGCCCGGCTCACGGCGCCCCTCCCTCGGCCCCCGGCCCCTCGATCTGCAGCGGCAGGCCCTCCACGGCGGTGGCCAGGCGGGAGGTGACCACCAGCTCGCCGGGCTGGAGCGCGCCGCGCACCAGCACCTCGTCCGCCCGGGCCCACAGCACCTGGACCGCGCGGATCTCGAGCTTGCCGGTCTTGCCGAGCACCCACACCCGATCCTGATCGCGCAGCGCCTTGCGGGGCAGCGCCAGGGCCTCCGGCAGGCCGGGGCCCTCGATGCGCACCTCCACGTAGCTGCCCAGCAGCAGCGGGGCCGCGCCGGGCGCGGCCTGGGCCATCGAGCCCTCGCGCTCCCGCGGGCTGACGATGGTCGGGCCCGCGGCGGGCGGGGGCTCGAGCGGGGAGGGCACCGCCACCAGCACCCGGGCCAGGCGGCCCTTGGGATCGAGCTCGCCCAGGAGCCGGACCACCCGCCCCGGCCGCTCCGCCAGCCCGCCGAGCGGGGTGGCCTGCAGGACCCGGGCCGGCGCGCCCTCGTCACCCGGCGCCGAAGGCCAGCGCAGCCAGCCCAGCCGGTCGACCGGCAGCGAGGCCCGGACCCAGAACTCGTCCGTGCCCACCAGGCTGGCCAGCTTGGTGCCCGCCCCGACCACCTGGCCGAGCTCGATCGACTCCTCGGTCACCAGGGCGTTCCAGGGGGCGCGGATCAGCGTCCGCCCGCGGGCCAGCTCGGCCTGCTCCAGGCCGGCCTGGGCCGCGGCCAGCGCCACCTGGGCGGTCTCCACCTGGAGCTCCCGCAGCGCCAGCTTGCGGCCCTCCTCGGTGGGCTGCACCTCGTCCTTGATCAGGGTCCACTCGCGCTCGGCCACGCTCTTGAGGCCGCGCTCGCGGGCCAGGTCGAGCTCGGCCTGCTTGACGCGCGCCTGCTGCTGGCGGATGGCCAGATCGTAGTCGCGCGGATCGATCGCCACCAGGGCGTCTCCGGCGCGCACCCGGCCGCCTGGCACGAGGCTCGGGTGCACCTGCACCACGCGGCCCGCCACCTCCGGGGTGAGGGTGAGCTGGCGGGCCGGCACCACCGTGCCCAGGGCTTCGAGCTCCACCCCGCCCTCGGCCGCCCTGGCCGGGATCACCTGGACCAGGTTCACAGGCGCCTTCTCGTCCTTGCGGCCGGGCTCGGGCCGGGAGGCCGCCAGGCGGGCGTAGACCAGCCAGCCCGCGCCGACGATGAGCGCGAACAGCACCGTCTTGGCCAGCGCGCGCAGGAGGGAGTGGGTCTTCGGGCTCATGGAATCTCCGTGGGCGGCGCCTCCGCGGCCACCGCGGCCAGAATTCCCCCCGGCAGTAGTGCGATCATCCCGGAGGAGAGTCAAGGCTTGGACCCTCGAGGGGGCGCGCTGGAGGACGGCCTGGGGGTGGTTTTCACGGCCCGGGGCCCGCTCCGGGAGGGTTGGGTGGAGGAGAGACCGGGGCGGGCCCCGGGATGAGCCCAGGCTACCGCCCCCGCCTCACGGGCGCGTCACGCGCGGGTCATGGATTGGTCACGGCGAGGAGCGGCCGCTCAGTAGCAGTAGCGGTAGGGCGCGCAGTAGTCGCCGGTGCCCGTGTTGAAGCAGCAATCGCTCAGGCAATCGGAGTCGGCATAGCAGCTCTCCGAGCAGAAGAAGATGTCGTAGGCGCCGCTGTCATCGATCAGGCACTCCATCGAGTTCGGACAGTCGTAGGTCCCCGTGCTCGAGCAGTCCTCGTCGAACGGGACCCGGTAGACCATGCCCACGTCGTCGTAGAAGTAAGTGGGCATGCAGACCCAGACGCTGTCGCTCAGGTTCTCCTGGTCGCGGAGCGGGACACAGGTGTGATCGATGGCGCAGCTCACCTCGCTGGTGCAGGGATTGGCGCAATAGAGCTGCTGGTTCTCGCCCCACACGCAGTACTCGTCGAACCTCGGGTCGGGGTCGTAGCGGCACTCGCTGCAGCTTTCCACCTGGCGGGCGTCTCCGCGGCAGCCGGTGGAGACCAGGGCCAGGGTGCACAGGACGGCCACGGTGAGCAACATGACTGACTTTCTCATGGTTTCTCCTTGTTTTTTCATGCTGAACCTATCGCAACCGGCCAGAACGGTCAAGTGCGCCGGCCTGGCATGAGACGTCAGTCGGGCTCCGTGCATTCAGCGTTCGATCCTTCCGCATCCGGCCTTGTCGCGCGTCGCGGACGCCTGTAGAATCCGAGCCGGGTTGAAAGCCGGCTCAAGGGAGGAGATCATGCGCAGAGTGCTTCGGTCGATGGTGGCTGGCCTGCTGGCCCTGTTCCCGCTCGCCTCCTGGGCCGGGCCGTTCGACGACTTCGACGAGGCGGGCAAGGACCACGGCACGGTCCGCGAGAACGCCGACTTCAACTTCGACGAGGTCGACGGCAAGCTCAGCCTGCGCTTCTACGACGCGCTGACCGGCAAACCCATCCAGGGCGGCAGGGTCACGCTCGGCGAGGAGACCGCCACCACCGATCCGACCGGCAAGGCCATGTTCACCTTCCCGCGCATCGGCCGGGAGGAGGGCGACGTCACGGCCGTCTTCGAGCGGCAGGGCTACATCACCAGCGAGATCCGCGTCCACGTCATCCTGGACAGCGTGTTCCTGCACCGCTACTCGATCTCCCCGACGCTGCCCGCGGGCCGCTACCGGGTGGTGCTCGACTGGGCTGGCAGCCCGGCCGACCTGGATCTGCACCTGGTCAAGCAGGGCCGCTACCACATCTCCTACCGCGACATGCGCAAGTACGAGGATCAGGCCTGGCTCGATCGCGACGACACCGACGGCGAGGGCCCGGAGACCGTGACCATCGCCCGGCTCGACCTCGCCGGCGCCTACACCTGCTACGTGCACGACTACACCCACCGGGCGGACGCTGGCTTCCAGGAGTTCGCCAAGAGCCGGGCGCGGGTGATGGTGTTCAACGATCGCGGGCTGGTCCAGAGCTTCGAGGTCGCCCCGGGCCCGGGCCGGGTGTGGCGGGTGTTCGAGATCCGCGACGCGCAGATCCAGCCCGCCAGCCAGATGCAGGATCAGGCCGAGTAGTTCCGCCGCAGCCAGACCAGCCCCAGGGACAGCAGCAGGGCAGGGGAGCCGCCCGCGGCCGTGGCGCACCCGGCGCAGCCGAAGCCTTCGAGCCGGGCCGTCCCGTGATCGTCCAGAACCTCGGTGTCCGCTCCATCCCCGGCGCCGTCCACTTCGTCCACGCCGTCCACTTCGTCCACCGCTCCGTCGTCGCTCCCGTCCACCCCGCCATCAGGCGCCGCCTCCCCCAGCGGCACCTCCACCGGGACCTCCGCGCGCCAGTCTATGCCCGAGGCCGCCAGGTAGGGCGGGTCGGTCGCCACGGGCGCCGCGGACACCAGCACGGCGCTGCGGAAGGGCGCGAGCGGGACGCTCCCGGTCACGGGCGTGCCGTCGGGCAGCGTCCAGTCGCCCGCGGGGATCGGGACCTCGGCCTGCGCCTCCGTGTCGTTGAACACCAGGAAGGCGTTGGCGCGCACGATCCGGCTCCCGTCGGCGCGGGCCCAGGGCGCGGCCTGGGTCCAGGCCGCCAGCGTGTCGAGGTCCGCCTCCCCCTCCGGGCGGATCACGCCCGCGCCGCCGGCCGAGGCGATCAGGGTGGTCGCGGTCATCAGGCCGTAGTCGAGGCCGGGCTGGTACTGCAGGGCCACGGGCGTGGGCGGGGTGTAGGGCGGCAGCCACCACTGGTTCAGGTTCTCGGGCCGCGCCAGCCGGCGGCTGGGCCAGAGCGCGGCCAGGGTGTTGCCCTCCAGGGTGTGTCCCTGGGAGTCGCCCGCGTCGCCCGACAGCCCCAGCCCGGCCACCCGGTCGTCCACCGCGTGGTTGCCGCGCACGCTGCAGGCGAAGTTGTTGGGCAGGAAGATGCCCTGGCCGTTGCTGCCCACGATGGTGTTGTGCTCGAGCACCGAGTCCCGGAAGTCCTCCAGGAACTCGGGCCAGATGCCGTGCCCGAGCGGCCACCAGGGGTGTGAGGTCTCGAGGTCGCCCAGCGTGTCCAGGATGATGTTCTCGCGGATGATCGAGGCGTCGCAGTTGGTGTACACCGCGGCCCCGTCGTTCAGCGTGCCCATGGTGCGCGCGAACACGTTGCGCTCGACCGTCTGCCCGTCGCTCCCCAGGATGATGCCGGAGTAGCCCGTGTCCACCACCCGGTTCAGGCGGAAGACGGCCGCGTTCGCCTGGCCCAGGATGACGCCCGCCGCGTGCCACGAGCCGCTGCCCCCGTACCCGCGCTCGTGGCCGATGCGCAGGAAGAGGTTCCGCTCGATGAGCGAGCCCGGCGGGCCGGCCGCGTCGGCCCAGCCCTGGATGGCCACGTTGCGCACGTCCCGGAAGACCGAGCGCCGGATGGTGAAGGGCTGGCTGTTCCAGCCGTAGCCCACGGCGGTCCCCTCGATCTCGGCGAAGGTGCAGGCCTCGACCGTGGCCGGGCCGTCGAGCTGCAGGGCGGGACCGGCGTAGCGCTGGAGCTGGAGGTCCTCGAGGCTCGTCCCGCGGGTGGTGAGCCCCGGCTCGTCGCGGGTGAGCACCTCGACCCGCAGGCTCGCGGGGTCCGCCCAGGCCGGCGGGTAGAGGTACAGCGTGCCCGCCTCCCAGTGCCACTCGCCCGGGGCGTCCAGCTCGTCGAGGTCGCCGTCGATGAAGTAGCCCGAGCCCGGGTCGCTGAAGGGATCGTGGAAGCGGCCCTCGGGGCCGAGCTCCAGGGTGTCCGCCGCGGGCTGGCCGGTGATGGGCCGGGTCTCCCACCACCAGCTCCAGCGCCGCCAGCGCACCTGCGCCCCGGTCCAGCGGCCGGCCGCGACCCCCGGGCGGGCGAGCAGCTCGGCGTCCACGATGCGGTCGGGCTCGTCGTCGTTGTCCACCCGCAGGAACCCGTCGTCGGGCCAGCGCGCGCGGCGCACGAAGCGGCCGTCCACGTAGCAGGCCAGCACCGGCCCGGCCACGGCGCCCGTGCGCACCCGGGGGTCCGCGGCCCAGGTGCCGGTGAGCTCCACCGGCTCGCTCGCGGTGAGCAGCGGGGCGGCGCCCTGACCGTAGGCCGCGAGCGCGAGGTCGCGGCCCAGGTCCAGGCCGCTGGCCGGGTAGGTCCCGCCGCGCCTGAGCAGGATGCGGTCGCCCGCGCCGGCGCGGGTGAGCGCGTGGGCCAGGCTCGCGAGCGGCGCGGCCTGGCTGCCCGCGGCGCCGTCCACGCCGTCCGGGGCCACGTGCCAGTCCGCGGCCCGGGCCGCGGGGCCGAGGCAGGCGAGCGAGAGGCCGAGGGAGAGCAGGGTGTGCGTTCCTCTCATGGGGCCGATGGTACACCTTGGGGGGCGTGGGCGGCCAGGGCCGGCGGCGCGGGTTGCTCCGCGGCGCCCGAGGGGCTATCGTGCCGCGGACCCCCCACCCGAAGGAGGTGTGCGCGCATGGGCATCATCCTCTCCCTGGCCTGCCTCGTGCTGGCCGCGGCCCCGGCCACCGCCGCGCTGGACGCGCTCGACTTCGACCAGGGCGCGATGCTCGTCTCCGAGACCGGCAGCTACGGGGACGGCGTGGGCTCCTGGAGCGCCTGGCGGCTGACCGACGGCGACGAGGCCCTCGGCTGGTGCTCGCCGCTCGAGGAGGCCCTAGGCGGCACGTTCGTCTGGGAGCTCGACACCGCCTGGCGGCTCGACACCTTCGTGCTCTCGACGGTGAACGTCCAGGAGGACGGCTACCCGGGCATCTCCGCCCGCGCGGTCGAGCTCGCGGTCTCGCCGGACGGCAAGACCTGGCAGAAGCTCGGGGCCTTCGAGCTCTCGAAGAAGCTCTCGCGCAAGGCCTTCCCGCTGCCGAAGGGGACCCAGGCCCGGCAGGTGAAGCTCGTGGTGACCGCGAACCACGGGCACCCGGAGTACACCGAGATCGCCGAGATCGACCTGCTGGGCGAGCGCGTCGGGCCGGCGCCCCGGGCCCAGCTGTCCGGCGACTTCGCCACCAACTACGGGCCCATGCGCTTCGTGCAGGAGGGCGAGCAGATCGTCGGCTGCTACGAGTGGGCCGGGGTGGTCTCGGCCGTGTGGGGCTCGGTGAGCGGCCGCGTGGCCCGCGTGGTGTGGTTCGAGGAGCGCGCGGGCTCGACGCGCGAGGGCACGGCCACCTTCGCGCTGGCGCGCGGCGGGGAGCTGTGGGGCGTGTGGTACGAGGAGGGGGAGCTCAAGGGCCTCTGGGAAGGGCCGCGCGCGGGCGAGGACGATCGCCCGAGCTGCACTCCACAGAAGAAGGGTCAGCTCGCGGCGCTGCTGAAGAAGAAGGGGCGGGTGGTGCTCTACGGCGTCCACTTCGCGGTGAACTCCGACGTGCCGCTGCCCGAGTCGGAGCCCACGCTCGTCGAGCTGGCCGGCGCGCTCAAGGCCGACCCCGCGCTCAAGGTGCTCATCGAGGGGCACACCGACTCGACCCACACCGACGCCCACAACCTGGCGCTCTCCGAGCGCCGGGCGAAGGGCGTCCTGGCCTGGCTGGCGAAGCACGGGGCGGACTCGAAGCGCCTGCAGGCCAAGGGCTTCGGCAAGGCCCGCCCGGTGGCCGACAACGCGACCGCCCAGGGGCGGGCCTTGAACCGCCGGGTCGAGGTGTCCGTGGTCAAGTAGCCGGGGGCGGGCGCGCTCAGCGCGCCAGGGCCGTCACCAGGGCGTCCAGGCCCTTCGTCACGCCGGCGGGATCGCAGGGGCAGGGGACGGAGACCGCCTTGAGGGGGTCCTTGCTCTTGGGGCCGAAGACCGCCCCGGACAGGGCGCAGCCGCCGGGACGCGGGTCCAGTTCCACCAGCAGGCCGAGCTCGGCGTCGAAACCGTAGGCCAGCTCCAGCGCGAGGATCCGGTCGAAGATCTGGACCTTGCGCCCCATGACGCTGTCGAGCTCCCCGTCGACGGTCTCCACCTCGGCGCCGGCGCGCTCGCGCAGCGCCCGCACGAATTGGTCGTCCAGCGCGCGCAGGGCCTGCGGGGGCAGCTTGCCCCGGAGGCTGGCCGCGAGCGGGACGCAGACGATCCTCCTCTTGAACAGCAGGGAGCCGGGTCCGGCCCCTCCGCGCGCGGGCCCCGCGGGCTCGACCTCATCCGGTCGCTTGCCTTCCTTCAGGAAGGCCGCGAGCAGCCGCGCCGCCTCGGGGACGCTGGCCTCGAGCCCGGTCGGCCCGCTCGCCTCGAAGGACTTGGACCACAGGACCTCCGCGGAGCCGGGCGCGATGAGGTTCAGCATCCAGGTCAACGTGCCCGGGTTGCAGCCGATCCCCGTGGAGAGGACCAGCTCGGCCTTGGCGGGTGCGCCCTCGGCCACGCGCACCAGCCCCGCGGCGGACAGCTCGCCGCGGACGGCGTCCCCGAGCCGCCTGGCCAGCACGTCGGGCCGGCCCGGGCAGGCCGCGCTGGCACCCGTGGGCACCTGCAGGGCCATGCCGCGGAGCTCGCCTCCCTGGGCGGGCGCCACCCAGGGACCACCGGCCAGGAGGACGAGGACGAGGATGGAGAGGGTTCGGGTTCGCATGCCTACCCTTGTAGCCTGTCCCGGGCGTTTCGGGCAAGGCGCCTGGCGCGGACGCTGGCGTCGTGCCCTGGAAGCGTGGCATGCTGGCGCCGGCCCGGGGGCCCGAGGAGGTGGCGGTCGTGCGGAGCGGGAGGATTGCGATGGGTGGAGCGCGTCTGGGGCTGGTGTGCCTGGTGCTCTTCGGCTGCGAGCGGCCCCCGGCCGAGCCGGCCGCGGTCGAGAGGGCGGCGCCGGACGCCGGCCTGGCGCCCAGGCTGGAGGCCGCCTGCCAGGCGGGGGACGCGCGGGCCTGCCACGAGCTGGCGGTGCGCACCGACGAGGGCCAGGGGGTGCCCCAGGACAAGGCCCGCTCGCACGCCCTGTACCTGGAGGCCTGCCGGCGCGGCGCCATGCCCTCGTGCGCCAACGCGGCGGTCCAGCTGCTGACCGGCGAGGGTGTGGCCAGGGCGCCTGCCGCGGCCGCGCCGCTGCTCGAGCGCGCCTGCCACGGCGGCCTGGCCAGGACCTGCTTCAACCTGGGGGTGCTGCTCGACGAGGGCCGCGACCTGCCGCGGGACGCGGCCCGGGCGGTGACCTTCTTCGAGCGGGCCTGCGAGGACGGCGAGCCCGAGGGCTGCTGGTCGGCGGCCGAGCTCCTCGCCCAGGTCGGGCCGCGGGACGAGGCGCGCATCACGGGCCTGCACGCGCGGGGCTGCAAGGACGGCCTGGGCAAGGCGTGCTACAACCTGGCGGTGGCCCACGAGCGCGGCCGGGGCGCGCCGCTGGACGCGCAGCGCGCCGCCGGCCTCAAGGAGCGCGCCGTGCGCACGCTGTGGAAGGGCTGCCGGGCAGGCCAGGGGGCGGACTGCGCCGTGCTCGAGGCCATCCTGGCCAACGACAGCGGGTTCAAGGCCCGCGTGTCCACCGACGCGGCCGTGCTCGAGCAGACCTGCGGGCTCGGCGATCCGGGCCGTTGCCTCGACCTGGGGCTCAAGCTGGCCTTCGGGGTGGGGGTGCCGCGGGATCCGGCCGCGGCCGACGCGGCCATGGCCAGAGCCCGGCTGGAGTAGACACGATCACGGCACAGGCCGGGATGGAGGGAGGCGAACCATGGACGTGGATCTGTTCGGGCTGCAGGTGAGCTGGGCGGACCTGGCCCAGGCGCTGGGGCTGGGGTTCCTGGGCTGGTTCTTCGTCCGCCACGTGCTGCTCGGCTTCTTCGTGGTCGACCAGAACGAGCGCGCGGTGAAGACGAGCTTCGGGCGGGCCGTGCGCGTGGGGCAGGCCACCACGCTCGCGTTGCCCATCGCCGAGTTCCTGAGCCCCGACGAGCGCAAGCGCTACTCCTTCCCCCAGGTGCGGGTCATGGGCCCGGGCTGGTACTTCAAGTGGCCCTGGCAGCGGGTGCACAAGGTGAGCATCGCCACCCGCACGGTGAACATGGCCTGGGACCCGGAGACCCCGTCGGCCAACCACAACGGCACCATGCTGGAGGCGGTCACCAAGGACCAGCTCAACACCGGGCTCACCGGCGACATCCGCTGGCGGGTGAGCGAGCAGAACCTGTACGCCTACCTGTTCGGGGTCAAGCGGCCCATCGCCCACGTGATGGGCTACTTCGTGTCCGTGCTGCGCGAGCGCATCGCCAACTTCGAGGCCCCCGAGGCCGCGGCCGCCCCGGCGCCCCAGGCCAGCCCGGACGCGCTGCCTGGCCTGCCCATGGACGCATCCATGGTGCAGGGGGTGAGCATCAACGACCTGCGCAAGAACCTCCGGGACATCAACGACCACATGGACCGCGAGTGCCGCTCGTCCGAGGCGCGCTACGGCATCCTGCTGGACGCGTCGCTCATCACCGGCATCGACCCCCCGCCGGAGGTGGAGTCCGCGCTGGCGGCCATCAACACCGCCCACAACCAGGTGTCCTCCGACATCAGCCTGGCCCAGGCCGGCGCCGACCAGAAGATCGTCCAGTCCCGCCGGGCGGTGGAGATCGAGACCATGCGGGCCCAGGCCGAGGTCTCGCCGCTCGCCGCCCAGGCCGAGCAGCTCGCGGCGCTGAAGGCGGCCGGGGGCAAGGAGGCGCTCCAGGCCTACCGGCGCTTCGTGCGCCTGGAGCTCTGCAAGCAGGCCGGCCAGGTGGTGCAGGAGGTGCGCTCATGAGCGAGAACGGCTGGCTGCTGACCGGGATCGCCTTCGGCGGCTTCTTCCTGGCCGTGCCCATCTTCCTGGGCTTGCTGCGCTTCCTCGGCTTCTACGCCGTGGTCCAGGAGCGCACCTGCCAGGTGTACGTGCTGTTCGGCAAGGTGGTCACGGTGCTCGAGGAGCCCGGGCTGCACTTCCTGTGGCTGAAGATGGGCCTGAAGGCCCCGGTGGTGCGCTGGATCGGCAAGCTGTACGTGGTGGACATGCGCCTGGACCAGACCTACATGCGCTCCCAGCCGGTCAACTCCGAGGAAGGCGCCCCCATGGGCATCGGCATCTGGTACGAGATGTTCGTCTCGGACCCCCTGGCCTTCCTGTTCAAGAACACCGACCCGCGCGGCTCGCTCCGGGCCAACGTGTCCAACGCCACGGTGCGCTGCCTGTCGAACATGAAGCTGGGGGAGATGCTCCAGACCCGGCACCTCATGTCCGAGACGGTGCGCAACGAGGTCTCGCCCAAGAGCCACGAGTGGGGCTACCGGCTGGGCTCGGTGTACATCCGCAAGGTGCACTTCCGCGACGCGGGCATGATCGCCCAGATCGAGGAGAAGGTGGTCAACCGCCTGCGCCAGGTGACCTCCGCCATCCGGCAGGAGGGCCAGAACCAGGTCAGCCTGATCTCCAGCGCGGCCGAGCGCGAGGCGGCCGTGGACTTCGCCAAGGCCGCGGCGCTCCGGCCCCAGATCGTGGGCGCGGCCCTGCAGCGCATCGGGGCCGACCCGGAGGTGAGCGAGGCCATGTTCGAGGTGCTGGAGACCCAGGCCCTGGTGGCCAGCGGCGCCCGGCTCACCCTGGTGCCACCCG
>Ga0116143_10004429_pt1 | contig 13328 bp, 11 predicted proteins | sample AD_UKC034_MetaG_FD_89745 | JGI IMG/M metagenome (GOLD analysis project Ga0116143, IMG submission 89745) | Active sludge microbial communities of municipal wastewater-treating anaerobic digesters from USA - AD_UKC034_MetaG | ecosystem: Engineered > Bioreactor > Anaerobic > Digestate | place: USA...
AACCCCTCTGAGCAATGATGATAGAAATGAGTAAAGGAAAAAGGATTTTCAAACAACGAGCAGACTTATCGAACACACCTTAACTCTGCATATTTTTTGTCTTGACAATGGGGAGGGGTTCAATGTTCAGTAAACACATAATAGCATTATGGTCGTACCGCGGATTTATTCTGGGAAGCCTGATGCGAGATTTTCAAATGCGATACCGGAAATCGGTTCTTGGCAGTCTGTGGGCAATTCTGAATCCGCTGGCAACGATCCTGATCTACACGGTCATTTTTTCTCAGCTGATGAAGGCGCGTCTGCCTGGAATAAACGACACGATGGCTTACAGTATCTATTTATGCTCCGGAGTGCTGACCTGGAGTTTTTTTTCGGAAATCATCCAGCGGAGTCAAAATGTTTTTCTGGAAAATGCCAATTTGATTAAAAAGCTGAATTTTCCAAGAATATGCCTGCCGATTATTGTGGTGGGTAATGCAGCTGTTAGTTTCAGTATCAGTTTCGGCCTGTTTCTAGTTTTCTTGATTTTTTTGGGTAAATTTCCCGGCTGGATTGTGCTTGCGTTTCCTGTTGTTTGCGCCATCCAGGCAGTTTTTGCAATCGGATTCGGCATTATTCTGGGAATCGGCAATGTGTTTTTTCGAGATATCGGGCAAGGCTCCGGAATTCTTATGCAATTCTGGTTCTGGTTTACCCCTATCATTTATCCGATCAGCATTTTGCCGGAAGCCATCCGCTCTTTAGTCCTGCTCAATCCCATGGTTTCTGTGGTATCAGCCTATCAATCCATTCTGGTTTATGGAAACCAACCGGACTGGTTATCTCTTGCGTCAACAGCCCTGCTCGCTGTACTGGTTTGTTTCCTGGCGTTTCATTTCTATAAAAAGCGATCCGGCGAAATGGTGGATGAACTCTGATGACAATTTTGCGCATGCATCATCTTGGAAAAGCTTATAAACAATATCCGAACCACCGTGCACGTCTGGCGGAATGGTGCCTGCCCTGGTCGAAACCTCGTCATCATCTCTACTGGGCCCTGAGGGATATTAATCTTGAAGTTTCCGCGGGAGAGGCGCTGGGAATTGTCGGTATGAATGGGGCTGGAAAGTCAACGCTATTGAAAATAATCGCAGGCACGTCTCAACAGACGGAAGGGAACATAAACGCGGCGGGCCGAGTTGCTGCTCTTCTGGAGCTGGGCATGGGCTTTCATCCCGAGTTTACCGGGCGTCAAAATGTAGTCATGGCCGGTCAGCTATTTGGTTTTCAGGTTGATGAAATTCAGGAGCTGATGCCGGGGATAGAAGACTTTGCGGAAATTGGAAACTATATCGATCAACCGGTGCGCACGTATTCCAGTGGCATGCAAATGCGCCTGGCTTTTGCAGTGGCCACGGCCAAAAGGCCGGACATCCTGATCGTGGACGAAGCTCTTTCGGTGGGCGACTCTCATTTCCAGCATAAAAGCTTTCGCAGAATCCGCAACTTTCGCGAAGAAGGAACTACTCTCTTGCTGGTCTCTCATGATCGCAGCGCTATCCAGTCTATTTGTGATCGTGTCATTGTTTTACATGAAGGAAAAATCGTCAAGACAGGTCCACCAGACGAGGCAATGGATTTCTATCATGCTCTTCTTTCCGAGCGGGATGTCAAACTCATCCGCCAGGAACGGCACGCTTATGGAAAACTCCAAACAATATCGGGACGCGGCGATGTCTCCGTGGCGGAAATCAATTTACTCAACGAGGAAAAGAAACCTGTCTATGCAGTAGAAACAGGATCTTCCGTCACATTGGAAATCAAAGCGCAAATTCATAAAACCGTTCCGGAAATGGTCATGGGTTTTCTGATTCGGGATCGTTTTGGACAAATTGTTTACGGAATCAACAGTTATCGTCTGGGCAAAAGCATGGAACATCTGTCAGCGGGGGACCAGGTAACTGGCCGCTTTTCATTTGAAATGAATCTGGGTAAAGGCAACTATACCATCTCAACAGGCGTTTCCAGACAAGAGTCCCATCTGTCCGAAAATTATGAATGGCGTGATGCCGGTCTGGTTTTTTCCGTTTATAATACCAAAAAACCGGATTTTGTCGGCACCGCCTCCCTGGACGCTGTCTTGACTGTTGAACACCTGCCTTCCAGACAAACACCGCATTCTTTTGAACAGGGCCAAAGATGAAGTTTCTGATCGAATGCACATTCGTTTACGAACATCCCAATTATAATTCGGGCATTCAACGCGTCGTCCGCAATATCCTTGCCAATCTTTCCGCCAAATCAACACAATACGAGCTTATTCCTGTTATTTTGAGAGACCGCAAGGTATTCGAAGTGAAAAAACTTGAACCTGAAGGAATGGAGATGTTTCGGGCCAATCTACTCTATGCCAAGCTGGTTCAACTTCGGATGCGTTACTGGCTTTTTTTTGATCGTTTATCCGCGCGCTGGCCTTTTGTCTCATCAGGCCTGATGGAAACCGTTTTGCTCTATGCGATGAAGTTGGCAGGGCTGGCGGTTTTTTATGTCCCGATTACTTTTCTTTCACGGATTTGCCGGCAAAAAGAAATAGGACAGCGCATTGTGGAACTCAAGGTAAATAAAGGAGATGTGCTGGTTTTGCTGGATTCATCCTGGCATGCGGACATTTTTTCACTGGTGGATGAATTAAAGGCCCGGGGCGTGGTCATTGTTTCCGTCATTTATGATTTGATTCCTTTGACCCATCCCCGATACTGCCACCGTGGCCTGGTTCCCATCTTTCAGCACTGGATTAAATGGGCGGCACGAACAGCGGATGGTTTTATGGCAATCTCTCAAACGATTCGCGATCAGATGAAGGAATATGTTCATCAAATCGTCGGAGAAGCAAAATCGGGGGATCAGTGGTTTGATTATTTTTATTTGGGAACAGAGCTTGATCTGATGGAAAAGAAGTCAGAAATTCGACGGGAATTGCAAAACGCTTTCAACGGCCCCAACGGACACGCTTTGGTCTATTTGATGGTCGGAACGATAGAGCCTCGAAAAAACTATGGTTTTTTGCTGGATGCCTTCGAGCTTCTCTGGCAAAAAAATGAACCTGTTGCTTTGTGCATGGCGGGAAAAGTTGGATGGAGATGCGAAGATCTTGTGGCAAGGGTTAAAAATCACCATGAATACAATAAGCGTCTGTTGATGTTCAACGATCTTTCGGATACAGAGCTTGAATATTGCTACCGCTCTTCGCGAAGTCTTGTCTATCCCTCTTATGTCGAGGGATTCGGTCTGCCCCTGGTGGAGGCAATGCAGCGTGGTTTGCCCGTGATGGCCAGCAATATACCAGTTTTTCGCGAGGTGGGAGGAGATTTTGTCGCCTACTTTGATCCAGACAAGCCGGAAACACTGACCGAATTGATTTTGGATTATGAAAAAGAAGGAATTTTCCCTGCGGCAAAAAAACTGGCAGAATGGTCATGGCTAACTTGGGAAGAATCTGCTAAACAATTTTTGAACAAAATTGTCTCTCATAATCCTGCCGTTTCCCGGCCGGGCTGATCGGACAGAACAATGCACCAATTGCGTTTTGAAAATAAAAAGCTTTCTTAGAATAATGATCTTTAGAATGTAAATATGTTAAGAAAATTCAAACAGTTTATTGCATCTCTCGCTACTGGCCGGAATTTGCGCAAAGGACCTCTTGCATCCTCTCCACCGGTCGCAGATGTAGATGCCCGCTTTACCGGCTTGAAAGACGCGGCTCTCCGCGGATGGTACCAGGTAGACGCAGGATACCTCTTTAATGGATTTAAAATTTCAGCAGACGATATCGTTTTAGACGTAGGATGCGGTGATGGAGAACCTACTCTGTTTTCTGCCCGAAGAGGCGCTCATGTTGTATTTTCGGACGTGAATGAAGAAAAAATTAAAATTCTGAAAGATAAGGCTCATCAAACAAAAGCAAGAAAAGTGGAAGGTTTTGTCAGTGACAGTATGCCTCTGCCATTGCCGGATGAATACGCGACAAAAATTGTCTCCATGGAAATGCTTGAGCACACTTCAAACCCTACCAAAGTTCTGGAAGAACTTTTTCGTGTCGGCAGATCCGGCGCTCAATACCTGATCACGGTTCCTGATGCCCGATCTGAAACACTGCAAAAATCCTTTGCAGATCCCCTGTATTTTTCCGAACCGAACCATATTCACATATTTGATCGGGAACAATTTATTTCGTTGGTGGAAAATTCGGGATTAAAAATTGAAAAATACGACTCCTGGGGATTTTACTGGACCGTTTACTTATCATTATTCTGGATTATTGCCAGACACGAAAAAAGACATCTTAGCGGCGCCATTCTGGACGAAATTATCGGACCGCCCTATCATCCGGTTTTACAAAACTGGTCAAATGTTTGGTCGGGTCTGATTGACCTTCCGGATTCCAAAGAACTTGTTGAATCCTTCGACAGGTATTTGCCAAAAGCTCAACTCATTCTTGCAAGAAAACCCTAATCTTCTAATAGTGACAAATCCATGAGGAGATATTCATGATGAAGAAATTTCTTATTACCGGTTTTTCCGGGTTTGTCAGCCGTCATTTCATTGAATATCTGGAAAGACAAAATATCCGCGCCATTGTTAAAGGAATAGATGTTCATTACCCCCATCTGAAGCAGGAGGATTTCAAATTTGTCGAATTGGATTTTGACAAGATTGATCTTCTGGACAAGGGGAAAGTAGAAAATATCATTTTTGAATTTCAACCGGACTTTATTTTACATCTTGCGTCCTTCAGCAGTGTTGCTTTCAGCTGGAAAGAACCGAATATCAGTTTTCAAAACAATACCAATATTTTTCTTAATTTATTGGAAGCCATCCGAAAATTGAACCTTCATACCCGCATCCTGTCCATCGGCTCATCCGAGGAATATGGCAATGTCTTGCCGGAAGATTTACCCCTAACGGAAGAGCGCCCCTTAAAGCCGGTCAGCCCTTATGCCGTAGCACGCGTCTCCCAGGAGCTTCTTTCTCAAATATATGCGCAGGGCTATGGTTTGGATATCGTGATGACCAGATCCTTCAATCATATCGGTTCGTTCCAGAAAGACATTTTTGTATTACCGTCGTTTATTCGGCAGATCTTGGAAATAAAGAATAATATTGTCAATAACAATCATTTGACCACCGGGGATATCTCCATTATTCGAGACTTTATTGATGTCCGGGATGTCGCCTCCGCCTACTACAAGCTTCTGACTCTGGGTGAAAAAGGCGAAGTTTATAATGTTTGCAGCGGCATGGGATGGTCTTTGAGAGAAATCATCGACAAAATTTGTTCGCTTTTGGAAGTCCATGTGCATATTGTTCCTGATGCCGGTTTATTTCGGCCCGACGACAATCGGGTGATTATCGGCGCCAATGAAAAATTGAAAAAAGCAGTTCAGTGGCAGCCCGAGTATTCTCTTGAAGAAACGCTGCAGGAAATGATCATTTATTGGAAAAATCAGATGAAATGATACGGATCATCGCCGGTTGCAACGGGATACCGGATTTTCCACCAGAGCGGGTGCTTTTATTGGGGCATGAACCGGGGCCGGAGCATGCCAAATATATCGTTGACAATCTCCCGTAATTTCCATATATTCCGGCCCTATCAATCGCACTCTCATGAAAGGAGCACTCTTTTCTTCAAGAAGAGAACATATTTTCCCATGCTGCAAAACATCCAACAGTTTTTACAAGGCCTTCGAAGAAAAAAGCACAATTGGAATAATCAGACGAAATACAGGGTTCCTAATCTTTACGATGTTCCGGATACCATCAATATTGTCTATGAAGACATCTTCGGCTATAAAACGGATGGTTTTTTTGTAGAAGTGGGCGCATTTGATGGAGAAATTGCCAGTTTTACCTGTCATCTGGCCGACATCGGATGGAGGGGGCATTATGTGGAGCCGATAAAAAAGTATTTCCAGCAATGCTCCCGAAGACATGAAAAAAACAACGTATCCTGTCACAATTTTTTTATCGGTACTGAAATTGGTCAATCCACCATGCACGATTATGGACCCTTTTCCAGAAAAAACATGATCCAAAGTCCTATGGCCATTCAAGAAAAGGGCGAAATCATGAATATTGAATGCCTGACAATGGATGTCTTTTTCAAGAATTCTCAGATTCCGAAAAAATTTGACCTTCTGGTCATTGACGTGGAAGATGGAGAATTGAACGTATTAAAATCATTTTCGGCACTTGGAAAAAAATATTGCCCCACGGTCATGATTATCGAGACGGAAAACGGTGATAAAGTAAAAGAAATGATGTCCAAAGCCGGATATGTCCGTTATTGCTCTTTCGGGACAGAAAGTCCGACAACCACCAATGACGTCTATGTGTCCGATAAAAGAGCAAAGGAAAATTTCCGTTATCTGGAGCAATTGAAAAAGGAAAAAGCTGTTCATGCTTCAGAAATCCGGTAATATCCTCGTCAAAGCCGGCGCGCAAAATCATTTGAGCAAAACGGCAACGCAACTTTTCATGAAGAAGGTGATTTAGCGTTTGTGACACTTTCTGAAAAAAACACCGAACAAACACTGCAGGAATCGAGCGCCGGACAAATGTCCAACCGGGTCTTGTCTTTGCCCCGTTCTGAACCGGGTTCCGGTTTCCATATCCGCAGAATGCTTCTTGTTGTCTGCAGCATTATGATTGCCTGCTGGTGCATTTGGTGGGCTTTCAATATTGAGCAGCGGCAATTAATCGGACATGCTCACCTGTGGGTTCCCACCAATTGGGGACTGGGAATCGGCTGTGATTTTTATAATCATGTGGATCATCCGGCAAGAATCTGGTGGAATGAAGGCGATCCTTATGCGGATAGGGTCAAATTTTTTCCGTATCCCCCATCAGAAATGCGCCTGTTTTTCTGGGTGAATTATTTTTCACCACGAACCGCTCTGACCATATGGCTTATCGCCATGGCGGCAATTCTGGCGGCGGCGGCTCGTAAAGCCAGCCTCTGGCGACGGCGTCTTGACCTGGAAGAAATTCCGCCTGTGGTTGCTGTAGCGTTGATCCTGTTCAGTTTTCCGGCACTGTTTGCGATAGAGAGAGGGCAAATTGATCCTTTAAGCCTGCTTTTTCTTCTGGCGGCACTTCCCCTTTTACATCATTCATCCAAATGGTCATCCTACCTGGCCGGAGTTTTATTGTGCCTGACTCCGTGGGTCAAAGCTTATCCCGGCCTGATTTTCATTGGCCTGATTGGATTGAAACGATGGCGGGCATTGGCCGCTTTTTGCTTTACAGGCATGGTTATTGCCGCATACTTTCTTTTTACAGGAGAAATGCAGAATTTTTTGGCCAACAATGCGGAACATATTCAAAGAGCAGAGAATCTGGCTCTTGCCATGTCCGGCACCCTCCATCCTTGGACACATCCTTTATCCACTGGCTTGGCCAGTTTATGGCTTGGCACAAAATTTGGCGGGTTGGGACTTTTGCCTGCCAAAATGCTGTCGGGCACCCTGCTGCTTTCCGCCTTGGCATGGGTGACGTACCATATTTACAAGTGTCCGGAAAAACAAAACTTAACCTATCCGTACTTGCTGTGGATCATTTCTTTGGCCACTTTTTTTCCACCCATCTCCAATGACTATAATTTAGTTTTTCTGCCCCTTGCCGTTATTGCGGTATGGAGTCGTCATGATCCTGTGCCAGTTCAGGCGGCGATGGCTTCATTGCTGATCTGGTGGCAACCCTTTCTCCTGCCGATCAATGGAAATCTGTTACTGGGAATCAAAGTAATCGGTCTAGGTGCAGTGGCCGTGTGTCTGGTAATACGGGCAAATCATTTCAATGAATTGTGCCTGAAATCTCACGTTAATTATGCAGCGAAGGAGACAAATCAATGAAAGTACTGGTAACTGGCGGATGTGGTTTTCTGGGATCTCATGTTTGTGAGTTTTATGCCAGAAAAGGTGAAAAGGTTGTATCCTATGACAATATGACCAAACATGAATTGAAAAGAACCGGTCTGGCAACGGAAGAAGCCAGGGACTTCAACTGGAATTATCTGAAAGAGCTTGGCGTTGAACTGGTCAAGGCGGATATCCGGAATTACGAAGAATTGCTGGAACATACAAGCGACTGCGACTATATTATTCATACCGCCGCCCAGCCAGCCATGACCATTAGCTGGGAAGATCCGCGGCTGGACATGACCACCAATGTGATGGGAACGTTCAATGTTTTGGAAGCGGCAAGGAAATTCAGGATTCCAGTAGCAAGCTGTGCCACCGTGCATGTTTACGGAAACAAGATCAATGAGGAACTCCGGGAAGGGGAAACCAGATATATCCGGGAACCTCAAGGAATCGATGAAAACTATCCGACTTTGGGCGGATCGCTCTCGCCGCTTCATGCATCCAAGGCCGCACTGGACATTTATACCAGAGTTTATAATGATACCTATCAACTGGAGGCGGCAAGTTTCCGGTTAACGGGCATTTACGGCACTCGGCAGTTCGGCGGTGAAGACCACGGCTGGGTGGCCAATTTTGCCATTCGAAGCGTCTTGAACTGGCCATTGACGGTATTTGGAACAGGCAAGCAGGTGCGCGACATCATTTATGCAACAGATATCTGTGAAGCTTTTGACGCTTTCTACCGAACCAGAAAACCTGGTATTTATAATATCGGCGGCGGTTTAAAAACGGCGATTTCTCTTGTGGAATGCATTGATCTAATTGGTGAAATCAACGGACGCAAGCCGGAAGTCCAGTTTGCCCCCGATCGTTACGCAGATTTGAGATATTTTGTCTGCGATATCTCCAAGGCTTGTAAAAATCTCGGCTGGGAACCGAAAATTCTTCCGCGGGAAGGCGTATCGCTGCTGATTGACTGGATTCAAGATAACCGCAACGTTCTGGCCACGAAAGAGGGGTAAGATCGATGAAAGCACTGATTCTGGCAGGCGGCAGAGGCAACAGGCTCAATGAATTATCCGCGGAACAAAACAAATGCATGACCATTGTTCGCGGCAAGCCCCTGATCGCATATAATCTGGAATGTGCCCTGGACGTTGATGTGGATGAAATCGTTATGGTTGTCGGTTACAAAGCGGAAACGATTATCAATTTCCTGGGAAACAATTACAAGGGAAAAACCATCAAATATGTCATCCAAAGTGAACAAAAAGGTCTGGTCCATGCCATTGAATGCGCTCAAAAAACCATTGACGGAGCTGACTTTTTTCTGATGCTCGGCGATGAAATGCTTTTTCAGCCGAAACATCAAAGCATGGTTGCCGAGTTCAAAAACCATAAGAATATTTTTGGCTTTTGCGGAATCGTCAAAGTTACGGACCGAAACCAGATCAAAAAAACCTATACGCTGATTCAAGGCCCCAACAATGATATTTATCGGCTAATTGAAAAGCCAAGACATCCTTTAAATGAATTTCAGGGTACGGGTCACTGTCTGTTTCGGAACCGGATTTATGATTATATTCAATACACGCCGATTCATCATGAGAGAAACGAAAAGGAACTTCCCGATCTGATTCAATGTGCCATTGACGATGCCATGGTCATTAAGGCTTTTATGATCTGTGACAAATATACAAACGTCAATACCTATGAAGACATCAAGCTGGCGGAAAGTTTTTTCCTATGAGTAAAAAACTGGTTGTGATCCCTGCACATAACGAAGAAGAAACGATCCGTGAGGTGGTTTCAAGGGCTTTGCGTTATGCTGACGTTTCCGTAACCAACGACGGCAGCACGGATAAAACTGCAGAAATTCTAAAGTTAATTCAGAAGGAATGCCGGGAAGGACAACACGCCCATGCGCTTCATATTATTACTCATCCTTCAGCTACCCATATTCCGCAAGGCATTCAGGATGGCCTGAAATATGCGTGCAGTGCCGGTTATGATCTGGTCGTCACGATGGATGCGGGCCTTTCACATGACCCGGATGCTCTTCCCGCGTTTTTCAATCATCAAGCCAAAGTGGATGTCGTCATCGGCAGCCGCAGAAATCCCCAAAATGTACCTCTCTACCGAAGAGTCATCAGCATGATGGCCGCAAGAGTTGTCAATTACGCTCTGACCAATTCCTATTTTGATCTTCTGGGGCCGGGTATAAAAGATTGCACCAGCGGATACAGGCGATACAGCAAAAGAGCCTGTGCGCTGATTGCCAAAACAAAACTTCAATCCAAAGCATTTGACTTTCACATGGAAGCCCTGGCGCTTTGCTATCGGGCAGGCATGACCGTGGAAGAAATACCGATTTCTTATGTTTTTTCCAATTCCTCATTCAATAAGAATGTTTTTAAACAGGCTATGAAATTCGGCATGTATCTACTGGCGTCAAAAAACGGATCAAAGAACAAATAAGATCTTCACAATACATCCTTCATCGGACTAAAACACGATTGATCCAAGAACACCAAAATAATCATTCCGGAAAAGTCCAGCGCAATCCGGAACTTTGAAACATCTAATGCTTTTTGATAAAATTCCCACAAAAATTCCGTATGTAAAAACTATTGCCGATGCCTGGCCTTTCTTGATTCCATGCCTTCTGGCAACATGGCTGTATGCGCCGGCTTTTTTTTGCGGGAAAATCCAAATCTTCGGCGATTCCATCATTCACAGCCTTTCCGTGCTTGAATTGAACCGGAAAATGCTGCATGAGGGCATCTCCCCCTTATGGACCAACCTGCTCTATGGCGGACACCCCTATTTCGCCGAAGGTCAGGGAGGATTCCTGAATCCCCTCAATTTGATTGTTTCCTTATTCTGCAATCCCGTTGCCGGTCAGCATCTTTATCACTGGCTCGCAATCATTGTCGGCGCTCTGGGCATTTTTTCCCTGTGCCGGCATTTCCGCTGCGGCCTTGAGGCTTCAACTTTCGGCGCTTTGGTTGTCGTCTTTTCGTCCTTTTGGATTCAATACCACGACAACGTCACGATTGCCGGCGCTTTATGCTTTGTCCCCTGGGCTTTGCTTTGTTTTGAAAGCTGGCTGGAACTTCCTTCCATCAAATCTGCCCTTTGGCTTGCCCTGTCCGTGTCCGTGCTGATTTTTGCCGGTTATCCGCAGGTGTTGCACGGTGCCGTCATTTTCATGGCAGTAAGCCTGATCCCCACCCTGCTTGCCGGCTGCATCAGAAGCCGAGCGGACAACGCACCGAAACAATACGCGCTTACGGGCCTGGCGGCTGTTGCCGCATGCATAGGATTATCGGCAATCCAATGGGTGCCCCTGCTGGAACTTGCATCCCTGTCGCACCGCAGCGGGGGAACCGACCTTGCCTCCGTTGCCGCCAACCCCCTGTATCGCTATATCGGGGGTTTTCTATTTTCTATCTCGGATGCCGATAAGACCATTGTCCGGGGACTGGGCAGCGTATTTGTCTGTTTTATCGCATCTCTGTCGCTCCTCATCAAACCGGGGCATCGTACGATCGGCTATCTGATTGCGACCGTTTTTCTGATGATTCTGGGCATGGAGAATGCGACGCCGGTTTTTGCCTGCCTGCGCAATTATTCCCTGGTGCCCGGCCTGAAATATTTCCGGATTGTTCATCTTTATCTGGGGATCGGCATCATCGGTATCGGATTGCTGGCCAGTATTGCGCTTAACAGCATTCAGCAACAGGAAGTCCGCCCGGCCGGACCCTGGAAAGCAAAAACGATTTTTATTGCCGGCGCGACCATTTTATTCCTCATATGGGCGGGCCTTGCTTTGCGTCTCCGGGTGGAACAGGTAACCATCCTGCAATATACATCGTTCATCGGCGCTGGCCTTGCGCTGATCATCTTCATTTTAATCAATAAGCAGCCATGGTTCGGTTATGCGATGCTCTTTCTTTTAGTTCTGGAAATCGTTGTGCTGCGCATCGCTCCCGTCCCTTTTTCCGATCCAAAACTGCTGGAGAAACCTCCACTCGTTTCACACATTCAGGCGAATATCAGCGGAAAAAACTATAAAATCATGGATATATCAAGTTCCTGGATTGTCGGGCTTCTGACATTATGGGATGCAAGGCTGGAAACAGAAAATCATAAAGCGTTCCTGCGCGTCTCTCCATCCACCAATGTCTTGTGGGATATTCCCTCCATGGGCGCCAATCTCGCCCTGCCGCTGGCCCGTCATCAAATGATCCAATCCAGGATGAAAGCAGAGATCGAGGGAACCGATCCCGCCGTGCCCGGCACACGACTGATTGATTACCTGGGTGTCCGTTACATCAGCGCAGATGCCATGCCCCCGACAAAAGGTTTCATGCCGTGGAAAACGGATGGCGTCACGATCATGGAAAACAGGCACGCTCTGCCGCGCATACAAAACTTCACCCGGTATGAAATGGCCAGCTCAGCCGAGGATGCGCTGAATCGCTTGAAACAAACCGGGGAACCGACACTGATTCTGGAGCCTCCCCTGGAGCCATCCAGAGGCCTCAAGAGCCTGCCCGCCAGCGCTGCCGCCAATGACCCCAAAGCACTAGAATTGTTATCAACGCAAGCAACCAATGTTCAATACCGGCTTGATGTTCGCGCCCGGCAACCGGCCTGGTTATTCATTGCGGACGCAAACTATCCCGGCTGGCAGGCGTGGATTGACGGGCGGGAAACGCCTGTTTACAGCGCACAAATCCTTGGCAAAGCAGTTTTTGTGCCCACTGGCCGACATCAAATATCCGTCGAATTCAAACCACGCAGTTTATTAATTGGTCTTTGGGTAACATTGTTGACCCTGACGATTTTACTTGTCATGGGAATCAGGTCAACTTGCCGTAGTAATCATAAGAGTAGGAAGTAGCGTGACAGAGGTCAAAACAGAAGAAAAGAAAGTCGGTTTGCTGGGCGCGACGAGCCTGGTGGGACAATGCCTGCTACCTTTGCTGAAACAAAGCGGCTGGCAGATTAAAGCTTTTTCACGCCGTCCGCCAGAGACAGCCTGTCCTTCGACCGAGTGGATTCAGCTGAAACAGCCTGTCTGCCAAAATGACTTTATTGATGATCCAACTGAAAAGATTACACATTGGATTTGCGTCGCATCCATCTGGGTATTGCCTGATTACTTTCACATGCTGGAAAGGTATGGTGCAAAAAGGATAATCGCTGTTTCTTCCACCAGTCGCTTTACCAAGAGCGACTCTGCCGACGCGGAAGAAAAAATGACGGCGCAAAAATTGTCTGAAAGCGAAAACCGTCTGGAAACCTGGGCGCAGACAAAAGGCATTGACTGGATCATTCTTCGGCCGACATTGATTTACGGTCTGGGACGGGATAAAAACATTTCCGAGCTCATCCGCCTGATTCGCCGGATCG
>Ga0116143_10004430_pt1 | contig 13328 bp, 3 predicted proteins | sample AD_UKC034_MetaG_FD_89745 | JGI IMG/M metagenome (GOLD analysis project Ga0116143, IMG submission 89745) | Active sludge microbial communities of municipal wastewater-treating anaerobic digesters from USA - AD_UKC034_MetaG | ecosystem: Engineered > Bioreactor > Anaerobic > Digestate | place: USA...
CAAGCCTTACACCAGCAGACATGAGTATTTCCTGGATCTTTTGGAGCGACTTGATATTGCCATTGGAGAGCCGGATACGATTGCCGTTTTTCGGTTGAAGGATAAGCCCTTTGAAGGAAGTTCGTCCTCCATGCCAGAAGGTCGTAGGCTGCATCTCTTGTATGTCGTCAAACCGGATGAACGTATTTCGTCCGACCAAGGAGTCGAATGACACAGTTCCTTCTTCCATACTGAATGAAAGTCGAATTGGCCAATTGAGAAGCCCTCTTGCCGGGGGAACGAGTATCAGGAAGAAGGCTAACGATGAAACGAGGCCAATGACCACATTATCACTTACCGTGGCGTCGGAACCGATGATAGAAAGCGACATGAACATCAGTAACGCACCCAACGCGATCATCGATATCCGAATGAAGATCGCGGTGTGGTTCGGTCCGATGCTTTCCGTCTCTTTCACGCCCCCGTGAAATTCGCCTTGCGCTTCTCCATGAACGCCCCGGTCCCCTCCTTGAAATCCGCCGTGCCGAAACATTTGCCGAACTCCTCGATCTCGCGTTGCAGGCCGTTGGTGCCCGGTTCGTAGCCGGCGTTCACGGCGCGGATGGCGGCGGCCAGGGCGGTGGGGCTGTTCTTCATGATGCGCACGGCCAGTTCATGTGCGGTGCTCAGCAGTTGTTCCTGAGGGACAACGCGGTTCACCAAACCCCATTGCAGGGCGTCGTTCGCGTCGATCATCTGCGCGCTCAGGATCATCTCCATCGCCTTGCCCTTGCCTACGAGGCGTGGCAGGCGTTGTGTGCCGCCGTAGCCGGGGATCACACCGAGGCTCACTTCGGGCAGGCCCATCTTCGCATTCTCGCTGGCGATGCGCACATGGGCGCTCATGGCCAGTTCCAGTCCACCGCCGAGTGCGAATCCGTTCACGGCGGCGATCACCGGTTTGCCGAGCTGCTCGACATGGTCGAAGAGCTGCTTCTGCCCGTCGGCGGCGAGGGCCTTCCCCTCGGGCACGCTGAAGTGCGCGAACTCTTTGATGTCGGCCCCGGCCACGAAGGCTTTCTGCCCGCTGCCGGTGATCAGCACCACGCGCACGCTCTTGTCGGCCTCGGCCTCGGTGAGCGCCTTGTCCAGCTCCGCGATGGTGTCGCGGTTCAGCGCGTTGAGCTGATCGGGCCGGTTGATGGTGATGGTACGGACGGAGTCGGCGTCGGTGATGAGGAGGTTCTTGTAGGACATGGACGGAATGGATCGGATGATCAGGAATTGTGGCGATCAGAGGATCGTCCTGGCCAAAGGTATCGGCTACTTCTGCAAGGGCAAGGCGAGGAAGAAGCTGGTGCCACTCCCTTCTTTGGTGGTGAACCAGACCCGCCCGCCTGCATTCTCCACCATGCGTTTCACCATGGGCAGGCCAAGGCCCATGCCGCTGCTCTTGGTCGTGAACCTGGGCACGAAGACATGATCGATGGTATCCGCCGGGATGCCGGCGCCGTTGTCCCGGACTTCGGCGATCGCCTCGCCACCTTCCACACGCAGGATCACCTCCACCTCACCTTCCCGTCCGTCAGGGATGGCCTGCTGCGCGTTCTTGATCAAGTTGTTGAAGGTGCGCAACAGGTGTTCGCGGTCCGCCTGCACGAGTAGTTCACCCGGGGTGGTGAGCTTCACGGTGCAGCCCGGAGCGTGCTCGAAGAGCTGTACGGAGGTGCGCGCCACTTCGGACAGGTCGATCGTGGTCGGATGTGCGGGTGGCATCTGTGCGAAATGGCTGAATTCCCCGGCGATCCGGCTCAGCACATCGATCTGTTCCACCAGGTTATTGCTGAATCGGTCGAGGCGTTCCCGTGCGTCCTCCGCCTCCGGGTCCCAGGTATGCTGGAAGTGCTGGATGGAGAGCTTCATGGGCGTGAGCGGGTTCTTGATCTCATGCGCCACCTGCCGGGCCATCTCCTTCCACGCGCTCTCGCGCTCGCTTTGGGCCAGCTTCTCCGCGCTCTCCCGCAGCTCTTCCACCTTGCGGTTGTACACCTCCACCAACTGCCCCACCTCGTCACGGCCACGGTAGCGGAGCTTGCGGTCCGTTCCTTTCAGCTCTACGCTGGCGAGTGAGCGCTTCAGCAGGTCGAGCGGTCTTGTGGTCCAATTGCTGATGAAGAGCGCCACCAACACGCTGAGTGCGAAGAGGAGCACGAAGAGGTTGACCACGGCGATGAGCACACCGGAGCGCTCCTGCTCCTGTTGGCGTTGGTCCGCGAAGGCGGGTAGCGAAAGATGGCCAAGCACATGACCGGATCGATCGCGCAGGGGCATGTAGGCGTTCTGGTAAAGCGCCGTGCCGATGGACTCCTCGTGCACGAAGTCGCTCGCACCCTCAAGCACCAGGCGTACATAGGCCATCGGCTCCATGTAAGGGCCGAGCAGTCCGTTAGTGAACACCTGGGGCCGAGAAGAGGCCAGCGCACGACCATGTACGTCGTATACCGTGAGATCGGAGAAGAGCATGTTGCTCAGGCCCGCCAATAGATGTTCCAGGTATCTGGCGTCGTTCTCCCCCAGTGTTGGCTGACCGTCAAAGCGCTGTTGCAGTTCGGCATGGGCTGAGCGGGCCTTCTCGAGGATGGTGGCTTCGGCGCGTTCGGTGTACTGCCGACCGAGGAGCATGTTGGCGCCGGCGCCAAAGAAGATCAAGCTGATGACGGCGAAGGAGAGCAGCGCAATGCGGACCTTGGCGCCGATGCCCATGGGCGGGATCCCTCCGGACCGGACGACGCTGCGGACGCCCATCGCCAGAGTAAGCAGGACCGAGAACAGGGCGAAGAGGTAACTGAAGGTGGTGGCCTTATCCAGGACCCCTGGTACCGCTAGGCCAAGCGCGATGACCGTGCCTGCACGTGACCCACGGGCCAGGAATTCAACGCCGCGTTCGGTGTACCACAAGGTCCCGTCCGGCCCGAGTTCCCGGGTCCAGGAGAGTGGGAGGCCGCCGGCGTGGGATCGATCCACGAGCATGCCATGCTCATAGCGGGCAATGGTGTACCTGTCGGTGCGTCGGCCGAGAGCTTCCTCGCCAGAGAGGAGCAGGTCTGGGAAGCCCATGGTCTGCGAGGCGGACCGGGGATGCAGTTCGATCACGAGTTGACCCGGCATCGCCTGATCGTGCGGCATCACTACGAGCCGTGCGTGGTAGTATGGGCCTTCTGTCCCGCCCTGCTCGAAGAAGAGGTCGGGCATGTCGGCGAGCGCGGTATGGTCCGTGAAGGACGAACCCGTCAGTTCAAGACTTCGGGGTGCATCGGCGCTGGAAGAGCAGCGGACCCGCGCCTCTGCATCCAGGGCGTAGACGCGCACATCATACCGCTCCCAGAAGCCGCCGAAGAAGATCCGGCGAACGGCCGCATCAAGCTCCCCGGCCGCGCAGGGCTTGCTGGTGGTGATGATCCTGTGCAGGGCCGTATCGCCGCGTAGGGTGGGTGCCACCTCGCGGAAAAGGACCTCCACCACGGGGTCCTCCTTCACACTGAGGCGTTCAGCGAGCACCAGCCGCTCGCGGTGCTCACGATCGCGCGTATACTTCGTGAGGACATGTGCAGTGAGCGCGGCGAGCACTCCGACACCCACCACGGCATGGATGAATCTTGAGCGTTCGTGTTCGATGTGGATGAGGAGGGCGACGATCGGCAGAGGCCATAGGAACAGTGCGGTATCGCGCACACCGGTCCAGTGGTGCAGAGCAATGGAAAGCGCGAAGACGACAGCTGCTACCAGCCATGGCATGGAACGAGGGCGGAACCGTGCCATGGCATGGATGCTGGTCTCCGCGAGCAGGGTCCATGCGATGAACAGCAAGGCGATGCCGGACAGGGCCGCTGCGCTGGCGCCGTTCAGGTTCTGCACATGGTAGAGGTCCAGGTCCACACTGCTATCGTTCACCAAACCGATGATGGTATCGGTGATCCATGCAGCACCTGTCAGCAGACCGCCCCAGATGAGAGGGATCCAATAGAGATGTGGTGCGCCTCTGGCCTTGCTGAACTGCCTTCGGGTGTGTACCACGGCAATGACGATGAGCGCAGCATTGATCACCAGGTCACCCAGTGATGGGAAGGCGAATGAGGCGGCATAGGTGGCGGGGTCGAAGAGGGGCAGCCGGTCGAACGGCGCTGATGGGATGAAGGAGAGCACCGCCCAGCGCAATGCGAACAGGAAGCCGATGAAGGCCAGTGAACGGAGCCAGGGCGCACGATCGCCCATCACGCGCGTCAACCAGTTCCAGATGGCTGCAATGAGACAACCTGCACCAAGCAGGAGAAGCAGGAGCTTACCTATGATCCAAGGGCCGGTGTCGAGCGCATCCCCGCGCCATGCGAGGCGCAGCAACGGAGCGCCTGCCGCATCCTTGAGCACTGGCCCCGACGCATCCTTGGGCTGGGCCGAGAGAGCTGCGGGGGTCCCCAGTGATGAATGGAATCGACGCTGGAGGTAGCGGTTCTCGATGGGGGGAGTGAGCCAGACGGGGGCGAGGGCATGCAGGTGCATGGTGCCCACGGCGACCATCACATGCTGGTGGATGCCGCCGGGCAGCACGCGTTGGGCCAACGCAGTGTCACGGGCTACCAGGACCGCATCCTCGGGTGATCGACCGGCCCAGCACACCAGGCTATCGCCCACGAATCCGAGGTACGTGACCCCGGTGCGGAAGTGTTCCGCCTCGAGCTCCTGCGCATATTGGATCATCCAGCGGTCCGGCCCAAGTTCGACCAGATCCTGCATGAGCGCAGCGGTGGCTCGCGCCATCCGCATACTTCGTTCGTCGAGGCGCTGCTGAAGTCCTTCGGCCACCTTTTCAAGTCGGGCTTCCGCATCCGGCTCGTCCACGGTCCATGCCAATAGGGCAAGCAAGCCCGAAAGGGCCAGCAGGAGGAGGTGGCGAGGCATGGGGGTCGAGGTGGCAAGAGCCGGACCAAAGTACAGGATGGTCTCCCGCTGGAGCTAGGAGGAAGAGGCGGTCGTTGAGCATTCGTCGGAGAATGAACCCTTTTCGTCGACACCAGCGTAGAACGGCATCGGTCCACCACTCATGGACCGGGACCTTCTCGAATGAAACAGGCACTTCTCCTTGTGCTTGGGCTGCTCTTCACAGGGCTGTCCCATGCCCAGACCGGTACCGAATTCTGGCTCGCCCCCCCCGAGGTCACCTCCTCCCACGGCGACCAACCGATCTACATCAACGTCACCTCCACGGGTCTGCCGGCGGTGGTGACCATTTCGCAGCCCGCGAACCCGGGGTTCAACGGGGGTTCGCCCATCGTGCTGAACCTCGCCGCGAACACGGCGCAGCGCTACGACCTCACCGCACTGAAGAGCGCTCTCGAAACACGACCCACGGATGCCGTGTTGAACACCGGTCTTCTCATCGAGAGCACCTCGAACATCACCTGCTACTACGAGCCGAGCTTCGCGAACAACCCGGACATCGCGGCGCTGAAAGGGGCCAACGGCCTTGGTACCGAGTTCTACATCCCGCTGCACAAGCACGCGCCTTTCTACAACCACGGGTATGGCGCTCCGAACAAGGCCTACGCCTCCTTCGACATCGTCGCCACGGAGAACGGGACCTTGGTGATGATCTATTCCCCACTTCCGGTGGATGGTCATCCGGCATTGACGCCCTTCACCGTTACGCTGAACCGCGGTCAGACCTATTCCTGTGCCTGGACGGGCACGAACCACACCGACCCGCTCACGCACCCGTCCGGTGCGGTCGTGCTTTCGAACAAACCCGTCGCGGTCTCCATCAAGGACGATTCGAACCACAATCCCTCCGGAGGTTGCTACGACCTGATGCTGGACCAGATCGTACCGGTGAACATCCTGGGCACGGACTACGTGGCCGTGAAAGGTGCGCTCAACGGCACGGGTGATGAGTCGCTCTTCGTGATGGCGGTGCAGAACAACACACAGGTCTACATCGATGGTAACCCGACACCGGTGGCCACGCTCTTCGCGGGACAGTACTACCGCCACGACATGGACTACCTGCCGAGCGGTGGCAACAACGCGACCTACGTGAGCGGTTCCAAGCCGCTGTATGCGATCCACGTCACCGGCTTCGGTTGCGAACAGGGCATGGCCATCCTGCCGCCACTGAATTGTGCGGGCAGCACGCAGCTCAGCTTCACGCGAAGTACAAGCGAGGCCTTCTATCTGAACCTCCTTGTACGGAACGGCTCGCAGAACGACTTCGTGGTGACGGGACCCGGTACGGCGACGATACCGGGTTCAGCGTTCGTAACGGTGCCCGGTACCGGCGGTGAATGGATGGCCGCTCGGATCCAGTACAACACCACACAGGTTCCCGTGAACCAGGCCTTCATCGTGAGCAACACGAGCGATGTGTTCTCACTGGCGATCATCAACGGCGGCGCCACCTCGGGCTGCCGCTACGGCTTCTTCTCCGAATTCTCCGGAAGGATCGATGTGAGCGCGGGCGGCGATCAGACGCGCTGTGCGGGCGATAGCGTGTTGCTGACCGGCACTGTTTCCGGCGGAAGCACGACCGGGATCTGGACCACTTCCGGTAGCGGAACGTTCAGCCCGAATGCGACCGCATTGAATGCCACGTATCATCCCAGCATCGGCGATCTCGCGATCGGAACGGTCACGCTGACGCTGACCTCCACCGGTCCGTGCACACCAGAGGATGATGAGATGGTCGTGACCTTCAGCCCCACCCCGATCCCCGATGCAGGCGTGGACCAGAGCGTATGCCGCAACAACAACGTGGTGCAGCTCGCGGGCAACGTGTTGAACGCCGTTGGTGGTGTGTGGACAGGCGGCACCGGGACCTTCCTCCCGAGCAACAGCAACCTCAACGCCACCTACACGCCCAGCGCGGCGGACCTGACGGCCGGTTCGGTGTGGATCAAGCTGACCTCCACGGGCAATGGCGTGTGCAGCGCTGTTGCGGACAGCATGCTCGTGACCTTCACGCCTTCGCCTACCGCGAACGCGGGAGCGGATCAGACGCGCTGCGCGAACAATGCCGTGGTGCAGTTGAACGGCGCGTTCACCGTCGCCACAGGCGGTGTATGGAGTGGAGGTGCTGGATCCTTCGATCCGAGTACGACCAACATGTCGGCCCAATACACGCCGACGGCTGCTGAGATATCCAGCGGTTCGGTGACCCTGGCCATGACCACCACGGGCAACGGCAATTGCGTGGCGGTGAGCGATCAGGTACTTATCAACTTCACGGCAGCGCCGGTGGTGAGTGCCGGTGCCGCAGTATCGGTCTGCGCGAATAACGCGCAGGTGAGCTTGGGCGGCATCGTGACCGGGGCGACGGGCGGCGTATGGAGCGGCGGTGCAGGCACCTACACCCCGGACAACACCACCCTGAACGCCACCTATACGCCGACGGCGGCCGAGATCGCGGCGGGCACCTTGACCCTGACCCTGAGCAGCACGGGCAATGGCAACTGCCTACCGGTGACCAGCGACAAGGTGATCACGTTCACGCCGGCTCCGATCGTGGATGCCGGCCCGAATGGTTCGGTGTGCGCGAACAATGCGGACATCACGCTGGCGGGTTCGCAGAGCGGTGCGGCCGGTGCGGTGTGGAGCGGCGGCACGGGCAGCTTCAGCCCGAACAACAACACCTTGAACGCGGTGTACACGCCAAGCGCGGCGGAACGTACCGCAGGAATAGTAACGCTCACGCTTACGACCGTGGGCAACGGTACCTGCAACGCGGTAAGCGACAACGTGACGTACACGATCACACCTGCGCCAACGGTGAACGCAGGCGTGGATCAAACGCTTTGCGCGAACAATGCGGTGGCCACGCTGAACGGCTCGTTCACGGTGGCTACCGGCGGTGTGTGGAGCGGCGGCGCGGGATCCTTTGATCCGAGCACCACGAACATGGGTGCACAATACACGCCCACGCCCGGGGAGATCTCCAGCGGTTCTGTCACGCTCACGTTGACGACCACCGGCAACGGCGGTTGCATCGCGGTAGCGGACCAGGTACAATTGAACTTCACGCCTGCGCCTGTGGTGAGCGCGGGCGCGGATGTTTCGGTCTGCGCCAACAACGCGCAGGTGAGCTTGAGCGGCAGCGTGACCGGTTCTACAGGCGGTGCCTGGAGCGGTGGAACGGGGTCCTTCAATCCGAACGCCACCACGTTGAACGCGACCTACACGCCGAGCGCGGCGGAGATCGCCGCTGGAACGGTGACGCTCACGCTCACCAGCACCGGTAATGGTAACTGCATCGCGGTATCGAGCAGCAAGGTGATCACCATCACCCCGGCGCCCACGGTGGATGCCGGTGCCAATGCGACGGTGTGCGCGAACAACGCGGCGATCACCCTGGCCGGCGCGATCACGGTGGCGACCGGTGCGACCTGGAGCGGCGGCACGGGCACCTACAGTCCGAACAATACCACATTGAACGCGGTGTACACGCCGAGCGCGGCTGAACGCGCTGCGGGCACCGTGACGCTCACGCTCACCACGGTGGGCAATGGCAACTGCAACGCCGTTAGTGATAACGTGACCTTCACGATCACGCCTGCGCCGACGGCCAATGCGGGCAGCGATCGCACGGTGTGCGCGAACAACGCGGTGGTCACGCTGAACGGATCGTTCACGGTGGCAACCGGTGGCATCTGGAGCGGCGGTGCGGGCACCTTCGATCCGAGCACCACGAACATGGGTGCGCAGTACACGCCCACGGCCGGTGAGATCTCCAGCGGTTCCGTAATGCTCACGTTGACGACCACCGGCAACGGCACCTGCATGGCCGTCTCCGATCAGATGACGATCGACTTCACGCCCGCTCCCGTAGTGAACGCGGGCGCGGCCGTTTCGCTGTGCGCGAACAATGCGCAGGTGAGCTTGAGCGGATCCGTCACCGGCGCCACCGGGGGCATCTGGAGCGGTGGGACGGGCACCTTCAATCCGAGCAACACCGCGTTGAACGCGACCTACACACCGACCGCTGCGGAGATCGCGGCAGGCACGCTCACCCTGACATTGACGAGCACCGGTAACGGTACCTGCAATCCGGTATCGAGCAACAAGGTGATCACCTTCACGGCTGCGCCGATCGTGGATGCTGGTGCGAATGGCAGTGTCTGCTCGAACAACGCGACGATCAGCTTGAACGGATCCGTGACCGGCGCCACCGGTGGCATCTGGAGTGGTGGTGCGGGAACCTTCTCCCCGAACAACACCACGCTCAACGCGACCTACACGCCGACCGCCGCTGAGCGCGCTGCGGGTACGGTGACACTCACGCTGACTTCCGCAGGCAACGGCAATTGCAACGCGGTGAGCGACAACGTGACCTATACGATCACGCCTGCGCCGACCGCTAATGCGGGTGCCGATCAGTCGCTCTGCACCAACAACCCGGTGGCTTTCCTGGGTGGAAGTGTGACGATCGCAACGGGCGGTATCTGGAGCGGCGGCGCCGGGACCTTCGCGCCGAGCACCGCGAACCTCAACGCGACCTACACCCCGACCGCGGCCGAGATCGCGAGCGGTACGGTCACGCTGACCCTGACCACCACCGGTAATGGCACTTGTGTGGCCGTGACCGATCAAGTGCAGTTGAACTTCACCCCGAGCCCGACCGCGAACGCAGGTCCGGACCTGACGCTCTGCCGCAACAACGCGAGCGTGGCCCTGGGCGGAAGCGTGACCGTCGCCACGGGCGGCATTTGGAGCGGTGGCGCGGGATCCTTCACGCCGAACAACACCACGCTCAATGCGACCTACACGCCGACTCCGGCGGAACTCGCAGCGGGGACGCTGACGCTGACGCTCACCACCACGGGCAACGGGAATTGCAACGCTGTTTCGGACAGCCGCGTGATCACCTTCACGCCTGCTCCTACGGTGGATGCGGGTGCGAACGCGACCGTCTGCGCGAACAACGCGAACATCACGCTGAACGGCTCCTTCACGGTATCGACCGGCGTGATCTGGAGCGGCGGAACAGGCACCTACAACCCGGACAACACCACGCCGAACGCGGTGTACACACCGAGCGCTGCCGAGCGTGCTGCAGGCACGGTGATGCTCACGCTCACCACGGTGGGCAACGGCAACTGCAGCGCCGTGAGCGACAACGTGACCTACACCATCACACCGGCTCCGACGGCCAACGCGGGCATCGATCGCACAGTGTGCGCGAACAACGCGGCCGTCGCTTTGAACGGCTCTTTCACGATCGCCACCGGCGGTATCTGGAGCGGCGGCGCGGGCACCTTCGACCCGAGCACTACGAACATGGGTGCGGTGTACACACCGAGCGCGGCGGAGATCACAGCAGGCATCGTGACCTTGACCCTGACCACGACCGGTAACGGATCGTGCAACGCGGTGACGGATCAGATGACGATCTCGATCACCGATGCGCCCTCCGTGAACGCGGGGGCACCCGTGACGCTTTGCGCGAACAATGCGCAGGTAAGCCTCAACGGCAGCGTGATCGGTGCAACGGGCGGCGCCTGGACCGGCGGTTCCGGCACGTTCAGCCCGAACAACACGACGCTCAATGCCACGTACACACCCAGCGCTGCTGACCTCGCCGCAGGCACGGTGACGCTGGTGCTGACCAGCACGGGCAACGGCAATTGCAACCCGGTCTCGAGCAGCAAGGTGATCACCTTCACGCCTGCACCTACCGCGAATGCGGGAGTGGATGCGAGCGTGTGCGCGAACAACTCCGCGATCACGCTGAACGGTTCCTTCACCGGTGCCACCGGTGCGATCTGGAGCGGTGGTGCGGGTACCTACAGCCCGAACAACACCACGATGAACGCGGTGTACACGCCGACCGCTGCCGAGCGCGCGGCCGGTACCGTGACACTGACGCTGACGACCGTGGGCAACGGTAACTGCAACGCCGTGAGCGATGCGGTCACCTTCACCATCACGCCTTCGCCGACGGTGAATGCGGGTGCTGACGCGACCCGTTGCGCGAACAATCCTGCGGTAGCACTGAACGGTTCGTTCACGGTAGCCACCGGTGGCGTGTGGAGCGGCGGTGCGGGCACCTTCGACCCGAGTACCACGAACATGGGCGCCATCTACACGGCGAGCGCTGCGGAGATCGCGAATGGTTCCGTGACGCTGACGTTGACCAGCACCGGCAACGGCAACTGCACGGCGGTGGCCGATCAGATGACGATCAACTTCACGGCTGCGCCGGTAGTGAATGCCGGTGCGCCGGTCTCGCTCTGCGCCAACAATGCGCAAGTAGCCTTGAACGGCAGCGTGAGCGGCGCGACGGGTGGCGTGTGGAGCGGTGGTACGGGCACCTACAACCCGAACAACAGCACGCTCAATGCGACCTACACGCCCACGGCTGCTGAGATCGCCGGAGGCACCTTGACCCTCACCTTGACGAGCACGGGCAACGGTACCTGCAATCCGGTACAGAGCAGCCGCTTGATCACCTTCACCCCGGCGCCCACGGTGGATGCCGGTCCGAACGGTACGGTGTGCGCGAACAACGCCAGCATCACCCTGGCCGGCTCACAGAGCGGGGCGACAGGAGCGGTCTGGAGCGGCGGCACGGGTACGTACGGTCCGAACAACGCCACGCTGAACGCGGTGTACACGCCGAGCGCTGCGGAGCGAACGGCCGGCACCGTGACGCTGACGCTCACCACGGTGGGCAACGGCAACTGCAACGCCGTGAGCGACCAGGTGACGTACAGCATCACGCCTGCTCCGACGGCCAATGCCGGTCAGGACCAGAGCTTGTGCGCGAACAATGCGGTGGCGACGTTGGCGGGATCCGTCACGGTAGCGACTGGCGGCATCTGGAGCGGTGGAGCGGGCACCTTCGCGCCGAGCACCACGAACCTGAACGCAACCTACACGCCGACCGCCGCCGAGATCGCGACGGGCTCCGTGACGCTCACTTTGACCACCACCGGCAACAACAACTGCGTGTCGGTCACGGATCAGGTCACGCTGAACTTCACGCCTGCTCCAGTAGCGAACGCGGGATCGCCGGTATCCATCTGCGTGAACAATCCGCAGGTGACCATGACCGGCACCGTATCCGGCGCCACGGGCGGTGTGTGGAGCGGCGGCCTGGGATCCTTCACCCCGAACAACACCACCTTGAACGCGGTGTACACGCCGACGCCTGCTGAGCTCGCCGCGGGCACCTTGACGCTCACGCTGACGACAACCGGCAACGGCAATTGCAACGCCGTGACCAGCACGCGCACCATCACCTTCACACCCGCTCCGGTCGTGGATGCGGGCGCGAACGGAACCGTATGCGCGAACAACGCCCTGATCACCTTGAACGGATCGGTGAGCGGCGCCACCGGTGCGATCTGGAGCGGAGGTGCCGGCGTCTTCACGCCGAATAATACAACGCTGAACGCGACCTATCAGCCGACCGCTGCTGAACGCGCTGCGGGTACGGTGACGCTCACCCTGACCTCTGCCGGCAACGGCAACTGCAACGCGGTGAGCGACAACGTGACCTTCAGCATCACGCCTGCGCCGACGGTCAACGCGGGTGCTGACCAGTCGCTCTGCGCGAACAACGCGGTGGCCACGATGAACGGCTCGTTCACGGTGGCCACAGGCGGTGTGTGGAGCGGTGGATCGGGAACCTTCAGCCCGAGCGCCACATTGATGAACGCGACCTACACACCGACCGCTGCGGAGATCTCCAACGGTTCGGTGGCGTTGACGCTGACCACCACGGGCAACAACAACTGCATTGCGGTGAGCGACAACGTGGTGCTCTCGTTCACGCCGAGTCCTTCGGTGGATGCAGGCGCCGATGTCTCGGTGTGCCGCAACAACGCAGCGGTCGCACTGAACGGTTCCGTCGGTGTGGCCACGGGCGGCATCTGGAGCGGCGGCGCGGGATCCTTCACGCCGAACAACACCACGCTGAACGCCACCTACCAACCTACGCCGTCTGAGCTCGCGCTCGGCAGCCTCACGCTGACGCTGACCACAACGGGCAACGGCAACTGCAACGCCTTGAGTGATACGAAGGTCATCACCTTCACGGATGCGCCTACGGTGGATGCCGGTACGAATGGCACGGTGTGCGCGAACAACGCGAGCATCACGCTAGCGGGTGTGATGACCGGTGCTTCGGGAGCGGCCTGGAGCGGCGGTACGGGCACCTTCACCCCGAACAATACGACGCTGAACGCGGTGTACACGCCGAGCGCGGCTGAACGTACCGCCGGAACGGTAACGTTGACGCTGACCACCACGGGCAACGGTAGCTGCAACGCCGTGAGCGACCAGGTGACCTACAGCATCACGCC
>Ga0116143_10004433_pt1 | contig 13320 bp, 8 predicted proteins | sample AD_UKC034_MetaG_FD_89745 | JGI IMG/M metagenome (GOLD analysis project Ga0116143, IMG submission 89745) | Active sludge microbial communities of municipal wastewater-treating anaerobic digesters from USA - AD_UKC034_MetaG | ecosystem: Engineered > Bioreactor > Anaerobic > Digestate | place: USA...
ATACTCTTTATCACAATTAACGGTTACATTTAAAGTGACACTTTGATTGTCTGGGCTAAAGTAGTCAGATTCTATTAAAATGGAAGCACAAGCTTCCGCAATTGTTGTAGTCATGTTAAGTAGAAGTTATTTCTTCCCAACTGGAACCTGTGTACATATTTAACTTATTGGTAGATATATTGTATATAATACTACCAGTATCAACATCTGTAAGTTGATCTCGTACGGTTTCAGTCATATTAATAGGTTTTAATGATGCAGGCAGTGGTAAAATTCCAAGATAAGTAAGCATAACTTCCAAGGCTTCATACAAATTTACTGAATTATTTGGAATTGCAGATGGCAGCTGTGCTGAATTATTTAATCTTGAAATATTACTAGGTATTCCAACTTTTTTTATTTGTTCTATTGTTAACATTAGTAGTCAGTTTCAATATAAATACGAGATACTTCAAGAATTACAGCAGCAGCTGTGCCACCATTATTCATATACTCATGTCGAGTTAAAAATGTAGTTGAAGCAGGTAAGTCTGTAGTAATTTCTCCTTCTGCTACATCTCCTGTATCTAATCTTACTACTCGATAGAATACAGAAGATCCGTTAGGGGGAGCAAACATCATAAATTCATAAACAGCCGTAGTAGAGTTAGCAGGAAAAGATGCTCCTAAGTCAATTTTAGTGCAAGTACCAGAAGCATCGTTATGCATTACTTGTAAGTTGGTATCTGCTGAATCCCATCCTACAAATATACAGTTAGTTAAATTCGAGGGTACTGTAGTAGTTGCTGTAGCACCTGTTGCATTCCATAGTCCTACTGCCACTTGTTGATTAGCAGTGGAAGAAGATATGGCCCATCTACAAGCATAATACCACCCACCTAACCCTGCGGAATTTCCTCTCCAAACTAAACTTGCTACTGTTCTACCTTCAGATGCCGCATTAGCAGTAGCAGCAGAAGTCCATATCCATCTACGCATTGAAGTCCTAAGATTAGTAGCAGCAAGCGCGGGGTGAGAAACAGTACCTACTGATGTGTTAGTAGTACCCCATAATGTTATTGTGGTAGAGATTTGTGGAAGTAGCATCATAATGTTATTCTGAAACAAACCAGGTTGTACTGCTGTGTCTAAACCTGATGGCCCTTTCCATTTAGGTAGCATTCTGCCACTTATGTTTTTAGCGTAAAACCACATAGTATCTTCTGATGGAGCAGAAGGTTCTGCTGCTACTCCGCTTAATAAAAACCCCTCATCCATTACTTGTGCTCCATTGATTATCTCCCACTTACCGTCATTATTGTAAGTAAGAGTATAACCTGGTTGTAGTAAGACTTGAGCAAGAACTGTGTTTGTACCAGACACATCTAAAACTACAGTAACGGTTTGAATTTGAGAATCAGCGTTATACAAAGACATATATTTAACTTGCCTTTGTGTAGAGGCACCTGGAGCAGATACTATGTCTGTTTCTGTTTCATCAAAAGTCCCATTACTGGAGGCTATATTAGATACGGCTAAAGAAGACATATCTATATAAGACACATAGTAAGTAAGGTCTGTTGTTGGTGTAGCAGAAGTATACGCTTGTAGTTTTTTTGTAGTTGAATCAAGTATAATCATATTAAATTCTTAGATTCTTAAATTCTTAAATCCTTAAAGAAGAAACCATCAGTGCTTTTGCTTCCGAAACACCACTACCGGCAACATTAGTTAATTCTATTTCAACTCCGGCAGCAGTTTTTACATATAGTTTATTATCTGTTTTAGCATAAATAGCCAAATACCCTGAAGGAGGATTTGCAGGAGATGAAGATAATTCAGGTACTTTGAGAGCATTACTTATAGTATCTGCCATTAGAATCCTATTACGGTAACACTGAGACCTGTTAAGGAAACAGCCGAAGTAATTGTGAGAGAGTTTGCATCTACCGAGTCTACATCTAAAGACACGGCAGAGTGAGAAGAGTTCATCACATTTATAGTGAAAGCGTTTCTGTTCTGAAGAGCAAGGTTATGAGTTACTGTGAAAGGGGTGTTTGCTGTAACAGAAACTGAAGACGCAAAATAAACCTTAGCGAGAGTACGGTTAGAAATAAACCCTGCAAGTTTAGCAGGTGTTACTGCTCTGGTATCATCTGATCCGGCATTAGTTTCAGACGTATTTGCTATTTCGATTTTACCCGCTAAGGTTTCTGTAGCATCGTAAACATTGCGATTTATGTACCTCCAGTTGGTACCATCCCAAACTACCATGTCGCCTGCTTCCACAGCCTCATCACTTTCCCAAGTATTAGAACCTGCTGAACTAAAGATATAATAGTCTCCTGTAGAAGGAGATCCTGGTTCAGTAGCATTGTGAGCAACTACTCCTTTAAGAGTCATCGCTCCAGAAACAGTAACACCTACTGCATCCCAAGCAGACCCATCCCAAATATAAAGAGAATCTAAGTCTGTATCATATACGATAAGACCTGTGTTACCACCACCAAGAGAACTACCTAAAGTAGTTCTATCACTTGTGGTGATGTTTTGAATTCTTGTTTGTTTAAGTTGTGAGACTCTTACAAGATCTAAATCGTGATAAATTAAATCTGCCATGAGATTTATAAATTAGTAAATTAAAAGTTTATGGTTTAATAAAGAAATATTAGAGTTGATAGTTACAGTAGTTCCTGATATATTAACTTTTACACTAACTCTATCGTCAGAAGAAGTTTTAACTATTACGTTATGAACGGTGGATAAGCCGTGTTCTGAATTAAGTATAGTATCTGTAAGTACGTTTCCAAAGGTTTTAGTATAGGTTAAAATACTTCCTGAAGATAATACATCTATATCTGCTTGAAGTTCTTCTAATGCATCTTGTACATTATTAGAACCGAGATTTCCAGTAGGAGTAACACTAATAGAAGAAGCATCTCCTGTGTTAGTGTTTTTCTCCAGAAGTCTGACTCGTTCCAACAATGAAAATACTTCTAATTTAAGTCTGTCAAAAGTCCACATTAAACTAATCTTTATATCCGTGAGTTTTAATATAAGAAACTACATCCCGTGACAGATTAACTTGTTTGCTAATTTCGCGTATGCTTTTTCCTATTAACAGTTGCTGTTGTATATATTCAATTTGTTCCGATGAACCTTTTCGTTTACTTTTTGAAATATTACTTCTTCCGCATTTTTGACAACTGTGACCATTTAATAAATCCATAGGAGTTTGAGTAAACTCTCCGTGTAAAGCACATATAAGTTTTACTCTGTTTCGTTGACCTGTATATTCAATAAAAGAATAATCAAATCTATCTTGGTAGATTTGCTTTAATTTATCTACAAATATTTTTGCATAATTTTTTATTTTACTCTCTCTCCTTACTCTACTTTCGTTTCCACACTTTTGGCATCCTTGTGATTTTAAATGATTTTCTGGGGTTTGTAAAAACTCACCATGTTTTTTACATATAATTGTACTTTTTTTAAGAAAATTATTATATATAAATTTAGAATAATCATATTTATCGCCATGTATTTGTTTAAATTTATCGACCATTTCTTCAGTTGTGTAATAACATACTCCCATAACCCCCTCACCCCCATCAGTTAAATTACATAAAGTGCCTTTACCAGTATTTCTTCTGCCATACATTTTAATAAAGTCTATTTCTTTACTTTGTACAAACTCGTAATCATCTGACTCTAATAAAATTTCTACTTCGTATTTAGTTTTAGATACGATAGATTTCCAAAACTTATTTCTATCTGATTTTGAAAATGCTCTTTGATACATAGATTTTCCATTAGATCTGTTAACTTTACTCCCAATTCCTATGTAAAATACTTGATTTGTATCTAATCTTACATGTCTATAAACATAATATTTTCCATTGTCTACTATCATATTTTGTTTTTTAAATCGTTTAACATTGTTATTAAACCCGAATGTGGATACAAATCCCACTTAGTACCTGTTCGATAACTCACATGAAAAAATATACCAGGTTTCATTTCTAATGCATCTTGGTTAATATCGAACTTATTTTCGTAATTATCATACAACCCCTCTTTTATTTTTGGATACTCGTCAAGTAAATGCAAAAGTAATAATCCTAAGGCGTTTATTTGTTCTTTAGTGTAAGACTCAAAGTATTCAAACCCCCTAAAAGGTTTATTTAATTTAGTTATTTCTCCCTTAAATACTTTTCCATAAGTATCTAAAAACTTTCCGTTATAGGGAGTAACTTGACTCATAGAACATAATTCTATTCCAATTGATTGCATATCATATTTTCTTCCAAGATTTTTGTACTTGGTTGGGATTTTGTTGTCTTTGGCGGCAATATTGATATGAAACCCCCAAGCCTTTTCCAATGGTATACACTGAATTACACTCCCGTCTCGATCTATTAAAAAATGGGTTGCTACTCGTAATCCGTTGTCAGAAGCCCAATAATTATAAGTACTCTGCCAAGAGTGACCGTTTGTATGGTGTAGACAAATAGAATTAGGTTTAAATTTTGAATCTTGGACATACTGATTAGGTGGTAGTAACTTCTGGATTATATTAAGATTAGGTTTTACAGTTTCTACAGTTCCTATAGGTTCTACAGATTGTATTGGATTAATTGTTTGGTTAACAGGCTCTTCTACTGGTTTGATTTCTTCTACTTTAGGAGTATCTTTTATTTCTTGATATACCTGTTCATTTACTTGAGTCTGGTCTTTCTTTTTAAATAAGTATTTAAGAATATTGATTATAGCAGTGATTATGTTTATCCACATAGTTAATTAAGTTTTTCTATTTTGTTAGGATAGTTTTCTTGATAAAATTTAACTCTGTTTCCTCTAAAAATATAATAGGGATTAATCCAGTATTCAGATTGTGATTTTCTACAAATCACCCCTACATCAGAAAGTTCTTTAATGGCAGATATTAAAGTCGGTTTGCTCATTCTGATATTCCTACAAACTATTGATTGCTTTAGATTGATATAGTCCAAGTCTTGCGGAGCGTGATTTAAAACATAAAGAAACAAATCTCTACTTCGTGACGTAAGTTCTCCAAATAAAATATTATCTAAATAAGGAACATCATACATGCTTTTTTTCTTCTGTTGTTCTATTAAAAAAGATCGAGTAACTGTTTCATAATCACCTACAATAACTCCATCTTCAGGAATATTAGACGTGTCTATCTTGTGAGTGGTCTTTTTAATTTCTAACACTTTAAGTTTAAATGACTCTTGACTGATAAAAGGATTCATATTACAGATGTGTTTATATGTAAAAATATTTTACAAAAGTAAACATAATTTTACTTTTCTGTAGTATTAAATCGTAATTTTTATTAAAAAGTAAAACGAAGTCTTTATAATTATTTGATTTACAGGTTACTTATAAATATTTTCATCGTTATATAACGAAAGAAAATAACTATTACATCTTAGTACATATTTTTGGTTGTGTAATAGTATCCAAGACATCTTCAGGTTGAAAAAACACCTTCTCCCAAAACTGTATTTGGTTAGGCTCCAAATCAACCTGATTGGTAAACTCTTTATCAAATCTAAGAGATGCTTTTATCTGTCCATTTTCAAGATAGAAGGAAGAATAACCTTTGACATGATTGCTGGAAGACTCTACTGCATCATTACTTTCTTTAGAAGGACTAAAGATTACATAAGAATAAGCACCCTTCTTTTTCATTTGGTCTTGAAAATCAATTTTAGAAACATCTCCGTCAGTAAATGAATCGTAACCAACTATTGTAGCATAAACATCTAAGTAAATTACAGAATTTATACCTGGTTCTTTAAGTAAAATATCTCCAATTTGCTTTAACGAGTTGGTAATTTGTTTTGTAGAAGTTCCTAAGGTTATCCTTGTTTTAAATAAAACATCTGGTTTCTTCTTGTAATCTACTTCTTCATATTCCAAATATTTAAATATATCCTTTGTTGCAGGGATAAAGGAGAATTTATCTGTATTGATTATTAACTGTCCTTTAAAATTTACGTTACTACTTTTGGTAATTTGATGAGTCATCAACAAATCAGCATCAGAAGGCAGGTGATTTCCAGAAGGATGGTTGTGTAGTAAATAAACTGAGTCTGCTCCACTTTCTTCGTAGGTTTTTTCAAACAACCCTTTATTAAACTTAGCAGTCCTGTTTACTAATCCCGCTGTGGCAGCATGAGTGGCTACAATTTCATTGTTTTTCAAAAAGATATAGTGTAGTTTTTCAATAGTAGGACTTCTGTGAACCAGATATAAATCTGCTAAATCTTGAATAGATTCTATTCTTCTCCCGGAAGTCTCAAATGATCCACCGGAAAATAATTTATCATTTTCTCGTAATGTTGAAGAACGTGTAAGAGCGTTTTTAACTCTTTGAGGAAATCTGGAGTAATTTCTAAATACATCTTCCCATTTAATTTTTCCTCTTTGTTCAGACACTTTTTTAAGTGCCTCCAAGTAATTGTCTTCTGATCCATAACTGATTTGTATTTCTTTTGCTTCTAAAGATTCTTGATTGTACCCTAAAGTTGGATCTGGTTGTACACCTTGTTCTATAGTCTTTTGATAAACATCTTTTATTGCTTGTTTACCTTGTTCGTTGATCTGTCTTGTACCTATTCCTGCAAAATTCTTGGTTAAAGTCGGTGTCTCTATTTGAATAAAATCAGAACCATCCCAAGTAAACCACTGGTTTTTATTTTGGTCAAATACATAAACAGGTTTGTTTTCTTGAATTGCCATTTCTACAGCATATCCTGTACCTCCACTGACAGCAGGTTTTAATGCAATTCTGTCATCATCAAATAGTTTGTCTCCCTTTTGAACAATCTTACCTATAGCAAAAACAGCATCACTGTTTTTCACTTGTTGCCAATTACGAGACAATAATCTGCCTACTTTATTATCACTAAAAGAATATTGAAACCCATAAGTTGCTTTGGCAGCACTATTTGCTTTTTTTATACCTTCGTCAAATTGATCTTGAGTAATTTCAATATTGCCTTTTGGAGTTTTGTCTTTAAAGTAATAGTGTCTATTGGTGAGCATTCCAAATTCTTTACCTATCTCATCCCAAGCACTATCTGCTCCCAATGCACCTCCAGAGTGGTTAACAAATTGACTTATATCAATCGTGTTTCCACCACCTAACTGTTTGGTTTCAGTTTCAATAACTTCATACTCTGTAAATTCATCTTCTTTTTTCTTTTCTTCATAAGCCTTTCTTGTTGCTTCTATGGTAGGCTGAACGTTAACGGTGTAGTCCATTATTCTATAAGCATCTTCATAGTTACCTCTACCACCTAAAGATTTAGCCTGGTAGTCTTCAAAATTACTTTTAAAAGCAATGATGAAACCTCTTTTATCTATTTTGGATAACTCTTGGTATTCTTTGAGGGCTTTATTAATTATTGGAGTAATAAACTCTTCAGGTATAACATCCGAAAAGTACAGTGGTGATTTAGACCAACCACTTTGAACCAATCCTACAATAGCAAGTGTTTCTGCAAAATCCTTAGTCTTAGGGTTGTTAAGAAGTTCTCTGAATTCTTCTGTGATCTGATCTTTATCTCCAGAGGAGTTCTCCATACCCATAATTAATTGAGGATTAGATAAAGTAGGAGTTCCTTTTCTTGAAGTGTTGGCTACAAGAATATCTAAAAGTCTAAGTCTTTTACCTTGTTCCTTTAGTTGTTTTTTAATTTTGGTTGCTTCTCTGATAAGGTCTGCTTTTTTATCTCCTCTTATATAAGGTAGAGTAAAGTCTGTAATGTTCTGGTTTTTGTAGGTACCGTAATTTTGAACTATCGCAAGAAGGAAGTCATTTGTGGCTTTTCTAAACGCTACTTCAGAGTGTTCTACAAACTTATCCCTTAATTGGTCAAATGCTTCTTTAGTTTTACTGGAATAAAGCACCGGAAATATCTCGGAAACAAGACTTTCGTAAATAACACTTACATATAGACCAGAGATAACAGAATCTTCTTTCACCTCGATTATTTTTTCATAAGGAATGATTTCTGAAAGTTGTGCTTCTATAAAATCTTTTTGTCTATCTCTTGTTTTGGCAAGGTTGTTATCAGGAGATGTATCAAAGTTGAGAGCAGATTGTACAGTTCTAACTTGATTAGCCTGATCTAACAACTTTAAGTAGTGTGCTAAAACAGCCTTTTGTTGATCTGAAAATCTTTCTACTTGAACTGCTTCTTCTACGCTCTTGAGTTGACCTGCTAAAAGTTCACTGTTAAGAGACTTTTCTATCTCTGTTAGTTTTTTAAAAAGATTTGCTTCTGATTTACGAACGTTAATATTACCATCTTGAGTTTTGATTAACTCAATGTCTAAAAGTTTGTGTGCAACCATAAGATTAGCACGACTCTTTTTATAACCTTTTCTTACTGTTTTACTTATAAGGTCTTTAAATTTATAAATAATAGGTTGGTGAAAAAACATCATCGAATTCTCAAACCCGTAATTCAAAAGAGACATTCCGTAAATAAAAGCACTGAAGTCATCTTGTGTAAACACAGACATACCAAAGGTATCATCTGAAGGCATATCTACGGTAACGTTAATAAGTTGAGATATGACTTCTAATTTATTAAGATTGTCCTTGGTGTAAAGGGAAACGTCAGTAGAACCAAACAAAGGGTTAATTGGAACCTCAATAAAAAAAGCCTCTGTACCAAATCCTACTTTCTTTTTATAGATCGAGTTTACACGAATGTTGTGATTCTGAAGTATGGTAGTAAAAGGATTCCACACTGCTGCTATACCTAAGAGGTTTTTACCTTGTACTGATTTAAACTGGCGATAGTTTCTTCCAAGAGTAATAATCTCTGATGGTGAGAAAGAATCTAACTTTAGGTTGGGATAAAGTTTAGGAAGTAACTTTTCTTTTAATAGATCGAAAATAATCTGATTGGAGTTAGGTACAATCAGTTTCCAATAATTAACAGGGTCTAAAAGAATATCAGAAAAAGTCTTAATCATTTCGTTCTGAATACCTTTAGAACCTTTTGTTACTAAAGTACCGTCTTTATTAATAGAAGGTACAATAGCACTCATTTTATCATAGTCATAGTCAGTACCAGATTGAGTAGTTACTTCTGGAGGAAGGATAATTTCGCCAGCGTGCATAGGAGGTAAGAACTCTCGAATGACAAACACTTCGTCAGAGTTATGACCTTGGTTAGGAATACGATAAGATGCTATTGTAAGAACATCTTTGTGTGCTTCTACCCAAGCATCATCTTCAAGTTTTTTATTGAGGGCACTAAGTCTGTTAAAAATGGTATCTTCTTGTTGTCTGTACTCTATATAGTTAGTGATGTCCTTAAGGTTTAAGAGATTAAGGAAATCTCCACCCATACCTATTTTACATTCTGCTGCTTTAGTACCTTCTTCGTTAAATTCGTAAAAACCCAATTCTCTTGTTTTACCTTCTGATTTAATTTTACGATCAAAAGGAGAACTTGCTACCTGACGGTATTGAGCGCCTTTCAGTTTTTGAATACTGATCTTCTTAATAATAGATGCGAGCAAGTTTTGAATCTGTGGAGCACCCATAGAAGATTCAAAAAGATCATACGCAGAAATCAACTGTGCTTCTTTAAATATTCCTCTGCGATACTTATCAAAGAACACTTTTAGATTATAAGGTAGTTCTCTTCTGGTGGACTCTTCCAAAAGAATTTGAGCAACTTGTGCTTTATCTACTTTGGTGAAATCCCACTGGTCAGGAGCAGTTTCTTTGATTTTAAACCTGCCGAGAATTTCTCTTTTAAGTGCAAGAGAAAATTCCTGGTTTAGTTTTTCCCATTTTCTTTTAAAGTCTCCCTTGTTTTCTTCTCGTGAGAGTTTAACCTGACCAAGTTCTGCCAGGATATTTTTTCTAACCTGAGATCCAAATGTGTTCTTAGTTTTGTGCTTGTTGGGGGTTTTGATCTGTTCTCTTAAAAATTCTGTAGAAAGTTCATGTGTGAAGTTTTCAAAACTAACATCTACCTCTCCTTTTTCAACCATGCCTATGAAATCAATAGGAGGAGTAGTGTCAATCTTGGTACCTGACTGGAACTTTACATAACCAAGACCTTCTTTCATCATGCTTTTCAGCATTTCTTTTGCTACAGGTTTGTCGTGAACAAACTGTGGAAACAAAGGAAACAAAGCAAACTTATCCATGACCTCTTCCTTAACTACGGAATCAGAGTTACTCATGGTATTGCGATAAGTAAACTTAATGAGAGGAAACTGTCCTTTTCCCTCTGCTAAGAGAGCAAAACCTTCCTTAATCTTTTTTTCTTCAGATTCTGTAATTTGTCTTGATTCTATTCCAAAATACTCTTTCGAGTTTTTAATAGTATCAAGTACAAGAGCCTCATAAACTTTTTGTTGTTCAGTAGAAATGTTACCTATTAATTTGAGAGTAGCATAATGAAAATCAGGATGGGTATACGCAGCACCATCTCCAATATTTACCATACCATAGTTACCTTCTCCTTTTTTGGTTTTGGGAACAAGAAGATTTTGTGCAGTTTCTCTAAGTTGATCCTCGGAGATATTTACTCCGATTGAACTATAGTACAGTTTTTGAGACTTTACAAAACCATCTAAGAACCTGTCTTTGTAAGCAGAAGGTTTTTCATCATCCTTCATAGTGGAACTCAAATAGTTCTTACCTATTTGGGTGGGTGTAAATCCTAAAGCAACAGCAATAGAATTATTCTCAAGAGACTTGTTTACCCATTGAACTAATGAAGGAGATTGACTTACAGGAGTTCCGGTAGATTGTACACCTTTTGCTCTCTTGTAGTACTTGGGAGTTTGGCTAAGATCACCCTGAAAAAGAATAGTCTCTTCGGTGTGAATAATCATTGAATTCAATACATAGAAAGCCTTGTACTCTTCTTCAAATCCTTTAATCTTGTTCCAGAGTTCTCTATCTCCGTAAGTAGGTTTATCTAAGACCATAGCATCACCTACTATTGCTTCATAACCACCTATTTCTTGATCGAACATTCTTCTAAACTCGTCTGACTCTTTATTAAAGAAAGAGTTAAGTTCATCAAGTAAAACATCTTCGTTAAGACCGTCTCTAAGAATCTCTTTTCCTTCCCTGGATAAGAAGTCAAAAAGACCCCACTTGTCAGACTGTTGTAGATTCATCCTCTCAAGATTACCCTTAAAGTAATCTGACCAAATATTAAATATCTTTGATTCTTTGGAGATGTTTATTTTTCCTTCTCTCTTGTTGTATTGAGAAAAAACATCACTAATTTTCAAAGGAGTATCACTCGTACCTACTTCGTTGCTCCAATTAGTCAACTTGAAATAGTAAGAAGTAGAGGCTGTTTCAGCACGAGTATTTTCTATAATCCCTCCTTTAATCATCCCTACAAAATTCAACATTAACCAATCTGCACCTTCCAGATCAATTGTAAGTTTACCTTTTGTTGCTCTACCTTTTTGCTCTTGTTTGAATCCGTTAAAAAGACCTATATCTACTTTAACGTTAGTTCTTTCTTCTACAAGTTCATTAGTACTTTCGTTTAACAGAGTAGTGAACAGTGCTTTTTTTGTCAACGAATAATTAAACAGAGGGTTTTTAGTCCTCTCCATTTTTTCGTTAAGTTCTTCAATGGTCTGAGCGTTGTTTAAGATTTCTCTATACTGAAGAATACTGTTAAGAACAGACAGTGTAGATTGATTTTCTCCTTCTGCGTTTTTAATCACTGTGGTAGCACTAAGAGGACGATTCTTATCTTCCAGTTTAAGAACTGATTTGGCTAAACCAGCAGCACCATCTATTTTTTTGTTTCCTACATAAGTTCCTTTAAATATTATTTCAGAGATAGAAATAGGAACATTAACAAGTTCAGTGTTAGTGAACATGTTCTCAAGATGCTCGTCAAAGTTTGTAATCTCCGAAGTAAATACCCCGTTGTTTTTGATGGTCTTGGGGTGAAATCCAAACCCCAAAAGTTCACTAAGAGATTTGTTCTCGTTTTCTTTTCTGCTTCTAAGAAATTCTACAAGAGCCTTGATTCTAACTTCATCTGTTTCTCTTTCGTAGAACTGAGGATATTTTTCATCTATAGTTTGAAGAAAACCAGAGTCTATTTTTCGTTTTCCTATCGTGGTGAGGTCTTTACTTTCATTCACCAAGTAAAGTCTACCATCTTCGTTTCTAATAAGAACATAAGTATTTACAAATGCTTTTTTAAAGGCACGTTCCAAAGAAGCATTTAATGTAAATTGAGAATCGTTTTTAATGTCAAGACTTAATCTGTCTTTAAATACATAAATTTCAGGAACTACGTCAATAAGACTTGGTGTATCATCTATAGATTTAAGCATTTCTTCCAAGGACATTTTTCCTTGAAAATGAATACCCATCAGGTTCCAGTTTTGAGTATAGTCATTTAGAACTATTGAGTTAGTCTCATCAGTTTCATATTTAATGAAACCTCCTGGAACTGAAACAAAATGATCTGACTTAGCACCATTATCTATTGCTTTTTTACGATCTTCATCAGAGTAGATTTTAGTACCTTCTTCTCCTCTTTCAATCTTGGGAATCATTTTTACAAAAGCCCTACTGATAGGATCTGCTGCTTCTAAAGAAGACTGTTCTACACCAGACCTGTCAAAGTCAAATGTCTTTTCATTAATATCTTCTCCTCCGGTTATATCACGAAGGTCTTTTTCTTTTTCCTCGTTTTCACTATCTGTGACTTCATTAGGATCACTTAAAGGTTCATAGTCTTCTACAACTTTATCAGATATGTATTCTCCTTTCTTTGGTTTTCTCAAAGAAGCCAGATTAGTATTTTCTATCCAGTAGTCTTTTACAAAGTCTCTGTTTTTAAGAAGAAACTCAAACAAGAAGTCGTGTTCTTCTTTTCCTACCTTACCTTCGTTGGCTTTTAGATAATCTACTACTGATTGATAATAGTGCAAGAACACTTTATCAAAACTAACTTCTCCATTAAGAAACTGATTACTTCCACCTTTAGAGTGAATAAAATGAAATATTTCACCATTCAGTCTATTAATGGCTTGTTCCAAATAAACAGGGCTGAATTTATTTTGAATAGTGTCAACATCTTCTTGAGAATAACCAAAAGTAAGATCTCCAAGATCAGATATACTAAACTGATCGTATATAGAAGTGTGTTCTTTTTTCTCTTTAACCTTGGTACTGATTTCGATAAGATTTTCAAGGAAGTCTGAATACAAAGTAGACTGACTGTTAATACCGAATATTTTACCGAGTATTTCTTTTACAATATCTTTTAAGGTATCAAGGAA
>Ga0116143_10004440_pt1 | contig 13299 bp, 12 predicted proteins | sample AD_UKC034_MetaG_FD_89745 | JGI IMG/M metagenome (GOLD analysis project Ga0116143, IMG submission 89745) | Active sludge microbial communities of municipal wastewater-treating anaerobic digesters from USA - AD_UKC034_MetaG | ecosystem: Engineered > Bioreactor > Anaerobic > Digestate | place: USA...
GCCAGGCTCACCCGGGTGCCCTCCCCGTCCGCGAGCCAGAAGAGGTACAGGCAAAGCGCGGCCGAGGCGCCCACGGCCGCGACCGCCAGGGCCCCCGAGGCGCGCCGCGACAGGCGCATGCCCAGGAGCGCGTTCGCCAGCCCGCCGGCGAGCGGCAGGCCCGGCACCAGGAAGAGGAGATCCGCCGTGGCCATGCGTCCCCGTCCTCCAGCTAGCCGCGCAGCTCGCGGAACGCGTCCGCGTCCAGGCTGTCCTTGCGCCGCTTCATGTAGACCACCATGGCCAGGGAGATGGCCACCTCGGCCGCGGAGAGAGCCATGAGGAGGACCGCCAGCACCTGGCCGTCCGCGCGCTGCCACAGGGCCGAGGCGCCCACCAGCGCCAGGCCCACGCCCCCCAGCATGACCTCCACCCCGATGAGGATCAGGATCAGGTTGCGCCTGAGCAGCACCGCGGCGAGGCCCGTCACGAACATGGCCGTGGCGACGACCAGCACGTGCCCGAAGGGGACGATCATGCCTGCCCCTCCCCGCCCTCGACCCGATGGTCGGAGCGCCCGACCGTGTAGGCCCCCACCGCGGCGAACAGCAGCAGGAAGGAGGCCACCTCGACGGCCAGCGCGTACTCGTCGAACATGAGCCGGCCGAAGGCGCGCGGGCTGGCGTGGTAGGCCTCCACGCCGCGCGCCCCGGCCGGATCGGCCAGCGCGAGGGCCACGCTGCAGGCCAGGATCGCCACGGAGAGCGCCACCACCGGCCAGCGCCGGGCGGGCCCGGGCCGGGCGGCCTCGTGGGCCGGATCGAGCTCGAACATCATCACGATGAACAGGAACAGCACCATGATCGCGCCGGCGTAGATGATCACCTCCCAGGCGGCCACCAGCGGGGCCCCCAGCAGGTAGAACAGGAGCGCCAGCGAGAACAGCGCGTGGATCAGGTAGACGATGGCGTGCACCGCCTGCCTGCGCGTCACGCACAGGAGCGTGGCGATGAGCGCCGTCGCCGAGAGCACGTAGAAGATCGCGGCCTGCATGGCGACCCCCTAGGGCAAGAGCGAGCGCACGTCCACGGGCGGCTCCTCCTCGGAGCCCGCCCCGCGCGGCTGGGCCACGCCGACGCCGGCGTGGCGGTAGAAGTCGTACTCCCGGTCCTTGCCCCCGTGGTCCACCAGCAGATCCTCCTTCTCGAACACCAGGTCGAGCGGCTCCCGGCGGCCGAGCTCGAAGTCCGGCGTCATCTGGATGGCCAGCGTGGGGCAGGCCTCGGCGCACAGGCCGCAGAAGATGCAGCGGCTGAAGTTGATGCGGAACCAGGCCGCGTGGCGGCGGCCGTCCGGCCCCTCGGCCGCGGCCATGGAGATGCAGTTCACCGGGCAGGCCGCGCTGCACAGGTAGCAGGCCACGCAGCGCTCGCCGCCCTGCGGATCCCGGGTCAGCACGATGCGCGCGCGGTAGCGCGGGGCCGGGGCGCGCCGCTCCTCGGGGTACTGGATGGTCGTCGGCCGGCGGAAGACACTCCGCAGGGTCACGCCGAAGGCGGCGAACGTGCCCCGCAGGGAGCGCCACGGGTTCATGCGCGCACCCCCAGCAGCACCGCCGCGGTCGCCAGCACGTTCAGCAGCGCAATCGGCACCAGCACCTTCCAGCCGAGGTGCATCAGCTGGTCGTAGCGCAGCCGGGGCAGCGTGCCGCGCACCCAGATGAAGAACACGGCCACCCCGCCCACCTTGACGAGGAACCACACCACCCCGGGCAGCCAGGGCCCGTGCCAGCCGCCGAGGAACAGCACCGTGGTCAGGGCGCCCAGCACGATCATGTTGATGTACTCGCCCACGAAGAACAGGCCGAAGCGCATGCCCGAGTACTCGGTGTGGTAGCCGGCCACCAGCTCGCTCTCGGCCTCCGGGAGGTCGAAGGGCGTGCGCCGCGCCTCGGCCAGGATGCTGATGAGGAAGATGACGAAGGAGACCGGGGCGTACAGCACGAAGGGCGCCTCCGCCTGGGCCGCGACGATGTCGTTGAGGGAGAACGAGCCCGCCAGCATGAGCACCGGCACCAGCGCCAGCCCCATGCTGAGCTCGTAGGAGATGAGCTGCGCCAGCGCCCGGATGGAGCCCATGAGCGCGAACTTCGAGGTGGAGGCCCAGCCTCCCAGGGTCACCCCGTAGACGCCCAGCGACGAGAGCCCCAGGAAGAAGAGCACCCCGATGTGCAGGTCGCTGACCACCAGGGGGATCTCCCGGCCGAACAGGTGCAGCGGGGGCCCGAAGGGCACCACGGCGAAGGTCAACAACGCCGTGGTCGCCGCGATGGCCGGGGCCAGCATGAACACCCAGCGGTCCGCCCGGGCCGGGACCGTGTCCTCCTTGGTGAGCATCTTGATCACGTCCGCCAGCGGCTGCAGCAGGCCGAACCAGCCCACCCGGTTGGGGCCCAGGCGGAGCTGCATGCGTGCGAGCAGCCGCCGCTCGATCCACACCAGGTAGGCCGCCATGGTGAGCAGCGCGCCCAGGATGATCACCAGCCGGACCGCGTGGACGGCCGCGTGGAGCAGGAGCTCGCCCATCAGGCCCCGCCCCTTTCGATCAGGCAGGGGATGGGTCCGCCGCCCGGGGCGAAGGCCTCGAGCGGACCCCCGAGGCGCCGGGCGACCCGCGCGAAGCCCGGGGCCAGGCCGGGCTCGAGGTGGACCCGGAGGGTCGCCTCGCCGGGCGCCGCCCGCAGCCGGGCCGGCGCGCCCTCGGCCAGGCCGAGCCGCGTGGCGTCCGCCGGGTGGAGCCCGAGCCGATCCTCGCCGGCCAGCCCGGCCAGCGCGGCGGCTCTCGCGGAGAGCGGCTCGGAGCCGAACAGCGCCTCGACCGCCAGCAACCACAGCCCGCCCGCCGGCGCGGCCGGTTCGGCCTCCTCGGGCAGCGCCGGGGCGAGCGCCTGGGACGGCGCGAGGGCGAGCTGGACGCCCGGCCCGGCGGGGTCCAGCCCGGGCAGGCCCCCGAAGCGCGGATCGGCCTGGGCCAGCGCCAGGCGCAGCGCCCCGAGATCCATGGGCTCGCCCGCCAGCGCCGCGACCACCGCCCAGCCCGGCAGGGGGAGCTCGCCGGGCGTGTCGGGCCGGAACTCCCGCGGCGGGTGGCGACCGCCGCCGGTGACCTGGATGGGCAGCCCCGGGGCGTACACCCGGGAGAACCCGAGCAGCCTGCCGGCGTGGTTGACGAAGGCGCCGTCCATCTCGGCCGTGACCGTGGTCGGCAGGCAGGCCTGGGCCCGCGCGGCGGTGGCCGTGGGCAGGTGGTCGAGGACGATGAGCTGCTCCAGCCTCGAGAGCGCCTCCGCCACCCGGGCAGGCGCGGGGTGCTCCCGGAGGGGATCCGCCTCCAGGCACAGCAGCGCCCTCACCCGGCCGGCCTCGATGCCCGAGAGGACCTGGTCGAAGTCGGGGCCCTCCGGGGCGAGCAGCGCCCCGCCGAAGCTACCCGGGCCGGGCAGCGCCAGCGCCACGCCGCACGCGCGGCCGGGCGCCGACAGGGCGCGCGCGGCGGCGAGCAGCAGGCGCACGCCGCGCGGCCCGAGCAGGTCGACCCCGCCCACCAGCACCGGTCGCGCTGCGCCCACGAGCGCCGCGCGGAGCTCGGCGAAGCTCTCCGCCTGCCCGGCGTCCAGCCCGGCGGGCGGCGCTCCGTCGGCGCGCGCCAGCGCCTCGAGCAGCGGCCCCGGAGGGCGCCCGATGCGCCGCGCCGGGAAGGGCAACCGCACGGGGCGCGGATCCCACAGGGCGGCCCGGGCGCCGCGCCGCACGGCCTGGCGCGCGGCCACGGCCAGCATGGGCGCCTCGCCCTCGGGATCGAGGCCGGCGATCAGCACGCAGTCGCTCTGGCGCACGTCCTGCATGTCCCGGCCGAGGTCGCCCAGGCCGGCCACCACCTCGCGCGCGGCGCGGTCGCGGCGCGGGTGGGGCTCGTAGACGGCCGGCGCGCCCTGCAGCGACAGGCCGAGCAGCCTCAGGGCCCAGGCCGCCTCCAGGCTGGCCCGCCCCGAGGTGAGCAGGGCCACCGCCCCGGGTCCGTGGGTCCTGGTGAGCCGCGTCAGGCGCTCGCGCACGGCCTCCAGCGCCTCCGGCCAGCCGACCTCGAGGCCATCCACGCGCGGGACGCGTGGACGGTCGGGGCGGTTCGCGTACCCGCCGCCGAACCGGCCGCGATCGCACAGGAAGAAGCCGTTGGTGCGCGGGTTCTCCCGCCCGCTGACCCGCAGCAGCTCGCGGTGGCGCGCCCAGGGCCAGGTGGCGCAGCCCAGGCTGCAGTGCGGGCAGACGGACGGCGCGCTCTGCATGTCCCAGATGCGGGCCCGGAAACGCGCGGTCCGATCGGTGAAGACCCCCGTGGGGCACACGTCCACCAGGTTCCCGGAGTACGGGCTCTCCAGGCGGCCCGGCTGGAAGCGCCCGAAGCTGACCCGCTGGCGCGAGCCGAGCACTCCGAAGTCCTCTCCGCCGCAGTAGTCGCGGTAGGTCCGCACGCAGCGGTAGCACTGGATGCAGCGGTTCATCTCCTGGGAGATGAACGGCCCCAGGTCCTGGTTCGGGTAGGTGCGCTTCTTGCCGCGGTAGCGACGGACGCCGTGCCCGGCGGCCACCGTCATGTCCTGGAGCTGGCACTCCCCGCCCTCGTCGCACACCGGGCAGTCGTGCGGGTGGTTGAGCATCAGGTACTCGACGACCGCGCGGCGCATGGCGACCGCGGCCGGGGCCGTGGTCGAGATCCGCATGCCGTCCTGGGCCTCCACCAGGCAGGCCATCTTGAGCCCGCGCTGGGGGCCCTCGAGGACCTCGACCGCGCACAGCCGGCAGGCGCCCACCGCGCCCAGCGCCCGGTGGTAGCAGAAGTGCGGCACCACGACGCCGAGCTGCTCCGCGGCCTCCAGCACGCTGGTCCCGGCGGGCACGGTCACCTCGCGCTCGTCGATGGTGAGCCTGGGCATGCTCACGCCCCCCCGAAGGGGCAGCCGCCCCGCGCGATGTGGTCGTGCAGCTCCTGCTCGAAGTGTGTGAGCAGGCCCTCGAGCGGCCCCATGGCGCCCTGGGCCAGGGCGCAGAAGCTCTGGTGGATGAAGGCCGGCTGGGCCTTGAGGATCTCGAGGTCCTCGGGCCCGGCCTGGCCTCGCTCGATGCGCTCGAGCAGGTAGCAGACGAAGGGCAGCCCGTCGCGGCAGGGGGTGCACCAGCCGCAGCTCTCGCGGGCGAAGAAGGAGATCAGGTTCAGGGTCGCGGCCAGCATGCAGGTGCGGTCGTCGAACACGGTCACCCCGGCCGTGCCCAGCCGGCTGCCGACCCGCTCCAGCGCGCCGAAGTCCATGGACAGGTCGAGGTGCGCCGCGGTCAGGTAGGGCGTCGAGGCGCCGCCCGGCAGGCAGGCCTTGAAGCGGCGCCCGGCGCGCACGCCGCCGCCGTGGACCTCGACCACCTCGCGCAGCGCGATCCCCATGGGCAGCTCGAAGCACGCGGTGCGGTTCAGGTGCCCGGACAGCCCGAACAGCTTGGTGCCGGCCTCGCCCGGGGTGAGCGCCAACCCGCGGAACCAGGCCGCCCCGCGCTCCACGATGCCCGGCAGGTTGCAGAGCGTCTCGACGTTCTGCACCGTGGTCGGCCGGCCGAACAGGCCGCGCTGGGCCGGGAACGGGGGCCGCAGGCGCGGGTTCGGACGCACGCCCTCCAGGCCGTTCAAGAGCGAGGTCTCCTCCCCCAGGATGTAGCGCCCGGCCGAGCCGTGCACGTGCAGCTCGAAGCGGAAGTCGGCGCCCAGGATGCGTTCCCCGAGGAAGCCCTGCGCGCGGGCCTCGGCGCAGGCCCGCTCCAGGATCCGGAACACCTCGTCGTAGTCGTAGCGCACGAACACGTAGCCGCGCTGGACGCCGAGCGCGTAGGCCGCGAGCGCCATGCCCTCGATGAGCAGGTGCGGGTCGGCCTCCAGCAGCTCGCGGTCCTTGTAGGTCCCAGGCTCCATCTCGTCGCAGTTGCACACCAGGTACTTCGGCCCGGGCGCGTCCACGGGGAAGAAGGACCACTTCTGCCCGGTGGGGAAGCCGGCCCCGCCGCGCCCCCGCAGGCCGGAATCGAGCACCAGCGCGCGGAGCGCGGCCGGCTCCTGCTTGCCCACCGCGGCCCCGAGCGCCCGGTAGCCGCCCCCGGCCAGGTAGCCCTCCAGGAACACGGTCTCGCCCGGGCGGCGCCGGGCGAACAGCACCTGGGGGTGGCTCACGGCGCCTCCTCCAGGGCGCGCGCGCGCTCCTCTTCCAGGACGCGATCGACCTTCTCCGGGGTGAGCTCGCCGACCAGCCGGAAGCCCACCTGCATGGCCGGGGCCCGCCCGCAGGCGCCCAGGCAGCAGGTGGGCAGCAGGGTGAACACCCCGTCGGGCGTGGTCTCGCCCATGCGGATGCCGAGGCGCGCCTCGAGGTGGGCCCGGAGCTCGTCCGCGCCCCGACTCCAGCAGCAGATCGAGTCGCACAGGTGGATCACCCGGCGGCCCACCGGGCGGCGGTAGAGCTTGTCGTAGAAGGTGGCCACCTCCTCGACCTGGATGGGCGTGAGCCCGAGCAGCCGGGCCGCGAACAGCACGCCCTCGTCGGGCACCCAGCCGCACTCGCGCTGCACGGCGCGCAGGAGGTGCACCACCAGCTCCTGGGGGTGCTCGCAGGCCTCGCGCTGCGGCGCGAACTCGGCGGTGAGCTTCTCGATGATCCTCGGGTCCACGCGCCGCTCCCGCCAGCCCCTAGCGATCGAGGTCCGCCAGGACGAAGTCGATCGAGCCCAGGATGGTCATGAGGTCCGCCACCAGCCAGCCGCGGCTCATCAGCGGCAAAGTCTGCATGTGCGGGAACGACGGGGTCCGGATGCGCATGCGGTAGGCCATGCTCTTGCCGTCGCTCACCACGTAGTAGCCGCACTCCCCCTTGCTCGACTCGACGGCCCGGTAGCACTCCCCGCGGGGCAACGTGGGGCCGCGGCTGACGTGCAGGAAGTGGTGGATCAGGCTCTCGATGTCCCGGAGCCCGTCCTCCCGCCGCGGGTAGGCGAAGCGGTAGTCGTCGGTCACCCAGCGGCCAGGGGGCATGTCGCGGCGGCACTGCTCCACGATGCGATAGGACTGGCGCATCTCCTCCAGGCGCACCAGGTAGCGGGCGAAGGAGTCGCCCCCGGTGGCCGTGGGCACGCCGAAGTCGAAGCGCTCGTAGCCGCCGTAGGGGCGCCGCTTGCGCAGATCCCAGTCGAGCCCGCAGGCGCGCAGGTTGGGCCCGCTCACCCCCCAGTCCAGGGCCTGCTCGAGGCTCAGGCGGCCCACGCCCTCGGTCCGCGCGCGGAAGATGGGCCCGTCGGTGAGCATCCTCTCGATGTCGGCCAGGCGCCCCGGGAACAGCCGCAGGAAGGCGTCCACCGGCTGCTCCCAGCCCGCGGGCAGGTCGTCGGGCAGCCCGCCCAGGCGGAACCAGGCCGGGTGCATGCGGCCGCCGGTGACGGCCTCGACCACGTCGAAGATCTCCTCGCGCGCCTGGAAGGCGTAGAACACCGGGGTCATGGCCCCCAGGTCGTTGCCCAGGGTGCCGGTCCACACCAGGTGGTTGGCGATGCGGAACAGCTCGCACAGCATCACCCGCGCCACCTGGGCGCGCGGGGGCACCTCGATGCCCAGCATGCTCTCGAGGGTGTGCAGGTAGGCCAGGTTGTTGAGCACGCCCGACAGGTAGTCGATGCGGTCGGTGTAGGGGATGAACTGGTTGACGTGCTGGCGCTCGCCGATCTTCTCGGCGCCGCGGTGGTGGTAGCCGATGTCCAGATCGACGTCCTGGATCTCCTCGCCGTCGAGCTTGAGCACGACGCGCAGCACGCCGTGGGTGCCGGGGTGGTTGGGCCCGATGTTGAGGATCTGGCTGGCGCCCTGGCCGCGGAAGAACGCGGCGCCGTCCCGGGGCGGGAGGTCGGCGGCGGTCTCGCGGGTGTAGGGCGCCATCTCGGTGGCCCGCGAGGGGTGGTCCTTGCGCAGCGGGTGCCCGGGCCAGGCGTCGGGCATGAGGATGCGCCTGAGGTCGGGGTGGCCCTGGAAGCGCACCCCGAACATGTCGTACACCTCGCGCTCGTACCAGCCGGCCACCGGCCAGCGCGGGGTGAGCGACGGCGCCTCGGGCGCCTCGCCCGAGAGCGGCACCTTGATCCGGGCGTAGGATGCGTCCTCGTAGCTGAGCAGGTGATAGACCAGGGTGAAGTCGTGGGCCGGCCGCTGCTCGCGGGCGCGCTCGTCGATGGCGGTCAGATCCTCGAGCCGCCGGTAGCGGCGGGGCGCCTCGCGGCGCAGGAAGTCGACCAGCTCCAGGGCGGTGTCCGGCGCGGCCCAGAAGGTGGGCATGTCGAGCGCCTCGGGCGCCTGGCGCACGCTCGCGCCGAAGCGGGCCGCCACGGCCGCGGCCACGTCCGGGTTGGCGTCGGCCATGGCCAGCCGCGGGGGCGGTGGGTTCCAGATGAGCCCGCCGCGGTGGCCCAGGAAGCGGGGGTGCTGGGCGCTGGTGCCGCGCACGGGGCTCGAGCCGTAGCCCGGTCCGCGCGGATCGCGGCTCTTGGACACGCCGTCGACCAGCGGCGGGCCGCTGGTCCCCTCGCTGCCGCCATCGAGCCCGAGCACCTTGCGTGTGGGGCGCTCGTCCCGGGCGATCTTCTGCTGGAGCATGAGCAGCCCGTGCAGGAAGGCCTCGGGCCGCGGCGGGCAGCCGGGAATGTACACGTCCACGGGCAGGAGCTGGTGCACGCCCTGGATCACGCTGTAGACGTCGTACATGCCGCCCGAGTTGGCGCACGAGCCCATGGCCATGACCCACTTGGGGTTGGGCATCTGCTCGTAGATGCGCAGGATCACCGGGCCCATCTTCTTGAAGGGCGTGCCGGAGATGACCATGAGATCGGCCTGGCGCGGCGAGCCGCGCAGCACCTCGGCGCCGAAGCGGGCCAGGTCGAAGCGCGGCGTGAGCGCGGTCATCATCTCCACGAAGCAGCAGCTCAGGCCGAAGAAGGCCGGCCAGGTGCTGTTCTTGCGGCCCCAGTTGAGCAGGTCGTCGACGCTGGCGAGCACCACGCCGCGCGGCAGCTCGGCGCTCATCGACCCACCCCCGGCGACGCGCGGCCCGCCCGGCGCCCGGCGCGTGGGCCCCAGTCGAGCGCGCCGGCCTTCCACAGGTAGACGAGCGCCAGCAGCAACACCCCGATGAACACGGCCATGTGCGCGAAGCCCGGCCAGCCGAGCTCCTCGAACACCAACGCCCAGGTGATGATGAACACGGCCTCCACATCGAACACGATGAAGAAGACCGCCACCAGGTAGAAGGGCACCGGGCCGCGCAGGCGGGCCTCGCCGGTGGGCGCGATGCCCGACTCGTAGGGCTCGAGCTTCGCGGGCGTCGAGCTCCTGTGGCCGAGCCTCGCGGCCAGGTAGAGGAGGAGCAGCACCAGCCCGGCCACCATGCAGGTGTAGATGAGCAGCGACAGGCCGGCGTCGAGGCCAGGCGGCGCCTCGCCTGCGCGCTGCGCGGCGAGCGGGTCGAGAGCGGGCATCGCGAGCAAGCCATCCCTCCGCGCCGGGGGCCTCACCGCCCAAAGCGGATAACCGCGCTCCGAATAGTACGGAAGCACACCGGGGCCGGTCAAGCCGAAAAGAGGCTCAGTCCGGGATCTCGAGCTCCTCGGGCTTGAAGTCGCCTTTGGGGAACTTCGGCTTCATGTCGGCCAGGGTGTCGGCCAGGATCTGGGACACGGCCGCGTCGCGGAACCACTTGTGGTCGGCGGGGATGACGTACCACGGGGCGTGCGCCGGGCTGCAGCGGCGGAACACCTCCTCGAAGGCCTGCATGTAGTCGTCCCAGCGGGCGCGCTCGGGGAAGTCGCGCGGGTTCACCTTGAAGTGCTTGGCCGGGGTGGCGATACGCGACTCGAAGCGCCGCCGCTGCTCCGCCTTGCTGATGTGCAGGTAGAGCTTCACGATGTGCGTGCCGTGCCGGTGGAGCAGGTCCTCGAACAGGTTGATGTCCGCGTAGCGCTTGCCCCACACCTTCGGGGGCACGAGGTCGTGCACCCGGACGATCAGCACGTCCTCGTAGTGCGAGCGGTTGAAGACGGCGATCTCTCCCCGGGCCGGGGCGGCCTTGTGGGCCCGCCACAGGAAGTCGTGCCCGGCCTCCTCGGCGGTCGGGGCGCGGAACGAGGTCACCTTGCAGAACTGGGGGTTCAGGCCGGTGAGCACCTTGCGGATCACGCCGTCCTTGCCGGCCGTGTCCATGGCCTGCAGCACGACGAGCAGCGAGCGCCTCTCCTCGGCGATGAACGGCCGCTGCAGCTCCGCCAGGCGCTTCTTGTTCCGAGCCAGGATCTGCCGGGCGGCGTCCTCGTCCAGGCCCGCGTGGTAGCTCGTGCTCGTCTTCGCCAGCCGCACCTTCTTCCCCGGCTTGACCCGAAACGCCTTGCGGAAATCCATGCCTCGCCTCCCTCTCCCTGGTTGGGTCGACTACACGTTCCAGCCCTTGGGCACCGCCACCAGGTGCCCCCCTTCCGCGAGCGGCACGCAGTGCAGCCCGCGCGCCTCGTCCTGGGCGCGATCGTACCCCAGCACCGTGCCCTCGGCCACGTGCACGTCCTTGTCGATGATCGCGTTTCGGATCCGGCAGCCGCGGCCGACGCGGGTCTCCTGCACCAGCCCCGCCTCGATCGAGCCGCCCAGCAGCACCGAGTCCTCGATCTGGGCCCAGGAGTGCAGGTACACGCCCGGGCAGAGCACGGAGCGGCGCACGCTCGCGCCGCTGACGATGACCCCCTCGCACACCAGCGACTGCACCGCGGTCCCCGCGCGGCCCGGCGCGTCGTGCACGAACTTGGCCGGCGGGAAGTGGGTCGGCGAGTTGAACACCGGCCACTCCTCGGCGTACAGGTTGAAGCGCGGGCGGGCCGCCACCAGGTCGAGGTTCGCCCGCCAGTAGGCCTCCAGCGTGCCCACATCCCGCCAGTAGTCCGAGTCGCTGGCCCGCTCGAGCCGCGTGCGGCGGCGCCGGCCGTCCAGCACCTCGTACTCGTACTCCTCGATGCGGTTCAGGCGGGAGAAGTCGTAGGCCGCCACCAGCTCGCCCGCGGCCAGCATGCGCGGGATGACGTCGCGGCTGAGGTCCTGGGCGTCGCCCTCCAGCCAGCGCCCGAGCACCGCCGGGGATGCCAGGTACACGCCCATGTTGGCCAGGCACTCCCCCGTGCCGGGGATGGGCGCGGGCCGCTCCGGCTTCTCCAGGAAGCTGGTCAACCGCCCACGCGAGTCCACCTCGAGCACGCCGAAGGCCGAGGCGGCCTCCGCGACCGGCACCCGCACGGCCGCCACGGTGAGGGCCGCCTCCTGGCCCGCGTGGAAACGCAGCATGCCGCGGTAGTCCATCTTGTACACGTGATCGCCCGACAGGATGAGCACCTGGCTGGGCTGGCTGTCGTTGAGCAGCGACAGGTTCTGCCGCACGGCGTCCGCGGTGCCGCGGTACCACTGCCCGCCGACCTGCATCTGGGCCGGGATCTCGTCCAGGAACTGGCCCATGCGGCGGGACAGGAAGTTCCAGCCGGTGCGCAGGTGGCGCGACAGGGAGTGGGACTTGTACTGGGTCAGCACGTAGATGCGCCGCACCCCGGAGTTGATGCAGTTCGACAGGGTGAAGTCGATGATGCGGTAGATTCCGCCGAAGGGCACGGCCGGCTTGGCGCGCACGTCGGTCAGCGGCCGGAGCCGCTCGCCCATGCCGCCCGCCATGACCACGGCCACCAGGCCGTCCACGCCGGCCATCGCGCGCACCTCCAGGGGCCGAGCATACCCGGGACCGGGGGCCCGGGGAAGAAAACGGCGGGGCTAGCGACCCGCGGCCAGCTCGCGGTCGATGAGCTCCTTGAACTTCTCCAGCGGCTGGGCGCCGCTCAGCAGCCAGCCGTTGACGAACGAGGCGGGCGTCCCCCGCACCCCGAGGGCCGCGGCCTGGGCCTGGTCGGCCTCGATCTCGGCCCGGAAGCGGCCCTGGTCGAGATCGGCGCGGAAGCGGACGAGGTCCAGCCCCAGCTCCTCGGCGTGGCGCTCGAGGTCCGGTCGCTGGAGCGCGCGCTGCCCGGCGAACAGCCGATCGTGCATGGGCCAGAACTTGCCCTGCTCGCCCGCGGCCATGAGCGCCTCGGCCGCCCCGCGCGCCTCCTTGTGGAAGGCGAGCGGCAGGTGCTTGTAGTGCACCCGGACCTTCGGCCCGTAGAGCTCGAGGACCGCCTTGAGGGTGGTGGCCAGCCTGGCGCAGTAGGGGCACTGGAGGTCGGAGAACACCACGATCTCGACCCGCGCGTCGCGCCCGCCCAGCCAGTAGGAGTTGCCAGGGTCGACCACCTGCCGCTCGACCTGCGCGGGTGCGGGCGGGCGGGGTCTGGGCTTGTCGGGCAGCTTGGTGGCCAGCCCGCAGGCGGTCAGGCGGTCGTGGAGCGCGTCCCCGCGCAGCCCCGCGCGGCGGGCCTCGGGCAGCAAGGCCTCGACCCGGTCCACGAACCGCTCGAGCGGCTGGGCGCCCACCAGCAGCGTCCCGTTGAGGTAGGCGGTGGGCACCCCGCGCGCCCCGAGGCGCTCGGCCTCGGCCTGATCACGGGCGATGTCCTCGCCCACCTGGGCCGAGGCCATGTCCGCCTCGAAGCGACGCGGATCCAGGCCCAGCTTGTTCGCCAGGGCCACGAAGTGCTCGGGCTCCTCGAGCCGCTCGCGGCTCTCGAACAAGAGATCGGCCATCTCCCAGAAGCGCCCCTGGCGGTGCGCGGCCTGGGCCGCCTTGGCCGCCGGCAGGGCGGCCTTGTGGAAGGCGAGCGGATTGTGGCGGAACACCACCCGCACCTCGCCAGGGAAGCGGGCCACGAGCTCCCGCAGGGTCGGGTGCACCCGGGTGCAGAACGGGCACTGGAACTCGGAGAACAGCACCACGGTGACCAGGGCGTCGCGCTTCGGCCCCAGCGCCGGGGCGTCCGCCGGCGCGCCCACCCGGTAGACCTGCTCGCCCGCGAGCGTGCAGCCCGCCGGCACGCCGTCCACGGCGGGATCGACCTGCTCCAGGGGGCCGGCCAGGGCCGGCGCGAGGTGGGCGCAGAGCAACGCGGCGAGGAGACCCGAAGGCAGGCGGCGCATCATCCCGTTTCCTCCCCGGGCATCATGCGCGACTTCCGGACGCCGCGCAAGGCGGCGCCCCTGGGCGAGGGGCGCGTCGGCGCCTGCCGCCCGGCCTCA
>Ga0116143_10004445_pt1 | contig 13295 bp, 16 predicted proteins | sample AD_UKC034_MetaG_FD_89745 | JGI IMG/M metagenome (GOLD analysis project Ga0116143, IMG submission 89745) | Active sludge microbial communities of municipal wastewater-treating anaerobic digesters from USA - AD_UKC034_MetaG | ecosystem: Engineered > Bioreactor > Anaerobic > Digestate | place: USA...
AAACGGCGCGGCGTGGCGCTAGAGTTCAGGGGTAGGGCATAGGCAACATGGAGACGGGAATCAGGTTCGAGCTCACCGGCGTCAAGTAACTGCAGCAGCAGCTGGACCGGCGGAAGGGCAATGAGGTCAAGAAGATCCTGTACATGGCGCTGAACAAGGTCGGCGCGAAGGCTCAGACCGCCGCCGACCGCGCCATCCGTGAGCGGTTCAACATCTCGCGCGAGCAGGTTCGCGGCTCGTTCGTTTTCATCCGAGCGCACAGCACCACCAATGCCGTCGAGGCCGTGCTGCGAATTTTCGGCAGCACCAAGCGACTCGGGCGATCACTCAATCTGATCCATTTCGTCGAGCGCAGCGTGACGCTTGCCGAGCAGCGAAAGCGCGTCAAGAAGGGGACGCAGAAGGCGTTGCGCTTCAAGATCCTGCGCCGCGGCGGCGGGCTGAAGACCACCGACGGCGCCTTCATCGGAAACAAGGGGCGCACCGTTTTCAAGCGCACCGGTGCGGCGCGTCTGCCGATCGAACCCGTCCAGGTGATTGGCGTCAGCCAGATGTTCAACACCCGCGTAGTCGCCGACCGCGTGCGCCAGAAGATCCTGCAGGAGCTCGACGTCGAAGTGCGCCGCGCCGTCGACCTGGTGATCAGCCGCCGATGAAGAACTACGACAACGCCCTCGGCCAGCTCCGAGACGCCGGTCTGCTCGTGCCGCACCTTGAAGCGGACGGGCGCATGCACCGCTGCCGGGTCGACGGCATGGGCCGCGAGAATCGCGGCTGGTACTGCCTTCACGAGTGGCGCGGCAACGACGGCGAGCTGTACGTGGTCGGCAGTTTCGGGATCTGGCAGGGCAACGACAACGGCGCCACGAAGCTGAAGCTCACCGGCGTCTCGATGAGCGATGCCGAGAAGGCCGCGATGCGCGCCCGCATGGCCGAGGATCGCAAGCGTGCCAGTGCCGATCGCGCCCGCGAGGCGCAGGCCGCCGCGCGCCGGGCCGAGGCGGCATGGCGCAAGGCGCTGACCTCGCCGCCGGCCGACGGCGCCGTCGATTACCTGGCGCGCAAGGACGTCCAGTCATACGGCCTGCGCTACACCGAATCGGGCGCCCTGGTGGTGCCGATGCACGATGCGCGCGGCACGATCCACGGCCTGCAGTTCATTTTGCCGAGCCATCACCCGCGCCGACGCAAGACCGGGCGCGATAAGGAATATTGGCCGGCGGGCCTGCAGAAGCAAGGGCACTGGTTCCAGATCGGCACCGTCGAGCATGGCGGGATCTGCCTGGTGGCCGAGGGCTACGCCACGGCTGCCACGCTGCATGCCGCCACGGGCCTGCCGGTGGCCGTGGCCTTCGATGCCGGGAACCTGCGCCACGTCGCCGCCGCCATCAAGAAGGCGCGCAGCACCAGCCGGCTGCTGATCTGCGCCGATGATGACTACCTGCAGACCTGCCGGGCCTGCAAGCAGAAGACGGTGATCGCGGCACCCGAGTGCCAGCACTGCGGCGAGCCGCACGGGGCCGAGAACGCCGGCACGCGCGATGCGGCCACGGCGGCGTTGCAGGTCGGTGGTGCATGGGTTGCGCCCGTGTTCCCGGTCGACCGGGCCGGGCAGAAGCTGACCGACTTCAACGATCTGCAGCACGTCCCCGAGGGAGGCTTGCACCTGGTGCGTGAGCAGATCGGGGCAGTGCTCGATGGGTTGGGGTGGCGCGGTGGCGCGGTGTTGCGCCGCGCAGGGCCGTACAGTGAGGGGGGTGGGGAGTCGATCAAGCCGGAAGACGACTTCGGCTACATCACGGAAGACGTGATGCTGGAACACTTCCGCCTGATCCTGACGACCGAGGACTACTTCGATCACCGGATGCGTCGGGTGTGGTCGCACGGGGCGCTGCTGAAGGCCACGCCGCGCGGTGCGATCCATCACTGGGCTGCGCGTCGCGATCGGATGTATTGCCTGCCCGAACAGGTCGGATTCGACCCGGATAACAGCCAACCGGAGATCATTTGCAACCTTTTCGACGGCTGGCCGACGGAGCCGAAGCGGGGGAAGTGCGAGGCAATCCTGCGCCTGCTCGACCGGCTCTGTGCGCACGAGGCAAACAACGCGATCGAGCTGGGGGAGTGGGTGCTCAACTGGCTGGCCTACATGGTCCAGCACCCCGGCGCGAAGATGGCCACCAGCATCATCGTGCATGGTGACCAGGGCGGCGGGAAAAACCTGTTCTTCGGCCGGGTGGTGAAGCCGATCTTCGGCAAGTACGGCGTCGAGTTCGGCCAGAACGCGATCGAGGAGAAGTACAACGACTGGATGAGCGCGAAGCTGTTCGGCATCGGCAACGAGGTCATCGCCTCGCACGAGTCGCTGTACCACATGAAGGGCTACATCAAGAACATCATCACGGAGAACGTGCTGCAGATCCGGCCGATGCACCACTCGGCGCGCCAGGAGCGCAACTGCCTGAACATGGTGTTCCTGTCCAACGAGCTGCAGCCGATGAACCTGGAGCGCGGCGATCGCCGGTTCTGCGTGATCTGGACGCCGCCGACACCCGCGCTGACCGATGCCGGCTACGACGAGTTCCGGGAGCTGATCCGCGAAGTCCTCGACGAAATCGCCAACGGCGGATCGGCTGCGCTTCACCAGTACTTGCTGGACCGGAACACGCGCGGCTTCCACGAAGGGACGCCGCCGCCGGCCACGCGGGCGAAGGAGGAGCTGGTCGAGATCAGCCTGGACAGCAAGCAACGGTTCTGGGAGGAGTGGAGCGCCGGGAACATCCCGCACCTGCCCTGCATCCCGGTGCCGACCAGCCTGTTGTTCGAGGCGTACCGCGTCTGGTGCCATCGGGTCGGCGTGCGCTCGGCCTCGCCGCTGGCGAAGCTCATCCCCCTGCTGGCGAAGCAGCGCGGCGTGCGCAAGACGCAGGAACGCTACCTCAAGGGCGTCAACGAGGTGAACGAGCGGTTCATCTTGCCCCGGTTGACCGATGCGCCACCGCCTGCCCAGACCCGCAGCCGGTGGATCAGCGAGTGCGTGGAGCAGTTCAGCGATGGCCTGGCGAGCTATCGAGGGGAGTCTTACGAGTGAATGCAGCAGATGCAGCAAGTACCGCAGCAGGTACGAAAATGCCTAACCCTTTGAAAATAAAGGGATGCAGCAGATGCAGCAGGTGCAGCAGGCTCGCGCGCATATGCGCACACACACATCACGCACACGCGCCCCTCCTGCATTTTGCAATTACGCCCCATGCGCGTGTACCTGCTGCGTCTGCTGCATCTGCTGCATCGTTGTTTTTAAAAGAAAAATATTGCAGCAGGTACGTTTTTCGTCCTGCTGCATCTGCTGCAACTGGTTTTTGAGGATTTGGCCAAATGAAACAAGTCGATGTAGGTCGTGTCACTCAAAGCCTGGAGCGCATGCTTGGCTGTTCGCTGGATGAATTTCAAAAGACGTTACAGCTTTGGGCTTGCAGCAATAGGTCGTTTCGGGCCGCAGTTTGGCGCCCACTTTTTGGGTGGAGAAAAATTCCTTACGTGAACCCGCGCACGGGGAAAAGCATGGCCGAGCATTTTGGTCTTCCGGAGTTTCCCCGCGACATCCTGACGGACGACATGCGCCGGATTATTTCCCACTCGCTGACGGGTGGATCAGGAAAGCCACCGCACCGGAATTGGTTCGCGGCGTCGAAAGGGCACCACAGCGAGCGCGATCTTAGAATTCTTGTGGTGTTTGGAATGATGCGTATCGGCGCCCCGTATCGCGATGGTAATTACTATCACGTCACGCCTCGCGGCGCGCGCTGCGCCGGACTGACCTTGCCGAAGGAGTGCTGATATGGGCAATCATCTGCGAGAGTTGGTGGAGGCCGTCGATGCTATGGAGCATGCGTATTACGACGGCATGGAAACGCAGAGCAACGCCAATCTGGCGGTTATGGGTGTGCATTCCCTGGCGCCACAAGCAATATGCTTTGATCTCGGCACAGATTATGGCGTAGCAAACCCAGTTGCCATGCCGCCGGTTGAAATGGCTCGGCTCCCATACCCGGTTTGCTGGTTTGAGTCGACATATTCGGATCATGGAATAGTCGCCGGGTTTCTATGCAGGCGAAGCCAAAGCGTCGATGGGGCCATAGATGTATGGAGTTGGCGCCGCGAAAAAGGCCTGTGGTTTTGTATCAATGCCTGGGAGTGTGATCCGTCCGACGGGCAATCAATTTATTTTAAAAGCCTTGCGCCTACGTCATCGTGGAGCGATGAGGATGCGACGGAATTTTTCGGCGCGCTACGCATAGTTTTTGCCGCGATCGGTGTCCTGAACTGCTCCAACATCGTCACCCGCCGCCACGATCCCGACGCGAAGCTGCAGAAGGCCCGCGCGAAACGCGGCAAACAGCCGCTGTTCTCGTACCACACGCTGGAGATCGACCCGACCGCATCGCGCGAGGCCGGTGTCGACATGGGCGGCACGCACGCATCGCCGCGCGTTCACCTGCGTCGGGGCCACATCCGCCAGTTCGCGCCGGGGCGCTACTGTTGGGTGCGCGAGTCGGTGGTGCGTGGCACCACGCCCGGCATTGTCCACAAGGACTATGCCGTCCGCCCGGCGCTGCACTGATCCATCGCCATGCGCCACGTCAACCAGGCCGATTTCGCCCGCCTCTGCGGCGTCAACCGCTCCACGGTGAACCGCTGGCTGAAGGCCGGGCGCATCGAGGCGGACGCGCAGGGGCGCATCGACCCCGAGGCCGCGCAGCGCCTGCGCATCGCCACGGAGAGCCCGATGCCGCATCACCAGGCGCGCAAGGCGCAGTTTGATGAGGCGCGCGCTGCCTCCGGTATGGCCGAGGCGGCGATCGACGCGCCTGCGGGCTCTCAGGCGGTCGATGATGACCCGGAATCGCTGGAAGGCGTGGGCATGGCACTGAAGCGCGCCATGCTCGCCACGCAGCAGCGCAAGGCCGAGATCCTAGCGATGGACGCCGACAAGATGGCCGGCACACTGGTTGACCGCGCGGATGTCGAGTACGTCATCGGGGACTTCGGGGCCATGCTGCGCGGCCTGCTCGAAGGGCTACCCGATCGGCTGGCCGGCGAGATCGCTTCGCACCAAGGGAACGTCAACGCCATCCACAAATCACTGGAAGACGCCGCCCGCGAGATCCTGCTGGCGATCAGCGCGCAGATGGAGCGGCGGATCGAGGGGCTGGCGGCATGAGCGTGCCGCGCCGCTCCACCACCGCGCTGCCCAACGGGCGGCGCGAGCTGTACCAGGGCCTCGTGCGGGCCTGCCGCCCGCGCCCCCTGACCACGGTGTCCAGCTGGGCCGACGCGCACCGCGTGCTGTCCAGCAAGGCCAGCGGCGAGCCCGGCCCGTGGCGCACTTCGCGCACCCCGTACCTGCGCGAAGTGATGGACACGCTGTCGGCCAGCTCGCCGGTGCAGCGGGTCGTGATGATGTTCGGGGCACAGATAGGCAAAACGGAGGCAGGATTGTGCTGGCTCGGCTACGTGATGCACCACTCGCCCGCGCCGATGCTGGTCGTCGTCCCGACGCTGGAAGTGCGCAAGCGCTGGGTCAAGCAGCGTCTCGACCCGCTGATCGCCGAGACGCCGGTGCTGCTGGATCTGATCGGCGCCCGCCGCCGCGACGCCACGAACGCCGAGGACATGAAGGACTTCCCCGGCGGCATGCTCGTGATCGGGGGTGCCAATTCGGCGGCCTCGCTGGCCTCCATGCCCATCCGCTACGTCCTGTGCGACGAAGTGGACCGCTTCCCCTGGGAAGTCGGCACGGAAGGCGACCCGCTCGGCCTGATCGACGAGCGCACGAAGACCTTCCCGCGCCGCAAGGTGCTGCTGGTCAGCACGCCCACCGTCAAGGGCATGTCGCGCATCGAAGGCGAGTACGAGCGGTCAGACCAGCGCCAGTATCACGTCCCGTGCCCGCACTGCAACGAGCTGCAGGTGCTGCGCTGGCGTCACGACGACGGCACCTACGGGCTGGTGCACAGCAAGTCGACCGGCGCCGTGCGCTACGTGTGCCGCGCCTGCGGGACGCTGATCGACGAGCACCACAAGCCCGACATGCTGGCGCGTGGCGTCTGGATACCGCGCCACCCGGAGCGCGCGGTGCGCGGTTACCAGCTCTCGGGGCTGTACTCGCCCATCGGGCTCGGCTTCACCTGGGCTGAGCTGTGGGCCAAGTGGGAGGACGCGCACGGCGACACGGCGAACCTGAAGCGGTTCGTGAACACCACGCTCGCCGAGACGTGGGAGGAGAAGGGCGACAGCATCGCCGACGTGGCGCTGATCGCTCGCCTGGAGCATTACCCCGAGCGCCTGCCGCTGCGCGTGCTCACCAGCTTCACGGACGTGCAGAAAGACCGCCTCGAAACCACGCTGGTCGGCTGGGGCGCCGGCGAGGAAGCCTGGGTTCTGGAGCACGTCATCCACCCCGGCGACACCGCTGCGCAGGACGTGTGGGACGACCTGGGCGATTACCTGCGCGACAAGCGCCCGGCCGCGGCCGGCATCGACGCCGGCTACAACACCAGCATGGTCTACGCCTTCTGCGAGAAGAAGCGCTGGGCGTTCCCCACGAAAGGTGTTTCCGGCATGGGTCGCCCGCTGATCGAGGACGAACGCCGCCGCCGCCAGCGTCTGCGCACGCGCCGCAAGAAGGGCGCGGCCGTCGAGCCGCTGGGCGTAGACCAGGGCAAGGCGCTGGTGTATTCGCGCCTCAAGCTCACCGTGCCCGGGCCGGGCTTCGTGCACTTCCCGCAGCAGGCGGACTTCGACGACGAATACTTTGCGCAGCTCGCCGCCGAGAAACTGATCACCAAGGTGCGCGGCACACGCCCCGTGCAGGAGTGGGTGCAGACCCGCCCGCGCAACGAGGCGCTCGACTGTCTGGTCGGCAACTTCGCGCTGCTGCGCCTGCACCTGAACGGGCGCGACCTCGACGCGCTGCCGCTGCTCGATCGCGCCGCCGGCGTCGCCACGGCGCCCGCGCCCGCCCCCGAAGCCACGCCCGCGCCGCCCAAGCGCCATCACCCGGGGGAGTGGAGCTTTGAGCGAAGAGCATGATGCCGTGGTGGCGTTCCGCTACCACCTGGTGCGGCGCCTGCGCGAGCGCCTGAATGTGTCCGAGGCCGAGGCCGCGCAGGTGGCCGACGACGTCTCGCTCATGTTCGCCACCATGCGCGGGGGCTTTGTCATCACCCGGCGCGAGGCGTCCCGCTACCGCGACGCCGCCGTGCTTCGCGACTTCAACGGCCGCAACCACGCCGAGGTGATGCGCCGCTACGAGATCAGCCAGACCACCCTGTATCGCATCATCGGAAATTCCCGCAACACCCCGAAAACGGAAGCGCCGCCCGGATAACATCCGGGCCCATGGCCTTCACCACCGCAGACATTGACGCCATCGACCGCGCCATCGCCTCCGGCGAGCTGATCGTGCGCATGGGCGATCGCCAGGTGCAATACCGCACGCTCGATGAACTGCTGGCCGCGCGCGACCGCATCAGCGCTGTCATCGCCTCGGAATCCAGCACCTCGCGGGCCTACCCGCGCTACCAGCAGGCGAGCTTCGCCGATGAGTGACCGCAACGTGCTGGATCGTCTCGTTGCCTGGTACTCGCCCGTGCGTGCCCTGCGCCGCCAGCAGGCGCGCCGCCTGCTGGCCTACTACGAGGCCGGCCGCCCCGACACCCTGCGCAAGCAGCGCCGCGAAACCGGCACCGGCAACGATGCCGTGCTGCGCGCCGGCGCCAGCATCCGCCAGCAGGCGCGGCACATGGAGCAGAACTACGATCTCGCCCTCGGGGTGCTCAACACCCTGGTGGCCAACGTCGTGGGGCCCGGCGGCATCGGCATCGAGCCCCAGCCGCGCAAGGCCGATGGCACCATCCATGACGATCTGTCGCGCGAGATTCTCGACCTGTTCAAGGACTGGGCGCGCAGCCCCGAGGTGACGCGCCAGCACGACTGGCCCAGCGCGCAGCGCATGCTCTGCCGCGCGTGGATGCGCGACGGCGAGGTGTTCAGCCAGTTGCTGCTGGGTGCCGTGCCGTTGCTGAGCCACAACACCCGCGTGCCGCTGTCGCTGGAAATGCTCGAAGCGGATTTCGTGCCCCTGGACATGCAGTCATCGCGCCCGCTGATCGAGCAGGGCGTGGAGCTCAACGGCTGGGGCGCCCCGGTGGCCTACCACGTCTACAAGCAGAACCCGCTGTCGGCGTCGTCCCTGGTCGCGCTCGGCCAGACCAAGCGCATCGATGCGCGCAACATGCTGCATCTCGCGCACCGCAACCGCATCCGCCAGCTGCGCGGCGTGAGCATCTTCGCCAGCGTCATGCACCGCTTCGACGACCTCAAGGACTACGAGGAATCCGAGCGCATCGCCGCCAAGATCGCCGCCAGCATGGCCGCGTTCATCCGCAAGGGCAGCCCGGACCAGTACGAAGAGGCCGCCGACGGCTCGCCGCGCCAGCTCGCCATGCGCCCGGGCATGATCTTCGACGACCTCAAGCCTGGCGAGGAAATCGGCACCATCGACACCAGCCGCCCGAACCCCAACCTCGAGGCGTACCGTTCGAGTCAGCTCAAGGCCATCGCCGCCGGGTGCGGCCCCACGTACAGCGCCATCGCCCGCACCTATGACGGCACCTACAGCGCGCAGCGCCAGGAGCTGGTCGAGGGCTGGAACGTCTACGGCGTGCTCGCCAGCGAATTCATCGGGCGCATCGTGCGCCCGGTGTACGAGGCGTTCATCGCCATGGCCGTGGCGGGTGGCGAGCTGAAGCTTCCCGCCGGCGTGCGCCCCGACACCCTCACGGACGCCGAATACCTCGCCCCGCAGATGCCCTGGATCGACCCGGTCAAGGAAGTCACCGGCTGGGGCATGCTGGAAGACCGCGCCTACGCCAGCGGTCCCGAGATCGTGCGCCGCCGCGGCGGCAACCCGCTGGACGTCATCGAGCAGCAGGCCCGCTGGCTGCGCGCGAAGGAAGCGGCCGGCGTGCCGCCGGCCAATGCCGCCGCGCCCGCGTCCGCGCTGCCCGCGCCGGATCCGGACGAAGAGCCCGCCAAGCCCGCGCGCCGGGGTGCCGCGTGATTGCCCTTTGCCGTTTCGCCGTGCCCGCGCGCCGCCGCGGCGCGCGTTTCCGTGTTCTCCTCGGGTGTGCTACCCGCCTTGCCCGCCGCGTGCGGGCCTTTTATTCGAGGCTGCCATGACGCTCGGCGAAAAGCAGCGAATGCTGCTCCCGATGCTCGCGCAGCTCATCCAGTTTGCCTACGCGCGCGGCTACGAGCTCACGCTGGGCGATGCCTACCGCGACCCGCGCGTGCACGGCATCCACGGCGAGACGCGCGGCTACTCCGCGCCCTACAGCAACCACAAGATCCGCCTGGCCATCGACCTCAACCTGTTCCGCGACGGCGTGTACCTCACCCGCACCGAGGACTACCGGGAGCTCGGTGAATTCTGGGAAGGGCTCGGCGGCTCCTGGGGCGGACGTTTCAAGGACGGCAACCACTTTTCGCTGGAACACGAGGGCCGGCGCTGACCGAGCCGCAACGCAATGCCGGCGGTGGCGGGTCCGGTTGGCCCCGAAACTCACCCCGCCAGTGCCCGGAACGCGAGGCCGGGCCCGCCGGCACCCTGACCCCTCGCACCTGGAGCACGACACGATGGGCACCGCGCAGTGGCGCAAAGCGCGCCGCACGTTCTGGAAGTGGCACATCTTCGCGCGGCACAGCGGCGCCACCCGCGCCGGCGCCGTGGAGACGGCCAAGCTGCAGGACGCCACCTACGAGGGCGACGTCCTGCAGTGCAGCACCGACGGCGGCTTGACCTGGCACGACGCCCCCGACGTGCGCGTGCTGCCCGTGATCGACGAGACCCGCGCCGCCACCGGCGAGGTGTGGGGCGACGAGTGACCGAGCCGCTCGAGCTGGTGCGCCGCGACGTGGAGCAATACGCGCCGCGCCCCTCGCGCGTGCGCCTGGACCCGATCCCGGACGGCTCGCTCGCGCTGCGCGGCTACCAGGACCCCGGCGACCCGAGCACCCCGCTCGACGACGAGCGCCGCGACTACGACGTGGTGGGCGTCGTGACCATTTCCGGCGAGGTCGCCGAGATCCAGCTCACGAAGGGCGAGATCCCCGCCGCCGCCTGGCCCGACTTCGACGCCGCGCTGCACGCGCGCGGCGTGCGCGTGGCCCGCTGGACCCGACACCGCAAGGCCGGCCAGAACAAGCCGGTCGAGCGCCGAATTTTCCCGAGCTAGGAGCGCAAGTAATGGACCCCGCAACCGCAACCGCCGCGATCAAGCTGGGTGGCGAGATCGTCGAAGGGCTCGGCGACTTCATCCGCCGGCGCTTCCCCGACAAGAACGAGCAGGAAAAGGTGCGCGCCGAGATCGCCGCCATCGCCGAGAAATCGGCGCAAGCCTCGCTCGACAGCTTCCGGCAATTCGTCGTCGCCTACGAGGGATCGGGCGACAACGTCCACCCTGTCCTGCAATTCCTGCGCGGCAGCGTGCGCCCGGTGCTGACCTACTTCCTGGCCGGCGCCTACCTGTGGGTTTTCTTCCACCCCGGTACCTACGACAAAGGCATGGTCGAGGGCCTGTTCCAGCTGAACCTCATCAGCCTGGGCTTCTGGTTTGGCGAGCGCGCCGTGAGCCAGGTCGCGCAAGCGATCGGCGGCATGGTCGCGGCGCGCCGCGTAGGCACCGCACCGCGCGCCGCTAAGGATTCCGGCGAATGACCGAGCAACTGATCCTGATCGTGATCACCGCCATCGTGACCAGCGCCGGCTCGGCGATGGCAACCGTTGTCGGCCTGCGCGTGCACATCGACTACATCCGCACCGAACTCAAGGAGCACGCCGACGTGCACAGGGAGCATCGCGACGAGTTCAAGCGCGTGCATCGCCGCATCGACGAAGTGCACGACAAGCTGATCGACAAGGAATGCCGGCTCCCCGCCGGCGGGGTCCACCACCTATGAACGCGGTGCTCGCCAACGTCCTCGCGGTCATCTTCTGCGCCGCCGGCATGGGGCTGTGCCTGTTCGCGCTCATCGTCGCCCGCACCGAGCTCGAACAGCGCCGGGCGGGCGCCGCTCGAGGTAAGCGCCGCAACCGGCGCGGGCGACCGCGCGCCGCGCCTCAGGCTGTGAGCGCGCAGCGCACGGCCGGCGCTTCGCAGGGGCGTGACTTGAACACCGCAACGGAGCATGACAGATGACCATCGCAACCGACTTCGAGATCCAGAACGACAAGGACATCCGCTACATCGGTGCCGCACACGCGGCATCGGGTGCCGGGTACTACACCGTGCTGGAGCTGCACCGCTGGCTGCAAGACCTCGCCGACGACGCGAGCAGCGCCGGCGACGACTACATGGACATCACGCGGGACACCCCCTCTGACAAGTCGTTCGACACGATCATCAACCTGATCAACGGCTTCAACCTCGACGACACCAGTGCCGAGCACATCTACGGCGGCTCGATCATCCAGGCCGGCGGCGATGTGATCTACGATGGCGTGCAGGTCGTTGCCAACGCGGGGTGCCACGTCGAGATTGTGCAGAACGGCGCGCTTATCACCAACGATTTCTGGAACAGCGTCCCGTTCGGCGGCAGTGCCGAGGGCACCAGCCCTGACGCAGCGAACGGTATCTCGGCGCGCTTCATGGTGAAGGTGCGCACGGGCGGGGCCGACATCGACGGGCGCAAGCTCCTGTTCCAGACCCGCGAGTGGGGCAAGACCTACTCCGAGTTCAAGGTCAACGGAACCGGCCGCGGCGTGAACGTCGTGCCGCTCACCTACGCCGATGACCTGAACAACGCCACCTTGATCGCGACCATTGCGGCCATCGCCGACATCAGCAACACCGAAGGCTACCGCGCGATTGACGTCGACAACAGCGGCACGCCGGAGAACTACTACTCCGAGTGGGACAAAGGCGCCAACAGCATCAACTCGTTCTACGAGCGGATGAAGTGGCTGACTCGGCGCGGCTCTGCCAGCACGGTCTACGGCATCAACGGCGAACTGTTCCGGGGCATCACGCACGAGATCACCACCGACACGGCGTCGGGTACGTTCTCTGCCGTCGAGGCCGTGTCGTGGAGCGGCGGCACTGGGCGCATGCTGGCGATCAACAGCACCACCGCACCCACGAAGATGTGGATTCAGCTGCTCACCGGTGTCGCCCCGACCGACAACCAGGTCATCACCGGCGGCACGTCGGCTGCGACCTGCCAGGTGAACGTCACCGTCACCGAGCGTGCGCTGAGCTTTCCGTTCTGCGGCGTCTCGACCGGTTCGGCACTCATCGGCGGGTATGGCTTCGGCGTCCAGGCGCTGGACCTGAGCGCGAACGACAAGCTGTTCGACCTGACCAACACGCTGCGCCAGGCCCCCAACTACGTCACCTTCACCGTCGGCGGTGTGGTGTCCACCGAAGACTACGTGCTGGTCGCCCCGAGGACAGCGGGGCCATCGACACCAACTTCTTCACGCTGGATGGGGCGCTGTCTGGTGCCGCAGTGACCTCGGTCGTCGTCAACGAGGCGATCCCGACGTGGCTGCCGGCCACCGGCACGATCCGCATCGCGCGCTCCACCGGTGCGTACACACGACATCCGTACAGCGCCTACAACACCGGCACCAAGACCTTCACGATCACGTCGCATGACTTCAGCAGCAACGGTGCGGCGAACGGGGCCAACTGCTTCCCGACGCCCATCGACAAGCTCGCGGGCGCGACCAGCGAGGCGTTCACCGGCATCTACCCCGGCTCGGATGTAGGGCTCTACATCCGCGTGCGCGACGGCGGGAGCACGCCGATCAAGACGTTCGAGTCGACGGGTACGCTCGGCAGCGGTGGCGGGTCGGCGACAGCTGTTCGCACCTCTGACGCGTAAGGAGACGACATGCCCAACTACCGTATCCAGCGCATTGCCGCCCCGGTCATGACAGTGGCGGAATACACCGCCGCTGCGCCGGTTCCGCCCTACCAGTTCGACCCGGCCTACGCCGGGGCTGACTTTGTGACGCTAGACGAGCTTGGGGTGGTGCTCGACACCGGGGTGAACGGCGTCACGACGTGGACGCAGCTGGCTTTTTTGCGGCGCTTCACTACGCCCGAGCGGCTGGCGATCCGCACCGCTGCGAAGGAGAGCGTGGTGCTGGAAGACTTTATGGCGCTGCTGCAGGCGGCAACGGAAGTGCGCAGCGACGACGTGGACGTGGTCGCTGGCTTGCAGGCACT
>Ga0116143_10004448_pt1 | contig 13291 bp, 9 predicted proteins | sample AD_UKC034_MetaG_FD_89745 | JGI IMG/M metagenome (GOLD analysis project Ga0116143, IMG submission 89745) | Active sludge microbial communities of municipal wastewater-treating anaerobic digesters from USA - AD_UKC034_MetaG | ecosystem: Engineered > Bioreactor > Anaerobic > Digestate | place: USA...
TCGAGGACGGTGCGATGGTACACAGTCTGCGCGTCCTTCCAGTAGAAGGCGGGCTCGTAAAGGAAGGAGCCGGTGCCCAACGCACCAAATATCAGACCCACGCGAACACCGAGCCGCTCCATGTTCCCGCGCTGGCTCTCGAGGTAGCTTTGCAGCTCGCGGTGGAATGACAACACCGACGAGCGCGGCAGGATGCCGTGCAACGGCACCCATCGCTCCCCGGCAGGCCCGAGGACATTGTGCAGCGGGGCGAATGGCGTCGCGCGTACGACCAGCGGCACGGAATTCGGAATTTCCCAGCCGTAGCCGCGAGCGATCCCGCGCAACAGCCTGGCCTTCCCCCGGATTTCGGCCGCGGACTGCCCTTCAAATATGTAATGCGCAGCATATGGCGCGGCCGCCAGGGCCTTGCTGCCTGACAGCGCCATGCGCATGACCTGCGTGAGTCCCTGAATCGGACTGCGTGCTGCGGCCATGACGGATTTCGCCATTTCGAGCCGCGTCGAGACGTCACTGCTCTTTCCGATCTGTCCTTGCTGCAAGGTGCTGTCAAGCGCAAAGGATTTCTCTTCGACGATGTGTCCCGCGATCCTCGACAGTGCCTCGACGGTGTTCTCGAATGTGTCGAAGCCGAAGGACAGCGCCCCGAACTCCGGCCGCAGCTTCATCATCTTGAGTGTGATCAGAGCCTTGAAGCCCAGCGCCCCGCAGTCGCCCGTGAATAGTCCCGTCATGTCGGGGCCGTAGTACCGGAAGAAGGGCTTGTGGGAAGTCGACCCTGCCTGGCCTGTCCTGATGACATCGCCGCCCGCGGTGATCACCTCGATCGCCAGGACGCTTTCGCAGGAAACGCCCCAGCTGTTGGTCCCTATTCCCAGCGCGTTCTGACTGATGGTCCCGCCCACGGTCGCCGCAATCCCGGAGAAAGGGCCACGAAATGGCGTGCGCAGCCCGCGGGACCTGAGTGCTGCATCCAGCTTCTTCCATGTCACGCCCGGCTCGACCGTGACGTACATGTCCTGCTCGTTGATCTCGACGATCCGGTCGAGTCGCCCGGCATCGAGCTGGATCGCTCGCTTCGTTGCAGGTAGATAGCCGGCCGTATAGGAAGCTCCGCCACCACGCGGCACGATCGCCACATCGTTCGCGTACGCGCATGCGATCACTGCTCGTGACTCCTCCAGCGTACCGGGGCGGACGACCGCGATCGGGGTCTCGAGTCTCCGGTACACGTCTGTCGAGAAGTATTCACGCTCGTCGTCGGTAAGCAGGTTCAGACGACCAACGATGTTCTCGAGCAGTTGGAGAAAATCGTCACCAACAGCTGCTGGACTGGACATTCCTCGGGCCCTCGGGTGGAGGAGAACTGATTGACGCTACGGAAACCGGCTGCTCGTGACCTGGCTCTCGAATGCCCTTTCAAGACACGTCGTCATGCTGCACCGTTGATTCTGTGATAGCCCTCTTCATTGATGCGATTCCGCGATACGACGGCGTTGGCGGTTTCACTCCAGCTCGCGCTGCAACCGCGCCGCGAGTTCCCGCACCAGCGCCGGATCCGCGTTGGCCGACTCCGGATACTCCTTGAACCGCTCGGGAATCTTGATCGTCGCGTCGATGCCGATCTGCTCGGACATCACCGGAATTCCTTGCTCGGATCTCGGCGGCGACGGATCGAGCAGGTAGGCCTGGCCCGAGCGGTTGATGATCGTGTCGGAGTGGGGCTGCACGCGGGTCATGATCGCCCACTCGATCGAGTTCCAGTCGTAAGGGTCCACGTCGGGGCCAACGACCACGACCATTTTTGCAGTGCGACCCCATCGCCCCGCCGAGCCCCACACGGCGTGCAGGATGTACTTGCCGAACTCGGCGTGCGGCTTGGCCGCGCCATCGACCGACAACTGCACCACGAATCCCAGGTTCGGCGACGCTGCGACGTCCTTGACCTCCGGAATCTTGCGCTTCAGGTCGGAGAACACCTCCGCCTCGACGGGCAGCAGTGCCATGTAGACGTGGTCGAAGGGCGGGACCATCTCCTGGGTCGTGTACCACATCGGATCGCGGCGCCGCGTGATGCAGTTGACGCGCATCTCCGGCAGCCACAGTACCTTGTCGTAGTAGCCGCCGGGGTTGCCGTGCGGGCCGATGGTGCTGGGCTCTCCCGGGATCAGCTCACCTTCGATCACCCACTCCGCATGCGCCGGCACCTCGAGGTCCACGGTCTCGCAACGCACGAGCTCGACCGGCGACTCGCGCAGGCCGCCGGCGAACTCGAACTCGTCTACGCCGTAGGGCAGTCCCGTCGCAGCGGCGGCGTGCACCGCAGGATCGGCCATGGCCGCCAGCGCGACCTGCAACGGGCGTCCCTGCTTCACGGCCTTGCTGAAGTGCAGCCCTATATGGTTCATCGGCGGATTCCACCACACGAAACCCGCGAGCCGGCGCTTCACCTGCTCCTCGGTGTACGTGCCGCCGAGGGGATGGGAGGCATTGAAATACTGTGCGTAACGATACCAGCCGACGTTGCGCTCGCCTGTTTCGGGATCGCGCGTCACCGAGACCGCGTTGCAGATGTAGGACGGGCCCTCCTTGCCATACCAGACCACGGGCAAGTCCCGGTCGAGGGAGATGTCGTCGCCGCGGATAATCACGTCCTTGCAGGTCGCCTGCGAGCGGTCCACGACCACCGGCGCATGCCAGCGGCCGGGGTCGTTCAGCAGATCGGCAACGCGCGATTTCGCCTCGAACCAGGTCTTCGCACCGACCGTCATGGCGGTGCGCTCGCGCGTGCCGAATGGATTGAATACCAGTGGAACGCGCGGCGCAGTCTCGCCCACGAGATTGTCCATGATGAGCGCCGGGCCGCGTCGCTCGTGCAGCAGGCGCATGACACCATCGAGTTCGGAGTGGCCGCGATCGACGCGGATCGGCGAGTGGACACGCTTCAATTGACCCTCGTTCTCGAGCATCGCCAGGAATTCGCGCATGTCACGGTAGGCCATATGAAGGGTTCTCCGTCGTGCTAGCCGGGAACGTTCCGCGGCATTTTCGTTGATGAGGCGTCCGGGGAATCGAGAAACGGCAACAGCGCCCGGCCCCAGTCGGCCTCCGAGTCCGGCAGTTCCAGCAGCCTGCAATGGCGGTTGGCGCGCGCGGCCTCCCGGGTATGGAGCAAGTGGGGATCCCAGTCCGGGGCGCAGAGCAGTACAGGCACATCGGCGAGCGGCAGTCGCTCCTGCAGCGGATAGCTCAGATGAGCGCGAGTGGCATTCCGGAATGCCTCGGGCGACTTGAACATCTCGGTGACGCGCTCCTGCACGGACACCGGATCGATCCGCGGCGGCTGCCACAGGATCCCCTGCCGGTCACGCCGGTACCCGGGCCGGAAAAGTCCCTGGTCGCGTACTGTGTGCCAGCACAGCAGCAGATGTCCGCCGTACCAGTCGACCTCGATCGGCCGGGCTGCCTCCGCCAGCAGCTGGTTCCGCAGCGCCTCGTCGAACCACGGCACACTGCCGAGCACAAGGTGGCGCACGCGTGTCGGCTCATCGAGGCACATTTGCAGACCGATGAGGCCACCGCCCGAGAAGCCGCAGACGTCCACTTCGCCGATTCCGATCGCATCGAGGATCTGCCGCACAGCTTGCGCCTGACGCTCCACGGTGACCTCGGCTGGCGCCGGAGCGCGATCGGACTCGCCGTGGCCCGGCAGATCGATCGCGAGCACGGGTCGCCGGCCAATGAACGAGCGTGATATCGCAGCGACGGTATCCGAGCTGCCGACGGCGCCGTGCAATATGACGACGACCCGACCAGGAGCATCGGTGTTGCGCCGAACGCGGATCTGTCCATCGGGCAAGTCCACCCACTGCTGCCACATGTTTCCGGCGAGCGGGGCGACCGGCGGTGGCGGCGGCGGTTCCGGTGCCGGATGGCGCTGCAGAAAATCCCGACAATGAGCTGGCGTTTCCCCAAGCCCGGCATCGCGCCGGACCTCGACGTTGGGGCCATGCCGGTGAATGTGATCGAGGTCGGCGTGCAGGGGATCAGCCTTGTTTGCCGTGACCAGCATGGGGCCCGAGACGCGCTCGAGCGCCAGGTCGCTGCGGAATGTAAATGCTGCGCGGTAAGCCACACGATAGTTGTCGCCCGACCGGAGAAAGTCGACCACGGCGGACTGCAGTGCCTCGGGCGTGGCCACGTCGAAGTCCAGGCGGTTCGCGAGCTCCGGCCGATACCACGGGAAGAAGATCCTCTGCTCGCGCAGGCGCGCCCACAACCAGACGAGATGGCTGCCATCCCAGCGGGGCTCGAATTTTGGCAGATAGTGTGCGACGAGATCGGCCCGCGTCGCCTCGCTCGGAACCAGGTAGCCATCGGCGACGGTGCCGGTGATGCGCTCGGGAAACCTGGCTGCGAGCGCCGCCGCAATCATCGCACCGGTGTGGAAGCCGTAAGTCCCGAACGACCCGATACCGAGGGCATCCGCGAACTCGATGACACCGTCGGCAATGTCATCCATCTCGACCTCGTCCACACCGAACGGGTCCGAGAGACCATAACCGGGCGTGTCCGGCGCAATGCAGGTGAACTGGTGCTTCCACTTCTCGATCGTTGGCAGCAGGTCTCGCGACGAGAGCGGCGATTGGTGAAACAGCAGCAGGCACGGCCCGCGGCCGGCACGCAGATAGTGGACCTGCCGGGCCCCGAACCGACCGTGCGGGACAGTGATGAAATGCCGCTTGACGGCCAGAACGTCAGTCATGTCCTACCTTCATGCCTCATTGCGCGATTCCTGGTCGCGGCTCCGCAGCTGCAATGCGTCAGGGTTCATCAGGCCTGATGGGTCGAGCTGCCGTTTGAGCTCCCGCAGCGCCTGCGCCGCCTGTTCCTGACGGCCTTCCATGTATGGATAGCACTTGCCGACCTGAAAGTGCACCGCACCGCAAGCGGTGAATATCTTCTGGATCTCCTCCCGCAACTCCTCCACCAGCACACGCCCCGCAGGATTCGCCGGGTAGCGCGGCAGGGACTTCACGAAATCCGCTGGCAGATAGCGCGTGTGAAAGTCAGTCAGTTCATCCTGCCAGTAGAAGACCGGCTCGTAGAGAAAGGCGTGGGTGCTGATCGTGGCGAACATGGCGCCCTCGATCATACGGTCACGCTTCATCCGCTCGGCATTGGCATCGAACAGACGCCTGATTCTTTCATGGAACTCGTTCAGCGCCGAGAACGGCATGACTCCGTGCATCGGCACCCAGCGCTCGCCCTTCGGACCGAGCATGAATTGCATCGGCACGTACGGCATGGTGCGGAGCAGGGCTGGAACCGTGTTCGGACCCTCCCGCCCCCAACTGCCGACGGCCCGTCTCAGGACGGCAAGCTTGTCGTTCACCTCCGACCGCGAAATCCCTTCCGTGACATAGTGGGCGGCATAGGGCGATCCGGCGAGGAATCGCGTGCCGGCCAGGGCGATCTTGCCGAGTCGCACCAGGGCCTCCAGCGGATTTCGGGAGGCGCGTGCCAGTGCCATCGCGACCCGGACCGCCTCCTTGGCATCCATCTTGGCCAACTGTCCCTGCTGCAGCGTCGCATCGAGACCGAAGTTGTCCGCGCTCACGTTCGCGCGCGCCGCCGCGGCCATTCCCGCAGCCATCTGCTCGAAGCTGTCGAACCCGAAGGAGACCGCGCCGGAGAATGGCGGATCGGCGATCAACCTCAGCGTGATGCTTGCCTTGACACCGAGCGCACCCGAGTCACCGCAGAACAGCCCGGTGAGATCGGGGCCATACCAGCGGAAGAACGGCTTCGCATTGACCGCGGCGTGCGATCCGGTGCGCAGGATTTCGCCGTTGGCCAGTACGATCTCGAAGCCGAGGACTGTGTCCGCCGACGTTCCGTAGTGACTCGAGCCGAGACTGATGCTGTTCTGCGAAGTCGAGCCGCCCACCGTGGCCGCAATGCCCGAGAATGGTCCCCAGAAGGAGGTGCGCAGCCCGCGAGCTTTGAGCACCTGCCAAAGGTCGTGCCAGGTCACCCCCGGCTCGACAGTGATGTACATGTCCTGCTCGTTGAGCTCGACGATCCGGTTCAGCCGCAAGGTGTCGATCACCAGCGACTGGGGCGTAGAAGGGGTATGGGCGTTCGTGTACGAGGCGGAGCCGCCCCGAGGAACAATTGCCACGTTGTATTCCGCGGCAATTCTTACGATGGACTGCAGCTCCGGTATCGTCCCCGGACGAACCACCGCCATGGGCGTCTCGCCCCGGCTGTAGACGTCCATCGCGTAGAACTCGCGATCGGATCGCTCGGTCAGGACGTGCTCATTGCCGAGCACGGCCGTCAGTCGCGAGACGATATCGGCTTGTCTGTCGGACATGGCGGATGCGCCGTGAGCGGAACCTGCCGTCAAAACTGATCCCTGCCCTTGTCCGTACTGGCGTACGACGGAAGCCTTCCCAGATGCAGCCCATCGTCCACGTTGAGCGTCTCGCCCGTGACCTCGGTGTGGTCCAGCAGAAACGCCACGACGCTGTTGGCGATACCTTCCGGCGAGGCGACTCTGCGCAGCGGAAGTTGTTCCGACAGGCCAGTGATCATCTTTTCATAGGCCTCATCGCCCATGCCGCCCCTGAGCCAGCGCGTCTGGATCGCGCCCGGGCAGATCGCATTGACGCGCACTTCCGGAGCCAGTACGAGCGCAAGTGACCGCGTCAACACATTGAGCGCCCCCTTGCTGGCGGCGTACGCCATCGACGATGCGATGCCCGTGACGCCACCGATCGACGAGACATTGACGATAGCGCCCCGCGCGCGCCGCAGGTGCGGCTCCGCGGCGCGAATCATCTGATACGTGCCGACGACGTTGACCGAGTAGATATCGAGGAAGGTCTCCTTTGTCAGCGCGCCAAGATCTTCGTACGGGATGAATGTCGTCCTGCCGGCATTGTTGACAAGGTAGTCGACGCCCCCCCATGTGCGAACCGCTGCGTCGACAATCGCGCGGCAAGCCGCGTCGTCGGACACGTCGCCCTGCGCGACCAGTGCTTCCACTCCCTGTGTACGACACCGCACGGCCGTTGCCTCGGCTTCGCTGCGGCTCTTCGTGCAGTTGATCACCACATTGCAGCCGCGCCCGGCCAACATGACCGCGGCGGCGGCCCCGAGACCGGTCGCCGAGCCAGTTACGATTGCGACTTTGCGCGGCTTCGCCGCGTCGTTGCCAGTCTTCTCCGACATGATCCAATCACCTACCTGATTGTTGCCATTGGCGCGTGCCGTTCCTGAATCATCGGCACTCAACACACTGCGTAGTGGCACATGGGCGTCAGCGGGCGGACCGTCCCAATGCCGGAATGACGTGCTGGCCGATGATATCGAGCGCCTCATGCGGGTCGTCGTGCAGGCGCAAGGCAATTTCCGTGAGTCCCGCCTCTTCGAACAACCGGAACCGCGCTATCTCACGGTCGAGGTCCTCAAGACCTCCGGTCGACGTAAAGTATTCGCACAGCCGGTCCGGAATCTCCTGCGGCATGCCCTTTATCTGGCCTGATCTGTCGAACCAGGCGGCGACGCAGTTGTCGTAGTTGTCCCGCACGAGCTGCACCTCGTCCGGATCGAGTACATGAGCCAGCAATTCGGCGTCGAGCTTGCGCGCGCGCCATGCGAGTTCGCGGCGTGATTCACGATAGCCCTCGCGGCGATCCCGCTTGAGATGCCACGCCCAGAAGGTGTTGGCACGCAGCGGCGGCATACCTGGAGCGCGCTTCGCTGCACCCGCGCGGGCTTCGACCATCGCCTCGGCCATGACCTCCGGCGGCGTACAGCCGATGTACACGCCATCGGCTACCCGGGAGATCATCTTTATCATCTGCGCGCGATAAGCCGTGCCGTAGATCAGCGGCGGCGACGCATGCACCCATTCATACGCACACGGGAAGTTGACCTTGAAGTCCTCGCCTTGATATCCGTTGGCGAGACCCCCGCGCCCGGCACCACGGATGATCTCGAGTGACTCCCGGACCGCGCGCACGATCTTCTCCGGGCGCTGCAGCGCCATCGCGTCGATATTGCCTTCACCAGCGCCCACTGCGATGACCGCGCGCCCGCCACTCATCTCGTTCAGGGACAGCAACGAGTTGGCGATCTTGAGCGGGTGCATCTCGAAGGGGCTGACGGCCAGTGGCCCGACAAGCAGCCTGTCTGTCGACGACAGCAGCGGCACCAGCGACAGGAATGCGTCCCAATGCGCAAAGTAATTGGAGGTCCAGAGTGCGCGGACACCGTAGCGTTCCGCGGCCTGTCCGAGTTGCAGGACCTGCGCGGGCGTCAGGTCCGGCTCGAGAATGATGTCAATGTCCATCATGCCTCCTGATCGGCGCGGAGCCCGGAATCGGCAATCCCGCTGCGCTTGCAGTCAGTCATGCCACTCCGGCGGTGGTGAAGTATTCGGCAGCCCATCGTGAGGTTCATGTCACGCGCTCGCACACCTCTCGAAGCATGCCCGGTCGCCGCATCTTACAAGTTGGATTCGTGAATCACGCTATGCAAATTTTCTATACCGCCACGCGAGCGCGCGCACGGCTCATGACCTGAACCAGCTACGTTGCGGGAACCTGGCAGGATGCGGGATTGGTCTCGTTGCCGTTTGCGCGCTCGGCCCGCCGCGCGCAGTAATCGCGGATCGTGTCCATCAATGCGCGGGCCGCAGGCGAATGAACCGCGCCGGTCCTGTACACGAGTGCCGCACACTTCTCCTCCGGCAATGAGCGAACGTCGAGTGCGACGACTTTTCCAGCGGCGACTTCATGCTCCATCATGTGATCCGGCAACATCGACAGCAGCTCACACGATTGAATGGTCGCGAGCAGCAACGTCATCGACGTGGTTCGGATTGCGAGGCGCGGCGGCGGGAGTCCCGCGGTCTCAAAGTAGCGATCAAAGATCCGTATCGAGGGCTGGTCCGGCATGACCCAGTTGTAGGCAGCGATGTCCGCGAGAGTCAGCGCGCGGCGGCGCGCGAGCGGATGGTGGACGGAGGCGTAGACGTGATATCTGACGGACAGGATTTCGTCCTCGGTCAGATCAGGATTGCCGTGGACAACCGGCAAGAGGACGAACGCAAAGTCGAGCTCGCCGGTTCGTACCCTTACCGCGAGATCCTCATAGAACCCGGTGATGGAAACGACCGAGATACCCGGATTGGCGGTGAGCAGCGTACCAAGCGCTTCGGGCAGCAGGTACTTGTCGAAGTTTGCACTCAGTCCGAGGCTCACCCGGCCGGTCGCAAGCCCGCGTAGCGCATCCACGCTCTCCTGAGCTCGTGTCACTTCGTTGACGATCGCCCGCGCATGGGCAAGGAAGGTGATGCCGTAGCTCGTCAGCGCGACGCCCTGGCGAGAACGCTCGAAAAGCGCGACCCCCAGCGTTTCCTCCAGGTTGCGGATGCTGCGACTCAGCGCGGGTTGGGTAATCGCAATTGCCCGGGCGGCCGCGGCGATCTGTCCGTGATCGGCCACCGCGCAAACATGCGTCAATTGCTGCATCTCGATAGCCATTGTTCAGCGCCATGCGAAAAACGCATATAAAAGCTGTGGCAGATGCTGCATCAGAATAGATGCCTTGGCAACATCCGAGGAATTTCACTTTCGGGTCGCCGGGTGCCGATCGCCCCGCTGAACAGCCTAGGCGTCATCGTGAACGCCTCGGTCGGGTATGCAAAAGATGCATACTAAATCGATGTTGTCTGCCTGTCAGTAAGGATTATATATTCGGTCGCCGGTAACGCTACGCACGCTTGGCTTCGTCGATGCGCGAGTGTTTTGCGGGACGTGGTGAAACGGAACGCGATTACTTACTCCATCTGCCAGATGAGGTTTCCGTTATGAGGTGCAATCAGACGAGGTGTGTATTCACGGCTGTCGTGCTTGCGACCATGTCGGCCACTCCATTCGCGCAGGAAGCCTCCGTTGCGGATCAGGAGTCTCCTGCAGCGAGCCAGGCAACCCGCGCCGGCACCAGCGGCAGCGGTTTCGAGGAAGTCTATGTCACGGCCCGGAGGGTCGAACAGCGACTCATGGATGTGCCGCTCAGCGTGACCGCCATAACCGCCGAGGAGATCCAGTCGCGCCAGATTACCTCCCCCACCGACATCGGCCGTCTTTCTCCCAATGTGAACTTGTCCGGAGAGACCGCCGGATCCTCGACACTCAGGGTCTACATCCGCGGCGGCGGCATAACGGATGGCGGCTTCATCCTGTCGGAGCCCGAGGTCGCGCTCTACACGAACGACATCTACAACGCCCGCCTGCAGGGTGCGCTCGTGGATTTCGCGGAGATCGAGCGCATCGAGGTGCTTCGCGGTCCGCAGGGCGTCCTTTATGGCCGCAACTCTTCGGCCGGCGCTGTCAATATCATCACGAAAGTGCCGACGCGCGAGTTCTCGGGATCAGTCCAGCTCGGCTTCGGCAACTGGGACGAACGGCGCCTCAAGGGCTATGTTTCCGTTCCGCTCGATGACAACGGCGACTGGGCGTTCTCGGTGAACGGCATGGTGCGCGAGCGCGATGGCGGCCGCCAGGTCAACCCCACGCTCGGCGAGAAAGTCGGGGAATCGGAATTCCAGGGCGGCATAGCCGATCTTGTCTATCGCGGCGATCGCCTCGACGCGCGCGCCAGCGTGTTCCTCATGAACACGGACGGCGACGGCCAGTTCGCGATCAATACGATCGTCGACAACGGCGAGATCGTGCCGATCTCGGGGTCTTACCGCACCACGCTCTCGCCGGTTCGGTCGACCACCGAGACCAAGCAATATGGAGGCGCGTTGCACCTGTCGATGGACTATGCCGGCGGAACCTTCAAGTCCATCAGCGGGTATTCGAAGCTCGACGATCTCTGGCTGACAGACTTCTCGGGTGGTGTACCGGGCAATCTGCTCGGCGGGGACCCCGCCACAATGCTCGCGCTGTTCGTCCGCGAGAGCGACGCCGACCACCGGCAATTCAGCCAGGAATTCCAGGCGGCCGGCGGACTGCTCGATGGGCGACTCAACTACATCGCGGGCCTCTATTACTTCAACGAGAAGGGAGACCAGGTCCTGAGCAATGTCATCTTCTTTGCGCCGTCGACGACAGTCTACGGTGCGGAGACGGATGCGTACGCCGCATACAGCGAGTTCACTTTCGACGCCACGGACAAGCTCGAGTTCATAGTCGGCGGCCGCTACACGAAAGAGGACAAGAGTCTCGATGCCTCGGTAGGCGTCAACCCCGCGATCAGCGACGACAGCTTCAGCAGGTTTACGCCCAAGCTTGGTGTGAGCTACAAACTGAAGGATGACGTGTTGCTTTACGCGTCTTACACCGAGGGATTCAAGGCAGGCGGCTACAACGGCCTCGCATCGACGGCGACCCAGCTTGCAACGCCGTTTGGGCCCCAGGTGACCAAGGCGTACGAGATCGGCGCCAAGGCCGATCTTGGTCGGAATTTTCGCGGCGGCCTCATCGGTTTCGTCAACAGAATCGATGACCGCCAGCAGACCGTCAATCTGCTCGATGGCGGCTTCCTCATCGAGAATTACGACGTCGAGATCGCCGGCATCGAGATCGAGTTCGCCTGGCGCCCGATCAGCGGCCTGCAGATCTGGGGCAACGGCGCGTTGAATCGTGGCGAGTACCTCACTACCGATTCGAACATCGCGTCGCTGATCGACAACGATCCGCCGAGCCTGCCCGACTACGAGTTCACATTCGGTGTGGACTATTCGCTCCCGGTCGCGGGCGGCGAGCTTCGTCTCGGCAGCGACTTCAATCAGCGCGACGAATACTTCGCGACGCCGGATAACGCGGCAATCGCTCACGTCAAGAGCCTCGAGTTCCTCAACGCCTACGTGGCCTACGAGCGGGGGCGGTGGGATTTCCAGGTGGCAGGCAAGAATCTCCTGCAGGAGGAGGGCTGGTTCACCGGCTTCGGCTTCTCGGTCATCAATCCGCGCTTCATGACCGAGCCGAGAACGATCCTGGCAACCGCCCGCTACAGATTCTGAAGACAGGCAAAAGCCTCCACGTCGCGTCACATTAGGAGAAGCAGGAATGTTTGTGGGCACGCATGAGTTCGTTATCGCGGTGTGGAACATGGAGCATCTGCGCTCGACCCTGATGGACGTTGGCCGGTGGAGCGCCCATCCCCTGCCTGATGCACCGGATGAGCAGCGCAAGGCGTGGCACGTTCCCGAGGGGTGCAGCCGGGTCGAACAGGTGCTGATGAGGCCCGAGAACGACGATCACGGCTTCATCAGGTTGGTGCGGTTTCACGGCCTGGACTCGGAGCCGATGCGGCCGTCGCAGCATCCGTGGGACAGCGGTGGAATCTTCGACGTGAATGTGTACGTGAAGGACACCCCTGCCATCTACAAGAGACTGCAGCGTGCCGGCTGGACGGCCAATGGTCCCCCGACCGAGTATCAGTGGGGTGAGTTCAAGGTTCGTCAGGCGGTGGTGATCGGCCCGGACGGAGTCGTGATGGTGTTGCTCCAGCCTTTTGGCAGAGTCTGGGTAACACTTCCGGAGTTTACGGGCATGTCGCGTGCCTTCAACTCGATGCAGATCGTCCGCGACTATGATGTGAGCCGCGACTTTTTTGTGAACAAGCTCGGCTGGAAGACGCTGGTGGACAGCGTAGTTGACGATTCGGAGGAGCCGGGTCGCAACATGCTCGGGATCCCGGGCAATATAGCCCGCAAGGTCAGGCGCCGGATCGGCATAGTGCACCCGGAGGGCGGCAATGATGGCTCGGTGCAGCTTCTCGAGATGAAGGAGCTCAATGGGCAGGACTTCGCCGACCGCTGTGTTGCCCCGAATATCGGCTACCTGTGCGCCCGCTTCCCGGTCGCCGACGCCATGGCGTATGCGGCCGCGCTGCAGGAGCGAGGCGTCAAGCTCTACTCAGCGCCCATGACACTGGTCGTTGCCCCCTATGGGAGGGTGACATCATTCTCCGTTCGGACTCCTGACGGCGCCATTCTCGAGTTCTACAGTTGATGGGAACTCGCACGAGCGACGAGCGGACATCGACCCGGAGTTCCGGGTTCCGCATGACATGTCCAGTTCGGCCACCGGCTCGTGTCACCGTATCGTAGGTCGGAGAAAGCAATGACCCCGCCGTATGTGCGTACTGATGGCCGCGTGTCCTACTTTCTTGCCGACGGTTCGGAAGTTGGAAGGGAATGGTTTTCGTTGCATCGCCATGCCCAGGGCAGACTCGTCCGCGCCACATGCGAGATGAATGAAAA
>Ga0116143_10004449_pt1 | contig 13288 bp, 12 predicted proteins | sample AD_UKC034_MetaG_FD_89745 | JGI IMG/M metagenome (GOLD analysis project Ga0116143, IMG submission 89745) | Active sludge microbial communities of municipal wastewater-treating anaerobic digesters from USA - AD_UKC034_MetaG | ecosystem: Engineered > Bioreactor > Anaerobic > Digestate | place: USA...
CTGAGCAAAACGCCGCCCGCAATTCCCAAAACAACCAGTGCTGCCAGAAACGCCGTATTATTCATGTCGGAAGTTTTCTCCTTCTTACCCTGTTTGATCGACGCAGCAATATCGGACACCGGCCCGTTCGAAGGGACAGCACTGCCCTCGCCGATTTTCGACATGCGGAGCGTATCGTCTCCGGTCCACGCCTGAACCTGCGGCGCAGAAGTTTTAGCCGCAAGCGCCTGATCGGTCAACAGCACAAGGGCCTTGGCCTTCAAAGTTTCTTGCGTTTGTTTGAGAGTTTCTTCCATCACCTCGAGCTTGTGATTGAGACGAGCTTTATCTTGGGAAAGCTGTTCAATCCGCTTGGACAATTTATTATTTTCGGCCAGAGCGTCCTCGATCCGGACGATGGCGCTTCCGGTAGCGGTTTCGATCCCGCTGAGTTTCTGGTCGAGGCGCTCTTCGAATTTTTCGTTCTCGGATTTGTTTTGCGCTAGAGCCTCATTCTGACTCTTGAGTAACGTTTCAAGCTCGGCCTGTTTATCGAGAAGCCCCTTGATAAAATCTTCCTTGCCCGCCGCAGCCTCTTCGAGCGACAGGTAAGCTTTTTTGGATTCCGAATTCTTGGATTCAAGACCGTCGATCTGCTTGCGGCAAACTTCAATTTCTTTCCACAGGATCTCGCGTTCTTTTTCGCTTTGGCGCAACCGCTCGCCGAGGTCGCTGAGCAAGCGGACGATTTGCAATTGTTGAACCGGATTGGCAGCGCGCGCCTCGACTTTGGAGAGAACGTCTTTGGCCAGCACTTCGGCATGGCTGGATTTGCTTTCGGCTTCGGTTGCTGCCGGCGCAGTCTCTTCGACACTCACGGTCGTGATCGTCACAGACTCATCTTGGACGATCTCGTGAACATCGTCGCCATTCACGGCTTTCTTGATTGATAACGGCTCGACCGCCGCCCCCCGCGCAGCCACCCCGCCCGACTGATTCGCCGCGCGACGAGTGACCCAGTCCTGAAGACTGAATTTTTTTCCAGTAATGTCATCCATGGGCTCACCATAATCATTTTGTATAATCCCACCAAGAAAAAAAGGGTTAAATTTACAGGCTTTTCCACACCCCCCTTGGCGAATCACCTGTTTTTTGCAAAGGTTAACGCCCGAAATCGGAGAATTCATAAAATGTCCCAACAAGATACCACCACCCTGCTTGAACTTCTGGCCTCGCGCATCTGCCACGATCTGGTGTCGCCCGTAGGGGCGATCAATAACGGGCTGGAATTCATGGAAGATGCAGCCGACGACCCCGACGCAACGAAGCAGGCGACCGAGCTGATCGGCCACAGCGCAGCCTCTGCCGGAGCAAGATTGCAGGCCTTCCGCATTGCCTACGGCGCAGGCGGTCGCGACGGCAATCTGAAACCCGAAGACATCCAGAAAGCGTTCGGTGCACTGGTCCGCACCGATGGTAAAGTCCGCCAGAGCTGGGACCCCTACGGTCCGCTGGGCATTGATATAAAAGCCACAGGCGCGGCCAAAATCCTGATGGGAACGCTCCTCCTCGCCCTTGAAAACCTGCCCAAAGGCGGCACGGTTTTCGCCGATCCGGGTTCAGGAAAAGAATTGCTGGTGACAGCGGAAGGGCCGGATGCCAAAGTCCGTGAAAATGTCGAAGCCGCCTTGGCCGGAACCTTGCCCGTGGCCGACCTCGACCCCCGCCTCGTGCACCCTTATATTCTGGGCCTGACCGCGCGAAGCTACGACTTTACCCTCGCCCTGAAAGCCGCCGAAGACAACAAGGTCATCTGGTCCCTGAAACAAAACGCCTAAACATCCGGTTATCTAGTCATCCGAATTCCCTTGACAAATAAGATTTTATTCCTATCATAGGCCGAATGGATACCAACGACACATCGGGTCAACAAATGGCCCACCACACCATCTCGCGGATGATGGAAAAAATGGGCAAAGTCCCGATGGACAAATCCGAACTCACCAATGCGCTCTCCACGGACCAACTGAAAGACCTGCTGAAACTTCAGGCCTTAACGCTCAACACAGCCTTTCACCGTCTTCTGGAGAAATCGGAAAAAAGTCTGGACCCGTCGAGATATTATATGGCGGCCCTCCGCGCCCAAAGCCAATGCGTACGGGCCTTGCGTACCCATAATCTGCTCGACTCCCAACAAAAAGACTGACGATGCGCCACTGGACACCGGAAGAACGCGCCAGACAAAGTGCCGCCATCAGGAAATGGAAACCGTGGACCAGCTCCACCGGCCCGCGCACCGCTCAAGGCAAATCCCGTTCCGCCCTCAATGCCACCAAACACGGTTTCCGCTCCCGCGCCGGAATCGAATTCTTTTCGCTTTTGACCCGCCACCGCGCGTTTCTGCGCGCGGTTGAAACCCGCATTCGCATGGAACGGCTGCAAAAAAAGAAAAATACACCAAACGAACTATTAAAGGGACATCCCGCCAAACGTGCAAATTTCCCTGACCTGGCGGACAAAACATGGTATATTTCGGGAAATCTCGTCCCGAACGCCCCACCAGAGCCATAATGCACCCCGAAAATATCGCCCAGTGGACCTAGGCTAGGAGTGAGATAACGCCGTCCGAAAGCAAATTTGAAAGACTATCATGATCGACGACACCCATCCCATCCTCTCCCAACCGCGGTTCCAGCCACCCGAAAACTGGGATTGGAGTTTTCGCACTCTGAACGGCATCAAAATCCGCTACGGCCAACCCCGCTCGCGCAAAATATACAGCGCCATCGTTCTCATTCTGGGCGGACTGGGGGATTTCGGCGAAAAATATTTCGAGTTCTGTCACGATCTGGAATCCAGAAACATCAAACCGATCATTATCGACCTTCCCGGACAGGGCGGTTCGGGACGTTATCTCGACAATCCGCACAAACGCCACTCGGCAGGGTTCGATGAACTCCTGAAAGACATTCATATACTGGTGGATGAAATCGTTCTCTCGGCGGCAATTGATGCCGAAGATAACCACAAACGTTTGCCGATGATTCTGTTCGGTCATTCGATGGGCGGACATCTGGCGCTGCGCTATCTCGTCGAATACAACAAGACCAGTCGTGGCCAACAAATTTTTTGTGCCGCCGTAATGACTGCGCCGATGATTAAAATCAAAACCTTTGATCCCATACCGGATTTTGTCACAAAATTACTTGTCAAATTTATGGCCTTACGACCCACTGCCTATGTTTCAGGGGGAAGCGACTGGCACGAGGAATTCCGCAACAGAACCCGAATACCCAACTATTACACACATGATCCGGAACGCGGAACGTTGCAAAACGCCTTCTTGTTGCACCCCGAATATTCACATCTGGCCACCGGAAGCCCGACCAACAAATGGCTGTATGATGCCGTAAATTCATGCCTGCTTTTGAAAAAGAAAGATTATCTGGAAAAGATTGATGTCCCTGTTTTCATCGCACTGGCTGGAAATGACCTTCGGGTCAGCAATAAAGCCAAGCGCAAAGCCGCAAGCCATATTAAAAACTGCGAATTACAGGAGCTTGATGGGGCCAGCCACGAAATTCTGATGGAGAAAGATGAATACAGATCGGCTTTTCTTGACCGCTTCTTTACTTTTCTCGAGAATAATGTTTTTAATAAGGACGACAAAGGAAAATCGTTTATCCTCTAACCTACTTGTGACCGGAGTTTCCACATGGAAGACCTAGCCCTGAACAAACATCGCCTGAGCGACCGTATTTTCTATGCCCTGCAATTGGCAATCGAACAAAAAGACGCGCAAGTTGCCGATACTCTGGTCAACGCTCTAGAATTGTCGATGACCCGCAACTCCGGTGGTGGTGAGTTTGTTGAGCGCCGCGATTACCCGCCCGAAGTCGAATCTGTTCTAAAAAAACTTCGCGCATTGAAAAACGCCTAATAGCCGTCAATCAACGACAGCCACTCCGCCTCTGTCAAAATTGCAACACCCAATTCTTTCGCTTTGGTGAGCTTCGATCCGGCATCTTCTCCCGCAATAACCAAATCGGTTTTGCCCGACACGCTGCCCGCCACCTTGGCCCCGAGGCTCTCGGCCTTGGCTTTGGCTTCGTTGCGGCTGAGTGTCGGAAGGGTTCCCGTAAACACCACCGTTTTTCCCGCCACCGGAGAATTGCCGATCATCCGAGGTTGTGCGTCCTCCACCGTGACATGTTCGAGCAAATCGAGAACCGCTCTGCGGTTATGATCTTCAGCAAAGAACGCCACCACATCCGCCGCAACGCTTGCCCCCACATCCTGAACATTCAGCAAGTTCTGATAAGCCTCGCTCTCCATATCCGACGCTGCAATCATCGCCTTCCGGAATTCACCAAAAGACAGATATGTCTCCGCCAACCGTTTCGCGGTCGCTTCACCGATCTGGCGAATACCAAGTGCATAAATGAACCGGTTCAGAGAAATCGTACGACGCCTGTCAATCGACTCGAACAGGTTTTTAACTGACAAATCCCCCCACCCGTCACGTTTCCGCAGCGGCGTCAAACTCTTCTTGTCACGTTCTTCAAGGGTAAAAATATCGGCAGGGTTTTTAACCAACCCTTCGTCATAAAACTCTTCGATAATCTTGGAACCAAGCCCCTCGATATCAAACGCTAATCGCGAGACAAAATGCTTGAGCCGTTCCTTCGCCTGCGCCGGACAAATCAAACCGCCGGTACACCGCCATACGGCCTCGCCCTCTTCCCGCACGGCGCGGGAACGACAGATGGGACATTCATGCCGAAACTCGTAATCTTTCGAGTCTTTTAACCGCTTATCCATCACAACAGATACAATCTGCGGAATAACATCCCCCGCGCGTTGCACCACCACATGATCGCCGATGCGGATATCTTTGCGCGCAATCTCGTCTTCATTGTGAAGCGTCGCACGCGACACCACGACGCCGCCGACTGTAATCGGTTCAAGTTCCGCAACAGGAGTCAAAGCCCCCGTGCGCCCGACCTGAATGATAATGTCTTTTAAAATTGTCACAGCCTTCTCCGCCGGAAATTTATGTGCAATCGCCCATCGCGGGGCGCGTGCCACAAACCCTAGACGCTCCTGATAATCCAGACGATTGACCTTATAGACAACCCCGTCGATATCGTAAGGCAAGTCGGGTCGCTCTTCCTCCATCGTCCGGTAATAAGACAAAACATCATCCGCGGTCTTGCACACCGCCTGCGGTTCGGCCTGCGCAAATCCCCATCCCTTGAGTTTTCGGCGAATACCGTCTTGCGTTTCGGCAATCTGTTCGGAAACTTCACCTAGCGCATAACCGAAAAATCGCAATGGCCGCGCCGCAGAAACAGCCGGATTGAGCTGGCGCACACTGCCCGCCGCCCCATTGCGCGGATTGGCAAAAACCTTACTACCTATTTTCTCTTGCTCTTCATTCAACTTCATAAATTCGTCACGGCGCATATAAATCTCGCCGCGCACTTCAAGAATTTCAGGCACATTGCCGGATATGGTTTTCGGCACATCCTGAATGGTCATCACATTTGCCGTGATATCCTCGCCGGTCGTACCATCCCCGCGCGTTGCCGCCAACACCAATTGCCCCCGTTCATACCGCAACGAACAAGACAGCCCGTCGATTTTAGGCTCGGCCACAATCTCGATCTCGCTTGCCTCCGGCAACTTCAAGAAATTGCGAAGCCGCCCATAAAAATCTTCAATATCCTGATCCTCAAACGCATTGGACAGCGAGAGCATCGGCACGGCATGCTGGACCGTTTTGAATCCCTTGGATGGAACAGCCCCGACTTTCTGCGTCGGCGAGTCTTTCGATACCAATTCGGGATGCGCCCGCTCAATCTCTTCCAACCGTTTGCGAAGCGCATCATAGTCCGCGTCTGAAACGATGGGGGCATCTTCCTGATAATAGGACTCGTCATGCTGCCTTATCTCGGCAACAAGTTTTTTATATTCCTGCACAATCTTCGGATCGGCAAACATCGAATGCTGGTGACTCATGACCCCAATTTAGCAGGATTCGAGGACAGGGAAACAGGGAAATAATAACAGGAAATCAGAGAAGTCGGACAGCTTGACCGTCTTGAAGTTGTTGAACAACCAGAACTGCGGTATCCTGAACGGGAACATAAGGAACAAGTGCCGGATAAAGGTCTTGCAATGCAGCGTCCCTCCCTCTCCAATCTTCCGTAACAGCCTTCAAAACATACCCCATCCCCTTGTCTTTTTCGGAATGCCCCGTCTGGGTCGGGAATACACGAACCTTGCCGTCATTACTGGTCCAGAAACCGACGGCATGAAGCATGTCAAGCGTGCAATCTTCGCCACTGATCCACGTTGCGGCATCCATGGCATTTTTCAGCGGGCAAATTTCATCGCCGAACCCGTGAACAAAATCGACACGAATATTCCCGATTAGCCCAGGCAAATTCTGTTCCAGAAACCGGGGACCGAATTTTGGATATTCAATCTCCGAATAATAGGAAAAAATAGATGCAATTTTCAGCGTACGTTCCATATCGCGATCGACCGCGATATGAACGCTCTCCGGCGCACCGCCTTTGAACGACAAATCCTGATTCCAGTGACGCCAAGCACAGGAGGCTTCCCATTTCTGCTCGTCCGTCCACGCACGGTTGCCGATATCGTGAAGCCCGTAATAAAGACGCTCCATAATTTCGCTAAACGGAAAATCCCGCCCATCGAGCTCTTCCATCTTGGCATAGAACCGTTGAAAATGTATATTTTTATCAAACTGGCGCTGGGTTGCCACTTTGTCGGCAGGATTCATCGACCCGCACAACTCGATCAACGATGTCGCCCTAAGCAACAACCGGTCCACATGCTGGGGATAATAAACTGCATACAGCATCGCCAAAGACCCACCCCATGACCCGCCGGAAACATTGACTTGTTTGTCGGGCCAGAACGCATGACGCACCGCCTCGACATCTTCAATCAGGTGAGGAATGGTGTTGTACCCGCTTTCATTTTCGATTTTGCGCAGATAGTAAGAGCGCATGTCTTCAGGAGAAGCTCCCTCGTCAGGCTTTTGCGGATTGCCGTCACGCCAAGACTCACCGCATCCGCGCTGGGAGAAAAAGACAACATCATAAACCGCCGGATCATAAAGCCCCATATCAGGAGCCATCTGCCCACCGGGACCGCCATGCAGGACGATCACGGGAATCCCACCACGCTTGCCCATTCTCTTGTAATGAAGATGATGACCGTTACCGACTTCGATAAACCCGCTGTCTTCCCCTGTAGCGGCAAATGTATCTGAAATTTGAAAGTTTCCGGCCATTCTACAATCTAACTACACTTTACTTAATTAATATTTAACCCGTATCCATCAATCTTGCGGCCGCCGCTCTGGCTTCCCCCGTAATTTCGGCGCCCGAGAGCATCCTCGCGATCTCCTCCTGTCTGGTTTTCCCTTCCAGTGAAATAACCTCGGTCACCCCACCGGTCTTGGACACCATCCAGTGATGGCGAGCCTGAGCAGCGACTTGCGGCGAATGCGTCACAACCATCACCTGATGCTTCTCGGCCAGTTTTGCCAAACGCTCCCCGACGGCACTGGCGGTGGCCCCGCCGATACCGGTGTCGATCTCGTCAAAGACAAAGACCCCTGAACCGGGCATGGAATCGGCCAAAACGACCTTCAGCGCGAGCATAAAGCGCGCCATTTCCCCACCCGAAGCAATTTTGTTGAGAGGCCCGAAAACCGGACCCAGATCAGATGATGCATTGGTTGCGACCAGAAACCGGACATCGTCAAAGCCCTGAACTCCCCATGCATTTTCAGAATGACACAGTTCAACCGAAGTTTCAAACACAGATTTGCCTAATTTAAGAGGTTTTAATTCAGAATTGACAATCTTATCAAGCTGTTGCGCTGCGACCTTGCGTTTTTTATGAAGCTCTTCGGCGCAAAGCCTGTATTTCTCTTTTGATTCACGAACTTTGCGCTCAAGTTTTTCCAGCACATCATCTTGCCGATCCACAAGATCCAGCTTGCCGCGAAACTCGTCCAAACGCTGCGATAACTCGTCAACCGCGCAATGATGTTTCCGCGCGCACGCCCGCAGCGCATAAAGACGATCTTCGATACTCTCCAAATCCAGCCCGCCAACATCCAAAGAATGAACCAAACGATCCAACTGGCGATGAGCCTCCTGAATCGTTTCAGACGCTTGTGTCATAGTCTCAAGAAGCTCTTGCGCCCCGTCACCGATTTTGTCGAGATTGCGGGAAAGTATCCGGCACGCCTGCCCGATCTGCATATCGGCCCCCGCCTCCCCGCCGAGTGCCTCCGCAATAAAGGAAAAACATTCACGAAGTGCATCAACATGTTGAATCTTTTTCTTTTTTTCAACCAGCTCGGTTTCCTCACCCTCAGCGGGAGCCAGACTTTCCAGTTCCTCACAACAGGCCCGCACATACTCTTCATCCCGTAAAGCAAGCTCTGCCTCGGCGCGTGCCGCAAGCAAAGCCCCCTCTTCATCCTTCCACTGTCGGAAAGCCGCAGAAGTCTTTGAAACCAAATCATGATTTCCGGCATATTGATCCAAAACGATACGATGCGTTGCTGGATTTAAAAGGCCATAAGTCTCGAACTGACCATGAATATCGACCAGAGTCTCCCCAACCGTCTTCAAAAATCCGGCACTGACATTTTCATCATTGATAAAAGCACGACTGCGCCCATCCGCCGCCAGCGTCCGGCGTAAAATCAACTCGTCTCCAACTGAAATTCCCTGCTCTTCGAGTAACGCCCGAACCGGATGGGACGGAGGCAAATCAAACTCTGCTGAAACACTCGCCTGATCGGACCCGCGCCGCACCAACGATGTTTCCGCCCGCGCGCCCAGTGCCAATCCCAAGGAATCAAGAAGAATGGACTTCCCCGCCCCGGTCTCCCCCGTCAAAGCCGATAGGCCGTCAGAGAACGAAAGCGATAAGTGCTCGATCAGAACGACATTTTTGATGTGGAGCGCATTCAGCATTCTCCATAATCCTCAGGATTTTAGTCAGGCGTCAAGAGGGAATCCATCGTCCGGCTTACCCACGATCGTTTATCATCCAGTTTTCGCCGCTGCGCAGGATCGAGGAGCGCATAGGAATCCTCATACCACTGGCTGCCGGGAAAATTATGCCCCAGAACTGCCGCAACATGAGTTGCCTCGTCTTTCAGACCCAACACCATGTAGCTCTCGACCAGACGGTGCAACGCTTCGGGAACATGAGTTGTGGTTTGATACTCTTTGACGACCATCAGGAAGCGGTTGATGGCGGCATTATATTCATTCTTTTTCACGTAATAACGGCCGACTTCCATTTCCTTGCCCGCAAGGTGATCGAGAACCAGATCACGCTTCAGCTCGGCATCCCGCGCATACTTGCTGTCCGGAAAACGGTTGATAACCGTATCCAAAGCTTCAAGCGCAAACTTGGTCATGCCCTGATCCCGCGCCACATCGGTCATCTGTTCGTAATAACACATCGCCATCATGTAATAAGCGTAAGGAACCTGATCGTGCCCGGGGTGCAATTCTACAAACCGCTCAAGCGCAATGACCGCATCATCATATTTTAAAGCCGAATAAGCAGCTTCGGCCTGACGCAACTGGGACAAGGTTGCGTAATCGGAATACGGATGCTGCCGCTCGACCTCGGAATAAAGAACAGACGCTTTTTTGTAGTTGCCTTCTTTTTCGGCCGCGTCTGCTTCCTTGAAAATCTGGTCAGCCGGACGATCAACGGTTAGCGGATCCTGCTTCTCTTCAGACGAACATCCGCTCAGAATCCCGACGGACAGAACGGACGTGACCAGTAAACGGGCAATGAATTTTTGCATGCAAATTCCTCTGTGATAGACCTATCTTTTCTACCACCAAGGAGGGAAGAGACCAAGAGCTTTTATGGGGTTTAAACGGCCACAGCCGCCTGAACGGTTTTCTGGAAGGGCACGACGCCGCTTTCGGGCACATGATCCATATACAGATCAACCCAGACAAACGCATCCGGACGGGAGAACAATTCGCGCAAAACCAGATTGTTCATATTGTGACCGGGTTTCGAAGCTTCGAACACACCGACAATCGGACCGCCCGCGATATAGATATCGCCGACCGCGTCCAGAACCTTGTGGCACGCAAATTCATTGGGCGAACGCAATCCTTCGGGATTCATGATGGAATCCTTGTCAAGAACGATGGCATTGTCCAACGATCCACCCAATGCCAAACCCATCGCGCGTAAGGCATTCACCTCATGCAAAAACCCGAATGTCCGCGCTTCAGCAATCCGGTCGATAAATTCCTCGCCGAACATATCGACTTCAGCCATTTGACGACCGATTTCGGGATGAGGGAAATCAATTTCAATTTTGTATTTCGATCCGACACCGGGTTTCAGGGTTGCAACCTTGTCACCATCACGAACTGAAACTTCCTTGAGGATTTTCAGGGCACGACGCGGTGCCGTCTGAGTTTTAAGACCGACATCAAGAATCGCTTCAATAAACGGAGCCGAAGAGCCATCCATAATTGGCACTTCCGGACCGTCCAGCTCAATGACAGCATTATCAACACCACAAGCTGCCAGTGCCGCCATCAAATGTTCGATGGTCCCAACCGTAACCCCGTCCTTGTTGCCGACAACCGTGCAAAGGCGCGTATCGACCACATGGTCCCAGCGGGCGGGAATGACGTTATCTTTTCCCGCGACATCAACACGAACGAACGACAAACCGGCAGAAGCCTCGGCAGGCCTGATGTGCAAAACCGTCTCGGCCCCCGAATGAAGCCCGACGCCGGAAAGAGTGACAATGTTCTGAAGAGTGTGTTGCATAGAAATAAAAGAGCGTTTTGAATGGGTTAACCTAGCCTGAAAGATAGGCTACCGCCCCCCATACGTCCAATCACGCTCTATTGCGCTGTGTTACAAATGTAACAAATTGAAAATAAATGAAAATTTAGCAACACGCCTTACCCTTACAAACCTCCGCCAACCCCTTCCAGTCTTCGATGTCCTGATCGGGTTTCTCGGCGCGGTATTTGGAATAAAGAGCGATTCCTTGCAGGTCTTCCAGAATATCGACCTGAACGCCTTTGGAACGGATCATATCTTCATTCCCCGACGCACTGGTCACATCACCCACCACCACACGGGCGAACTGGCGCATATAAATCAAGGTCGCACACACATCACAGGGCGAAAGCGTGGTAAAAATCGTCGTCTTGCTGAAATCAATCCGCCCCGCATCGCGAATGGCCGAAGTCTCACCGTGGTTATAGGGGTGGCTTTCCTGAACCAGCGTGTTATGCCCCTTGCCCATAATCTTGCGACTTTTATTGTCGATCACCACGCCACCAATCGGACATCCACCCTCGTCATAGCCCTTTTGCGCGAGCAGCACCGCAATCCGCATAAAATCGGCATCCGAGAGTTTTTGAAAGAATCCATCCTCGACCGTGGCCGCCAGACTTGTCGTTGGCAAATGGGCAATCACATTCAAAACCGCATCACTGACGGGGGTATCTTTGGTAATAAAAAGGGTCATAATCTTGGCTCTCCTGTTCTACACAACACCCGTAAAGGGTGGTAACGGACTCAAACCACCCTTCTAATAGCATTTGCTAGCCAATTGAAGTTTATATTGCGAATCACATAAAACAGTGTTGACATAATGGAAAATTTAACTATAAACACGGAAAATTCCAAAGTAATAGTTAAAAAAGAAAAAACTTATGAAAAGATATAACAACAAAGCACCTGCCGAAGTCAGAACGGCACTGGCAAAACTGAAGAACGGCGAAACGACAACATTGTTTGTCGAACCCGAAATTGCATGGGGAACGTCATGGAATGTATTGGAGCGGTGCAGACAAAATCGTGAAGCCTTTCAGCATGCCGCACAAATAGTCAGACAAGAAATGAGCAAACTTGGCATCAACCTCATGCCGGAAATGGACCGGGATTTCAGGATAGCCTCCGTCGGAACGAACGAACAGTTTAAGGAACTCTCGGCTAATCCGCAGGTCAAGAAGTTTCACCTTCGTGCAATGGATTACCACCCTGCCAAATAATAACCTCACTGATTCATGGTACGGACACTTGAATCCTGATACCATGAACTCATGAAACTCCCAGACAAAGATTCGGTTTTGAAACTCCTCGAACAATTCGGGGTGGCCATGACCAAGCGCGATTTGATTACGGCCTTTGGCATCAAGGGTGAACCTGCCCGCATTGCCTTTAAAAAACTTTTAAAAGACCTCGAACAAGACGGCCTGATTATAAAAGATCAAGGTAAATCCTATAAAATTGCCGACTCGCTCCCACCTGTCTGCGTGGTCGAGATTACCGAGATCGACATTGACGGCGACCTGCTCGCGACCCCCGCCGAATGGCAAGAAGATTTACAAGGAAAGCCGCCGCGCATCGAAATCATGCCCGACCGCAAGGGCCACCCGTCCTTGACCGTGGGCGACCGCGCGCTGGTCCGCGTCCGCAAAGCCGGACACAATATCTTCGAAGCTCAACTCCTCAAAAAAGTTGATGCCGCCACCGCCCGCGTTGTCGGCTTTATCAAACAGGTGAAAGGTGGCTACCTTCTCTCCCCCATCGACCGCCGCGCAAAGCATGATTTTGATATCCCGTCGACCGAACTAAACGGCGCGGAGCCTAATCAAGTCGTCGTTGCAGAAATTCAACCCTCGCGTTCTGCCCTTCGTAAAAAAGTCCGCGTGGTGGAAGTGATCGGCGAAGCCGACGACCCGAAAGCCATCAGCCTGATGGCTCTTTTTGAGGCGGGTCTTCGCCCGTACTTCCCCGAAGAAGTAATTCTTGAAACAGAAGATATGGTGATCCCGCCGCTGGGCAACCGCACAGACCTGCGCGATTTCCCGTTGGTTACGATTGACGGCAAAGACGCCCGCGATTTTGATGACGCGGTTTTCGCCGAACCCGACACGGACAAAAACAACGAAGGCGGATATCATCTGATTGTGGCCATTGCCGACGTTGCCCATTATGTGACGCACGGATCAAAACTCGATAAGGAAGCCTATCTGCGCGGTAACTCGACCTATTTCCCCGACCGTGTCTTGCCGATGCTGCCTGAAAAACTCTCGAACGACCTCTGTTCGCTCCGCCCGCATGAACCGCGTGCCACCTTGGCCGTTCATATGTGGATCAACGCGGACGGAAAACTTCTCCGTCATAAATTCGTGCGCGGCCTGATGATGTCGCGCGCGCGCCTGACCTATGAACAGGTGCA
>Ga0116143_10004450_pt1 | contig 13283 bp, 9 predicted proteins | sample AD_UKC034_MetaG_FD_89745 | JGI IMG/M metagenome (GOLD analysis project Ga0116143, IMG submission 89745) | Active sludge microbial communities of municipal wastewater-treating anaerobic digesters from USA - AD_UKC034_MetaG | ecosystem: Engineered > Bioreactor > Anaerobic > Digestate | place: USA...
CCCGAGCAGGTGCGCGCGCGCCTGTTCACCAGCACCGCCGATTTGCCCGACGGCACGACGCGGCTGCCCATCAAGGGCGTGCACCTGAACAAATCGCCCATCGTGGTCGGCCAAATCAAGACCCTGCGCCCCGAGCTGGCCGAGCGCTGGGGCATCGACTTCGGCGTCGCCGCCAGCCACCTGGACCACCTGCGTGCGCTGCCCGACCTGAGCGCGCTGTGGCCGCAGGTTTATGCGCGCCCTGGCTTGGCCGAGCCGGTGGATGTGGACGAAGACCTGTACGGCGGCTTCCTGGGCGACGCCGATCGCCGCCGCCTGGACCGCCTGCGCGCCCTGGAGCCTGGCGAGCTGGCCCACGCGCACACCGGCTTCGATGACGAGCGCCTGCCCGAGCTGCTGCTGCGCTACCGTGCGCGCAACTTCCCGCACACGCTGAACGAGGCCGAGCGCGCCCGCTGGCTGGCGCATCGCACCGGCCGGCTGATGGACGGCGAGGGCGGCGCGCTCACCATCGCCGCGCTGTTCGACCGCATCGACGCGCTGGCCGAGACGGTGCACGATGAGCGCGGCCAGGCGGTGCTGGAAGCCCTGTACGCATGGGCCGAACACGTCGCTCCCGAAGGCTGACATCGGGCGTTGACGAACGACGGATCGAATGACGAATGAGCTCGCTGCGCCTCGATGGCCGATCGATCACAGGCCATGCCGCGCGTCGCCGGCGTCATGCATCATCCCTCTGAACATCAGCCGGAATACTATCAAAACAATAGCTTGCGGCGCTTGACCAGCAAGCGCCAAAGCCCTGTTTGACTCCGATGTTCAGGAGCGCGCGCTGGCGACGCCGAACCCATCGAAAGCAGGAGGGATGTTTCCCTGCGTCCTTCGCGTCCGGCAGTGCAACAGACCGGCACCCCGGCCCAGATCAGCCGCCGGCCCACAGGCCGGCCCACCACAGCCGCAGCCGCATCCCGGCTTCGCTGGTGTAGCCGACGCTGACGCTGGACAGGCGCCCGTCGGGCGCGACGACCACGAAGGCCGGCACCGCCTTCAGGCCGTAGCGCGTCAGCAGCGTGCCGTCGGGGTCGGCCACCGTGGCCCAGGGCAGTTCGCGTCGGGCCTGCACGGCGTGCACTGCCGGCGCCGCTCCGGATTGGGTGGCCACCGTCAGCACCGGCCAGTCGGCGGCCAGGCGCGTCACGCTGTGCTGCTCCAGCCGGCAGATGCCGCACCACTCGGCCCAGAAATGCAGCGCCACCGGCCGGCCGCGATGGGCGGCCCGCCACTGCGCCAGGCTCAGCATGGCCGCGTCGCGGTCCGGCGGCAGCACGGCGGCGGCGCTGAAATCGGGCGCTGCGCCGCTGGGCACGTCGCGCGTCTGCCACGCCTGCACGGCCCACAGCAAGGCCAGCAGCAGCAGGCCGTCGCGCGCCGCGCGTGCCAGCCAGGCGCGCCGGCGCGCGCGGCCGGTCGGCGGCGGGGCGGGGGATAGGGAAGGCACGGTGCGGTGGGCGACGGCGAAACCGATAGTATTGACGGTTTCCCGCCGCCCAGCGTTTTGCCGCCGGGCCGCGGTCCCGTCCCACCCTCACCCAGGAGCGCGCCAATGAGCACACCGACCAAGTACCTGCTGCAGGAAAGCCAGATCCCCAAGTTCTGGTACAACATCCAGGCCGATCTGCCCAAGCCCATGCCGGCGGTGCTGCACCCCGGCACCCTGCAACCGATCGGGCCGGCGGACCTGGCACCGCTGTTTCCGATGGCCATCATCCAGCAGGAGGTGGCCACCGAACGCGAGATCGAGATCCCCGAGCCGGTGCGCGAGGTGTTTCGCCTGTGGCGCCCGGCGCCGCTGTTTCGCGCCCACCGGCTGGAAAAGGCCCTGGGCACGCCGGCCAAGATCTTCTACAAGTACGAGGGCGTCAGCCCGGCCGGCAGCCACAAGCCCAATTCGGCCATCCCGCAGGCCTTCTACAACGCGCAAGAGGGCGTCAAGCGCCTGTCGACCGAGACCGGCGCCGGCCAGTGGGGCAGCTCGCTGGCGCTGGCTGGACAGATTTTCGGCCTCGACGTCACCATCTACCAGGTGCGTGTCAGCTACGACCAGAAGCCCTACCGCCGCGCCCTGATGGAAACCTACGGTGCGCGCTGCGTGGCCTCGCCCAGCAACGAAACCGAGTACGGCCGTGCCGTGCTGGCCCAGCGGCCGGACCACCCGGGCAGCCTGGGCATCGCCATCAGTGAGGCGGTCGAGGTGGCGGCCAAGAACGACGACACCAAGTACGCCCTGGGCTCGGTGCTGAGCCACGTGCTGCTGCACCAGACCATCATCGGCCTGGAGGCGATGGAGCAAATGCACATGGCCGACGCCTGGCCCGACGTGCTGGTGGGCTGCACCGGCGGCGGCAGCAACTTTGCCGGCCTGACCTTCCCCTTCATCGGCCATGGCCTGCGCGGCGGTGCCATGCCGCGCGTGGTGGCGGTCGAGCCCGCCGCCTGCCCCAGCCTGACGCGCGGCAAGTACGCCTACGACTTCGGCGACACCGCGCACCTGACGCCGCTGACCAAGATGCACACCCTGGGCAGCACGTTCACGCCGCCGGCTTTCACGCCGGCGGACTGCGCTACCACGGCATGGCGCCGCTGGTCAGCCACGTCAAGGAACTGGGCCTGCTGGAGGCCGTGGCCTACACCCAGGGCGAGTGCTTTGCCGCCGGCGTGCAGTTTGCGCGCGCCGAAGGCATCGTGCCGGCACCCGAAGCCAACCACGCCATCAAGGGCGCCATCGAAGAGGCGCTGCGCTGCAAGCGCGAAGGCAAGGCCGAAACCATCCTGTTCAACCTGAGCGGCCACGGCCACTTCGACATGGGCGCCTATCAGGCCTACTTCACCGGCCAACTGAAGGACGAGGCCTACGACGAAAAGGAACTGGCGCAGGCGCTGTCGGGCCTGCCGGCGGTGCCGGCCTGACGGCGCGGGGCGCGCCCCGTCACATGGCGAAGGTTTTCTTCAGGAAGCTCAGTGCCGCCTCGGCGGCCTGATCGCGCGCTTTCTTGTTGCCTTCCACGTTGGCGCCCATGGCGCGGCAGTTCTTCAGAGCCGTGTTGTAGGCCTCGCCCTGCAGCCTGGCGCCGGTCTGGCGGTCAAAGGCCTGGAAATTGTCGATGTCGACCTCGATCGGGCAATCGGCGCTGGTCTTGGAGGCACGCGCCAGGAAGTGGCGCCGGGTGTCGTCGCTGTCGAACTTGTGGTGCGCGCCCTCGATGGCGACGAATTCGACCGGCGTGCCGGCGGCGCGGATCCTGTCGGCATAGTCCTGGCAGGGCTGGATCGGCGTGTAGTCGTCGGCCGTGCCGTGAATGAACAGCATCGGCGCCTTGGAGAACACGCCCGGCCGCACGACCAGGCGGAAAATGTTGGAGCAGCCGCCGGCATAGGTCGGGATGAAGGCGGCGTAACGCAGACCGTCGGGGAGTTTCTGCGAGGCGATGAGGCGCTCGACGGCGCTGCGCAGCACCGCCGTGCCGCCGCGCGAAAAGCCCATGACCGCGATGCGCTGGCGGTCAATGCGTGGGTGGGTGGCCAGCAACCGCAGCGCGGCAAAGCTGTCGGCAACGTCGGCGCTGAACGGCACCTGCGACTGGTCGTCGGCGGTGCTGCCGACGCCGCGCGGCCCGAACATGTCGATCACGAACGCCGCCATGCCGGCGCCGTTGAACTGCTTGGCCCAGTATTCCAGCAGGGCCGGGTAGACGCCCCCGGAACCATGGATCAGGATGACGGCCGGCACCTTGTCGGCGCCGGCGGGCAGGAACAGATGGCCGAGGATGTTGACCGGCTCCTTGCCGCCCTGCATCAGCTCGCCCAGCGTCTTGGGCGTCGAGCTGGCGAACGCATACACCCCGTTGCCCTGGCCCTCGGCAAAGCTGCTGACGGCCACCGGCTGCGCCCCCGCCATGGACGTCAGGCCCAGCACACCGAACAGCACCCCTGCGAGCCACCTGCCGGCCTGCGCCGCGCGTTGTTTCAGACCCATGATGCGCCTCCATCGAAGCATCGGTGGCGGCAGTGTACGGCATCCCGTGCGCAATGGCACCCAGAAAACGACGAATGGCGATCGCGCCGGGCGTCGATCGCGGCGGGGTGGTGGCGGATGTCGTGTGCCGCCGGCGGCCGTTGCGCGGCCGCGCGGCGCCTCAGACCTGGGCGCCGAACACTTCCAGCAGCCGGTCCAGCCCGCCCATGTCGATCGCCACCCTGGCCTGAGCGCGCACGCGGGGCTTGGCCCGGTAGGCCACCGACAGGCCGACGGCGCGCATCATCTCCAGGTCGTTGGCGCCGTCGCCCATGGCGATCGCCTGGCTGGGCGAGCAGCCGATCAGGCTGCAGGTGGACAGCACCGTCTCGCGCTTCATGGCGCCGTCGCAGATGTCGCCCCAGCTCTGCGGCTGGATGCGCCCGGTCAGGCGCCCGTGCTCGATCTCCAGCAGGTTGCTGCGCGCGAAGTCCAGCGCCAGCCGGTCGCGCAGGCGGTCGGCAAAGTAGCTGAAGCCACCCGACACCAGCAGCACCTTCAGCCCGGCCGCCTTGCAGGCCAGCACCAGCTCGGCGGCGCCTGGGTTCAGGCGCAGGCGGGCACGGTAGACCTGCGCCAGCTCGTCCACCGACACGCCCCGCAGCAGCGCCACGCGCCGGCGCAGGCTGTCCTTGAAGTCGGTGATCTCGCCGCGCATGGCCGCTTCGGTGATGGCGGCCACCTCGGCCTTGCGGCCCACGGCGTCGGCGATCTCGTCCACGCATTCGATGTTGATCAGCGTGGAGTCCATGTCGAAGGCGATCAGTCGGTAGTCCGACAGGCGCAGCGGGGGCTGGATGCCGCGCAACACCAGGCCGGGGCTGATTTCGTTCGATGCGTCAAGGGCGGTCTGGGAGGTCATGAACTACTGAAAGAATAGCTGCTGGCGCTTGCTGGACAAGCGCTGGAGGCCAAAATGATGCTGAATCCAGGGGTCATGGGGCGGCCGCGTCCAGATCGCGTGCGAACGCAAACCAGCGCTCGATCGGCTCGGTTTCCGGCAGCACATAGACCACGCCCGACTGGCGCGCAAACAGCGGGTCGATGGTGCGGTCGTAGAAGCGATCCGGCACGTTGATGCAGCCATACGAAATGCGGTTGTCGGCCACGCCGGGCGTCTGCAGGCGCTGCGGGCGCTGCTCGCCCGCCACCTGGCGCACGCGGTGCATCGACAGCGCGGCGTCGTAGTCCAGCCAGACGATGTCTTCGCCGCGGTGGTTGCGCCCCGCCTCGGTGAGGAAGCGGCCGGCGCTGGTGACCTTTTCGTGCGGGCGCAGCTGGTGCAGCGGGCGGCTGCCGACGTCCGGGGGCGCGGCGTCGCCGGTGGCCTGACCCAGCAGCACGGCGCTGCTGGCCAGCAGCTGGCCGTGGCGGTCGAACACCCAGACCGTGGCGGCCGGCTTGCTGACCACCGCGAAGGCGCGCCCGCCGGTGTCGCCGGCGCGCAGCGCGGCGGCGGCAAAGCGGCGGGCCAGGGCTTCGTCGGCCAGCGCGGGCGCGGCCAGCAGCGCCAGCGCGCCCAGCCACAGCAGCTGGTGCCAGAGGCGGCGGGAAGGCCAGGACGGGTTCATGGGTGGCGCCATTCTGGCCTATGCCGGGGCGCTTGCGGCCAGCGGCGGCTGGATCGGTTGCCCGAGGCTGCGCAGCACGTCGCGCACCAGCTGCGCGCGCGCCTGCGGGTCGGGCAGGGCGCGTTCGATGCGCAGCTTGTCGTTGCCGGCCAGCTTGATGTGGCGGTTCTTCTGGATCAGATGGATGATGGCCATGGGATCGATCGGCGGGTTGGGCTTGAAGGCGATGCTGATCACGCCCGGCGCGGCGTCCACCTTCTGCACCCCATACGGGGCGCTCAGCACGCGCAGGCGGTGCACGTCGATCAGGGTCTGCGCCGGGGCGGGCAGCTTGCCGAAGCGGTCGACGATTTCTTCCACCAGGGCGTCGATCTGCTCGCCGGTGCGCGCCGTCGCCAGCTTCTTGTAGAAGGACAGGCGCAGGTGCACGTCGCCGCAATAGTCATGGGGCAGCAGGGCGGGGGCGTGCAGGTTGATGTCGGTGGCCGCCTGCATGGGTGCCAGCAGGTCGGGCTCGCGCCCGGCCTTGAGGCTGCGCACGGCCTCGGCCAGCATCTCGTTGTAGAGCTGAAAGCCGATTTCCATCATGTTGCCGCTCTGGTTTTCGCCCAGCACCTCGCCGGCGCCGCGGATTTCCAGGTCGTGCATGGCGAGGTAAAAGCCCGAACCCAGCTCCTCCATCTGCTGGATCGCCTCCAGCCGCTGGGCGGCCTGCTTGGTCAGGCTCTGCTGGTCGGGCACCAGCAGGTAGGCGTAGGCCTGGTGGTGGCTGCGCCCCACGCGGCCGCGCAACTGGTGCAGCTGCGCCAGGCCGAAGCGGTCGGCGCGCGCAATGACGATGGTGTTGGCGGTGGGCACGTCGATGCCGGTTTCGATGATGGTCGAGCACAGCAGCAGGTTGAAGCGCTGCGCCACGAAGTCGCGCATCACGCGCTCGAGCTCGCGCTCGGGCATCTGGCCGTGGGCGATGGCGATGCGCGCCTCGGGCAGCAGCTTTTCCAGCGCCTGGCGGCGGTTTTCGATCGTCTCGACCTCGTTGTGCAGAAAGTACACCTGGCCGCCGCGCTTCAACTCGCGCAGCACCGCCTCGCGGATCACGCCCGCGCCTTCGTCGCGCACGAAGGTCTTGATGGCCAGGCGGCGCTCGGGCGCGGTGGCGATCACGCTCAGGTCGCGCAGGCCTTCCAGCGCCATGCCCATGGTGCGCGGGATCGGCGTGGCGGTGAGCGTGAGCACGTCGACCTCGGCGCGGAACTTCTTCATCGCCTCCTTGTGGCGCACGCCGAAGCGGTGTTCCTCGTCGATGATGAGCAGGCCCAGGTTCTTGAACTGGGTCTTTTCCGACAGCAGCTTGTGCGTGCCGACCACGATGTCCACGCTGCCGTCGGCCAGGCCCTTGAGCGCGGCGGCAGTTTCCTTGCCGGAGGCAAAGCGGCTCATCTGCGCCACCTTGATGGGCCAGCGGGCCAGGCGATCGACCAGCGTCTGGTAATGCTGCTCGGCCAGCAGCGTGGTGGGCGCCAGAAACGCCACCTGCTTGCCGCCGGTGACGGCCACGAAGGCGGCGCGCAGAGCGACTTCGGTCTTGCCGAAGCCGACGTCGCCGCACACCAGCCGGTCCATCGGCCGCGGGCTGATCAGGTCCTGGATCACGGCGTGGATGGCGGCCTGCTGGTCGGCGGTTTCCTCGAAACCGAAGTCGGCCGCGAACTGCTCGTAGTCGTGCGGCGAATAGCGGAACGCATGGCCCTGGCGCGCGGCGCGTCGGGCGTACAGGTTGAGCAGCTCGGCAGCGGTGTCGCGCACCTGCTCGGCGGCCTTGCGCCGCGCCTTGTCCCACTGGCCGCTGCCCAGCCGGTGCAGCGGCGCCTCGTCGGCACTGACGCCGGTGTAGCGGCCGATCAGGTGCAGCTGCGACACCGGCACGTACAGCACGGCCTGCTGCGCGTATTCCAGGTGCAGGAATTCCTGCAGCGCCGGCGTGCCGTCGGCGTTCTTCTCGCCCATGTCCAGGTGCACCAGGCCGCGGTAGCGGCCGATGCCGTGCTGCGTGTGCACCACCGGGTCGCCGACGTTGAGCTCGGACAGGTCCTTGATCAGCGCCTCGACGTCGCTCACCTGCTCCTGCCGCCGGCGCCGGCGCGTGCCGGGGGCGGTGGCGAACAGCTCGGTTTCGGTGACGAAGTCGATGCCGCCTTCGACCCAGGCAAAGCCCTCGGCCAGCGCGGCGGTGGCGATGCCGACCGGCTCGGTGCTGGCCTCGAATTCGGCCAGCGTGTCGAAGGCCGGCGGGTTCAGGCCGCTGGCGCGCAGAAAGTCCAGCAGGCTCTGGCGCCGGCCGTCGCTTTCGGCCAGCACCAGCAGGCGCCGCGCGGCGCCGCGCAGGTGCGCCTGCAGGCGCGCCAGCGGGTCGTCGGCGCCGCGCACCACGGTCAGCGGCGGCAGCTTCTGGGCAAAGGCGCTGTGCTCGATGTCGTCCACGCCCGGGCGCAGCGCCACCTGCGGGCAGGCCTTGGCCTGCAGATAGAACTGCTCGGCGTTCAGGAACAGCGCCTCGGGCGGCAGCACCGGGCGTTCCGGATCGCCCTGGGCCAGGCGCCAGCGCTCGCGCGTGTCCTGGCTGAACTGCTGGAAGCTCGTCTCCAGCTCGCCATGCAGCACCAGCGTGGCGCCGCTGCCGAGATAGTCGAACACCGTGGCCGTGTGGTCGAAGAACAGCGGCAGGTAGTACTCGATGCCGGCGGTGGCCACGCCGCCCGCCATGTCCTTGTAGATGCGGCTGCGCGTCGGATCGCCTTCCAGCAGCTCGCGCCAGCGCTGGCGAAAGCGTGTGCGCGCCGCCTCGTCGAGCGGGAACTCGCGCCCCGGCAGCAGCCGCACCTCGGGCACCGGGTACAGGCTGCGCTGGGTGTCGGGGTCGAAGCCGCGGATGGAGTCGATCTCGTCGTCGAACAGATCGACCCGGTAGGGCATGGGGCTGCCCATCGGGTAGAGGTCGATCAGACCGCCGCGCACCGCGTACTCGCCCGGGCTGACCACCTGGCTGACGTGCTGGTAGCCGGCCAGCGTGAGCTGGCTTCTGAGCGCCGCCTCGTCGAGCCGCTGCCCCTGCCGGAACTGGAAGGTGTGGGCGGCCAGAAAGGCCGGCGGCGCCAGCCGGTACAGCGCCGTGGTGGCCGGCAGCAGCACCACGTCGGCCTGGCCCTGGCGGATCGCCCACAGCGTGGCCAGGCGCTCGCTGATCAGGTCCTGGTGCGGCGAGAACGTGTCGTAGGGCAGGGTTTCCCAGTCGGGAAACAGCACCACCCGCAGGTCGGGGGCGAAAAAGCCGAGCTCGTCCAGCAGCCGCCGCGCGTCGCCGGCGTCGGCGGTGACGATGGCCACCAGCCGCTGCTCGGCGGCCTCGCGCTGCGCCAGTCGCGCCAGCAGCAGCGCGTCGCTGGAGGCCGGCGGGCGGGGCAGGGCATGGCGTTTGCCAGGGATGAGCTTGGGCAGGTGCATGGCGGGCAGCGGCGGAAACGACAAAAACCCCCGGCCGGGTCGGGCGGGGGCGTGACGGGCCTATTTTACCGCTCCGGAATCTGAACGTTTTTGGACTCTGGCGCGCTCCAGACAAGCGCCAGCAGCTATAAAAAAGATAGTAGCGCAGCGGCCGGCGCGGCTTTTCGGTGGCCGGTCTATAGTGGCTGCCCGCCACCGCAGGAGCCGAGCCCATGAGTCCAACCGACGATCGCCCCATCCAACCGCAGCGCTACGGCAGCGGCCAGGCCGTGCGCCGGCTGGAGGACGACGCGCTGCTGCAGGGCCAGGGCCGCTTCACCGACGATCTGGGCGCGCCGGGCGACGGCTGGTTGGTGTTCGTGCGCTCGCCGCACGCGCATGCCGCCCTGCGCAGCGTCGATGCCGAGGCCGCGCGCGCCCTGCCCGGGGTGCGCGCCGTCATCACCGGCGCCGACCTGGTGGCCGCCGGCATGCCGCCGCTGCCGACTGGCGCGCCCTTCAGGCGCGCCGACGGCAGCGCCTGCGCCACGCCGCCGCGGCGCGCCCTGGCGCACGAGGTGGTGCGCCATGTCGGCGAGGCGGTGGCCGCCGTGGTGGCCGACAGCCTGGCGCAGGCGCGCGATGCGGCCGACGCGCTGGTGGTCGACTACCGCGAGCTGCCGGTGGTGGCCTCGCTGGCGGCGGCCCTGCGTGCCGACGCCGTGGTCACGCCCGCCGCGCCCGACAACATCGCCTGCGAAGCGCGCCATGGCGATGCGGCCGCCGCGCAGGCGGCGTTTGCGCAGGCGGCGCACGTGGTGGCGCTCGATCTGACGCACCAGCGGCTGGCCGCGCTGACGCTGGAGCCGCGCGCGGTGCGCGCCGCCTGGGATGCCGCCCGCGGCCGGCTGGACATGCACGCCAGCACCCAGATGCCGACGGCGCTGCGCGCCACCGTGGCCAGCGCGCTCGGGCTGACGCCCGAAGCCGTGCGCGTGCGCGTGGGCGACGTCGGCGGCGGCTTCGGCATGAAGACCGGCGCCTACCCCGAAGACGTGGTGGTGGCCTGGGCCGCGCGCCACACCGGCCGGCCGGTGCGCTGGAGCGGCGAGCGCGGCGAGGAGTTTCTCAGCACCACCCACGGCCGCGACGTGCAGGCGCACGCCGAGCTGGCGCTCGACGCCGAGGGCCGCATGCTGGCGCTGCGCGTGCACTCGCACGCCAACGTGGGCGCCTACGCGCTGGCCACCGGCGTGGCGATCCAGCTGCTGATCGGCCCCTGGGTGCAGACCAGCGTCTATCACGTGCCGGTGATCGACTTTCACTTCCGCGCCGTGCTGACGCACCAGGCGCCCACCGGGGCCTATCGCGGCGCCGGCCGCCCCGAGGCCATCTTCAACATCGAGCGCCTGCTGGACGAGGCGGCGCGCCAGAGCGGCATCGACCGCATCGCCCTGCGGCGGCGCAACTTCATCCGCCCCGAGCAGATGCCCTACACCAACCCGATGGGCCAGACCTACGACGTCGGCCGCTTCGAGCGCGTGCTGGATCAGGCGCTGCCGCTGGCCGACTGGGACGGCTTTGCGGCGCGCGCGCAGCAGTCGAGGGCGCGCGGGCTTTGGCGCGGGCTGGGCATCGCCACCTTTCTGGAGTGGACCGGCGGCAATGCGTTCGAGGAGAGCGTGACCCTGGAAGTCAAGTCGGACGGCATCGTCGAGGTGTTCTCCGCCGTCAACCAGATGGGCCAGGGCATTGCCACCTCGCTGGCGCAGCTGGTGGTCGATGTGCTGCAGGTGCCGATCGAGCGCGTGCGCGTGGTGCTGGGTGACACCGAGCGCGGCAACGGCTTCGGCAGCGCCGGCTCGCGCTCACTGTTCACCGGCGGCTCGGCCATGCGCGGCGGCGCTGAGCACACGCTGGCGCAGGCGCATCAGCTCGCGGCCAGCGCGCTGGAAGCCGCGCCCGAGGACCTGCGCTACCAGGCGGCGCGCTTTCACGTCGTCGGTACCGACCACGCCATCGGCCTGTTCGAGCTGGCCGGCCGCCAGCCGGGCGCCCACATCCAGGTCGAGCACACGCACACCGTGGCCGGGCCCAGCTGGCCCAACGGCGCGCACATCTGCGAGGTCGAGCTCGACCCGCAGACCGGCGCCGTGGCCGTGGTCGGCTACACCAGCGTCAACGACGTCGGCCGCGTCGTCAACCCGCTGATCGTGCGCGGCCAGCTCGACGGCGGCGCGGTGCAGGGCATCGGTCAGGCGCTGTGTGAGCAGATCCTGTACGACGCCGCCAGCGGCCAGTTGCTCACCGGCAGTCTGATGGACTACGCCGTGCCGCGCGCGCACGAGCTGGCGACGTGCTTTCGCACCGAGATGGACGAATCCACCCCCTGCGCCAACAACGCGCTGGGCGTCAAGGGCGTGGGCGAGCTGGGCACCATCGGCGCCACGCCGGCGGTGGTCAACGCCGTGGCCGATGCGCTGGCGCGCGCCGGCCGGCCCGAACTGGCGCCACGCCTGCAGATGCCATTGAGCCCGGCGCGGCTGTGGGCGCTGCTGCAGTCGCAGGGGTAGCGCCGCGGCAAACATCCGTACGCCGGGGGCGCAGAAGATTTCAAGATTTTCCGCATCTTCCGCGTGTCTTTGGCGTTCATTCTGCAAGGAAGCTTGCAGTCAGCGCCCCACGGATTCGATCAGGATTTGTAGCAATATCGGGGCTCTGGCGACCACCCATCAAGCGCCGCCAGCTATCCAAGTTGAATTTCCTCATGTCGGTTCAATCCCCCCGCTGCCACGCCCTGGTGCCCTGCGCCGGCAGCGGCGCGCGCGCGGGTGGGGTGCAGCCCAAGCAGTACCAGCTCGTGGCTGGCCAGCCGCTGGTGCGCCATACGCTGGCGGCGCTGGCGTCCGTGGCGCGCTTGGTCCGCGTGCTGGTGGTGGTGGCGCCGGGCGACGATCGGCTGCACGAACTGCCGGCGCCGCTGGAGGTGGCGCCCTGCGGCGGCGCCACGCGGGCCGAGAGCGTGCTGAACGGCCTGCGCCATCTGCGCGCAACTGGCGCTGCCGACAGCGACTGGGTGCTGGTGCACGATGCGGCGCGCTGCCTGATCACGCCGGCGCAGGTCGATGCGCTGATTGACGCCTGCTGGCAGGATGCCGTGGGCGGCCTGCTGGCGTTGCCGCTGCCCGACACCCTGAAGATGGAAGACGCGCAGGGCCGCTCGGCCGCCACCGTCGAGCGTGCCGGCAAGTGGCTGGCGCAGACGCCGCAGATGTTCCGCCTGGGCGCGCTGCACGACGCGCTGGCGGCGCACGCGGCCCGCGGCTTTGCCGGTATCACCGACGAGGCCAGCGCGATCGAGGCCGCCGGCCTGCGGCCGCTGCTGGTGTGCGGCAGCGCGCACAATGTCAAGGTGACCTACCCCGAAGACTTTGCGCTGGCCGAAGCCGTGCTGCGCCACCGAACGCCATGACCGATGCCGAGCCATCACGCCTGCCCGCCCTGCGCATCGGTGAAGGCTGGGACGTACACGCCCTGGTGCCTGGCCGGCCGCTGGTGATCGGTGGTGTGACCGTCCCGCACACACACGGGCTGCTGGGCCATTCCGACGCCGACGTGCTGCTGCACGCCGTCACCGACGCGCTGCTGGGCGCGGCCGGGCTGGGCGACATCGGGCGGCATTTTCCCGATACCGACGCGCGTTTTGCCGGCGCCGATTCGGCCGTGCTGCTGGCCGAGGCGGCGCGCCGCGTGGGCGCGGCGGGCTGGCGCGTGGGCAACGTCGATGGCACGGTGATTGCCCAGGCACCGAAGCTGGCGCCGCACCTGCCGGCCATGGTGGCGCGCATCGCCCAAGTGCTGGGCGTGGGCGTGGCTCAGGTCAACGTCAAGGCCAAGACGGCCGAGCGCCTGGGGCCGGTGGGGCAGGGCGCCAGCATCGAGGCGCGCGCCGTGGTGCTTCTATTTCGATAGCTTGTGGCGCCCGCCCGGCGGGCGCTGCAGCCGGAATTTCCTTGAACCTGCGGGTTCGGAATCTTGAACTTTGAACCGTTCACCCTGAGCCTGTCGACGGGCTGCGACAAGCTCAGCCCGAACGGTATTCAAGGCATCCCAAGGCCGATCCATAGGTTGAACCTAGGAGGCTGTCGGACTTGGAAATC
>Ga0116143_10004451_pt1 | contig 13278 bp, 6 predicted proteins | sample AD_UKC034_MetaG_FD_89745 | JGI IMG/M metagenome (GOLD analysis project Ga0116143, IMG submission 89745) | Active sludge microbial communities of municipal wastewater-treating anaerobic digesters from USA - AD_UKC034_MetaG | ecosystem: Engineered > Bioreactor > Anaerobic > Digestate | place: USA...
CAGGTCCAGCAGGTTCCGGGGTGCGGTCGGCTGGCACCTGCACACCCCCACTGCAGGCCAGCCCGCTCCTCCTACTTGGCCAAGGCCGCCGCAGCCTCCGCCTGGGCTTGCGCCAGGCTGGCCTCCAGCTCGTCCGCCGCTGCGTGTTCTCCCCGGGCGCGCAGGATCTCGCAGGCGGCCTCGGTGGCCAGCACCAGGGTTTCGCTGGCGCCGGTCAGGACCGGTTTGTCGACGGTGCCAAAGGGCTCCCAGGTGGTCCGAGCGCAGACCTGGAGATACTCTGCCAGCGCCCTGTCGTCGTCGTTCAGCGCTGTCCGATAGAAATCGCCCAGGCGCAGCCAGGCCAGGTCGTGGATGCTCGTGCCGCTGGTGTAGGTGAGCTGCTCGCGCTTGTCGTTCATCACCCTCAGGTCGGCCTCCGCCGCCGCCAGGTCCCCGGTGTCGGCGTATGCCAGGGCGCGGTAGTGGTACAGATCCGCCATCACGTCTTCGTGCTCTGGAAAATCGTAGCTCAGGTGGAAGGCCCTGCCACCCAGCGCGTTTTCGTCGAAAGCGGCCACCAGGCCCGCCGTGTCTCCCTGGGCCAGCATCAGCTCCATCCGCCGGTGCATGGCCAGCGGCTCCAGGGGGATGGCCTCGGCCAGCAGTGTGGCCTGGACGTAGTCGCCCAGCCTCTGGGCGCAGAGCGAGGCGGCCTTCAGGATTTCGGATTCCAGGCGCTCGCCCATGGGCAAGGCGGCCAGCATGCCGTTGTAGGCGTCGAGCGCATCGGCGTCCTGGCCGGCGGCCTCCAGGGCCTCGGCGGCTTCCCTGGCCCCGATGAGCTGCGCGGCCCATGCCGGGGTGTATGGCCAGTCGGGGGTCTCGAAGGTGTACTCGCCAAAGGCGTCCGGCTGCAGGCCGATGTCGCGCAGGATCAGCCTGGGGTTGGCGCTGAAGCAGACGTCGAAGTCCTCCAGGGAGACCCGCGACCAGCCCTGGAACCAGCCCAGCCCGCCGGGCATCATGGGGTTGGCGAAGAAGGAGCTGGATCCCGTCTGGGCGGCGTATACCGGCAGCTCCTGGTCGTTGACCGCCAGCTTGTCGACTTCTGGTCGCAAGGTGTAGAAGCAGTTGTCCGCCTCGGTCGCCTCGTCAGAGACCTGCAGCAGGGTCTGGTGCATCTTGTTGCGAACCGCGTCGCAGAAGATGTTGCGCCGCACGGTCACCCCGGCGCCGACGGAGACGTCCCGCAGGATCGTCCCGGCGACCACGTTGTTCTCGATGATCGAGCCCGCGGAGCTGCCGCCGATGCCCACGGCCGCCCCGCCGCCGTATAGCACGTTGTTCTTGACCAGCATGTCGGGGCAGTCGTTCGCGGTGATCATCGCGTTCATGCAGCGGGTGATCTGGACGCGCGGGCTGTCGTCGATCTCCATGCCGCCTTCGTAGCCGTACCCGCCCTCGAAAAACAGGCCATCGATGCGAATGTCCGGCTTCCCGTGGAGCATGAAGGACCGCGGCAGGTTCTCGAGCAGGATCCTCGGCCTCTCGCCCGGCATGGCCCGGAAGCTGATCGGCTGCGCTTCGGTCCCTGCCACGCGGATGCGCACGGTCTCCGCGTAGTCACCCTCGGCGATGAGCACCGTGTCGCCGGGCCTGACCTGATCCGCCGCCCGGGAGATGGTCTGGAAGGCACTCCCGCGGCTCAGGCCGTCGTTGGCGTCGGCGCCGTCCGGCGCGACGTAGAAGACGCGCGGGGCGGCCGTGGAGGTCTCGGTGGTGAAGCTCAGGTCATCCGGACTGAGCACGGCCAGGGTGGAGTCCACCTCTCGGGCGTCCAGGGAGATGATCTTGAAGTGGTAGGTCTGTCCAGGGGTCAGATCCCTCAGGCTGAAGGAGATGAAGCGATCGGAGACCCGGGCGCTCTGGTAGCCCATGAGCGTCCCCAGAAACACCCATGCGCCGTTCTCCTTGTGGAAGAAATCATTGGTGACGAAGTCCCGATAGTAGTCCCCGTCGTTTCCCATCACGTCGTGGGGAGGGTTCTGGTTCGAGCTCAGCCAGGCCCCGCCATCGTTCTCCCAGAGGCGCTCGTCGTTCCAGATCAGCTCGTAGTTCGCCGGATGAGACGTCCACCACTCGATGTTGGCCGTGGTGTCGCTGACCGAATGCAGGCTGGGGCCGACCACGCCCAGGGTCTTGGCGGCCAGATCGTACTCGTGATAGACCCCCAGGCCCGTGCTGTTGGGGCCCGCGCTGGACAGGGCGGGATCGTCTTCCATCCGGGGCACGGCCTCTTCCCTGTTCGCATCCGGCGTCTCTCCCCGCGAATACACATCGTGGTGCCTTTGCTGCAGATCGGCGAGCGACCAGCTCGAAGCACCGACCTGCCAGCAGGTGCTGCTGTCCCGGTAGCCGTTGTAGTCAGAGTAGAGGTTCTTGCTGGCCGCGTCGAGGCGAAGGGCCGGGATGCCGTTGTTTGCGTAGACGTTCCCGCTGAGCAGCACGCCGTCGCCGTCGCTCACGCGCAGCGACGCGTCGGCGAACAGCGAGTGGGTCACCTGCAGATCGGCGACGCTCTCCGCGTCCAGCCCGATGGCCGCATCGAAGAAGGTGCAGTTGTTGAACCTCGCCCCGCGGGTCCCGCTCAGGGCGATGCCGCCGGAGAAAGCCAGGCGCTCGAAGACCAGGCCGGCGCCGCCGGTCACCGTCTGCAGGCCCGCAATGACGACCGGCTGGCGGCCGCGGCCGAGGATGCGGATGGGCTCCTGCCCGTCGCCGGCCCCGCTCAGGGGCGCTGCGTCATACTGGCCCGCGGCGAGATAGACCGTGTCCCCGGGCTGCAGGTCGGCGAAGGCGCGGCCCAGGGTCCGCCACGGGCTGCGCATGGACAGGCCGTCGTTGCCCTGGTCGTCGCCCGTGGGGGACAGGTAGAAGATGTTCGCCTCGTAGGGGTAGGGCCCGCGATCGGAGCCGTCCGGCGCCGTGCCGATGAAGCGTGAATCGGGCTGCAGGCGGAAGTCCAGGTTGTCGGCATCGGCGTACTCGAAGTCCCTGTCCAGGTCGGCCTCGCGCTCGAAGAGGACGGAGTCCGCGGGCGCATCGTTCGTGCGATCGTACTCGTTGCCGCCGGCGATCAGGTTGTGGGATACCTTCCCGTTGCTGATGCGGATATAGCCCAGCCCCACGCTGTTCGCCAGGTACTCCTCCTGATCTCCCGCCTTGACGGAGTAGTTGAAGTTGTGGCCCCAGGCGATGTTGTTCAGCATCCGCAGCGGTCCAAACATGTGGCCGTAGTGGATGATGCCGAAGTGCTCGTTGTCCTCGCGCACGTTCCTGTAGGTGTAGTTGTGGCGGATGGTGTCGTCGTCGGCCGAGTAGCGCACAATCCCAGCGTAGGTGTTGCCGTAGGCGACGTTGTGCTCGACCAGGTTGTTGGAACCGCCCCCCGCCTCGCCGATGCCGCCGGGCGACTGCATCATGACGCCGGCGACGTTCATGTACAGCACGCAATTGCGCACCACGCAGGACTCGGGTGTCGACATCAAGATGCCCATGTCGAAGCCCGTGGCCGCCAGCCCGTCGAGGGTCACGCGCCGCGGGTTGGTCAGCACCAGGCCGTGAGCGTCGTCCGCCGAGATCGTGTAGCGGCCCTGACTCGCCGGGCCCAGGTCCGGGTTGGAGAGGTAGAGCATGCCGGCGTCCGGGTCGTAGTGGAAGTAGCCGGGGGCGAACTCGAGCTCCACCACGTTGGCCTTGGGGAAGTAGGTGTGCTGGCGGTTGCGATCCATGACCGCGCGTGGCTGCCTGTCGAAGGGGGCGGCGTACACGAAACGATAGCCCTCGACCTTGGTGAACTCAGGGGCGGGTTCGTCGCCGCGCAGCACCACCGTGCCGGGGATCTGCGCCTGGATGACGGTCTGCACGTTGGCGTTGCCGAGGTTCTCGCGGGCCACGCTCTCGAAGTACTCCCCCGGGCCGATGGTGAGCATGTCGCCCGCCTGCAGCGCGTCCACGCCCCGCTGGATGGTCGAGAAGGCACGCTCCCAGCTCGTGCCATCGTTCGTGTCCAGGCCCTGCTTGCTGACGAAGTAGCGCGTGTAGAGCGGCGACGCGCAGATCTGATCCGCGTTGCACTGCATGCCGTCCTGGCAGCTGCCACACACACCACCACAGCCATCGTCACCGCATTCTTTGTTCTCGCATTGCGCCAGGCACTCGGATCCATCGTCACCGGCATCTGCGGCGTTGCCATCGTCTCCCGCGTCCCCCGCGTCCAAACCATCCTGGCCGCCATCCACAGGGCTGCTGATCTTCCCATCGCATCCAAACGGCACGGCAACGAAGAGAGCGCATGCCAAGAGCTTCAAACAAGCTTTCGCCATATTCGTTCTCTGCATGTCTTGCCCTTTCATCGCCGAGTCCACCCAAGGGGAGGTCACCAGTGGACTCTCTCCAGCCTGTTTTTTCATCCCAGACGACGGGGAGTGTATCGCGTTCTTGTCCGAAAATGCATCTCGACCCGGGGCGGGAGCGCCCTGTGTGCGGTGGGCAAGGCGGAGGACCTCTGCGAGGGGGGCGCAGGGCGGGACACGCATCCCTCGTCTCCCATGGCAAGTGCCAGCCACCTGCAACCAGCCTGAAAATAAGCAGAATTCTTTAAGGGTGACACCGGCCCAGCACGAGCCGCTCCAGGACAAGTTCACCTGATGCGCGCGCGCCCGACCCGGCCCAGGCCCTTCTCCCCCGCCCTCCTCCGCAGCCGCGCGATCAACCGCTCGAGCCTGCGGGTGAGCGTGTTCTCCACCCGCCGCCGCTCCTCCGGCGGCGCGTCCGGGCCGAGCAGCCCCAGGACGCGGGCCAGGTCCCGGTAGGAGCGCCGCGGCCGGTCCCAGCCCCGGCGCCGCTCCTCGGCGAGCGCCTGCCGCCGCCCCTCCAGCCGCTCGAGCCGCGCCTCGAGGACCGCCACGCAGGCCGCGCGCAGCTCGTGCCCGGCCCCCCGGAAGGCCGCGGGGTTCCCCTCCAGCCGCCTGAGCACGGCCTCCTCCAGCCGGCGCTCCGAGCCCTCCCGGCCCTCGCCCAGCTCGGCGATGCGCGCCCCGAGGCGGGCGATGCGCGCGTGGAGCTGCATCGCCTGGCAGCCGCAGGCCTCGTGGCGCCTGAGCTGCCACAGGCTCGACTCCCGCCGCCGCAGCCCGGCCGTGGCCAGCTCCTCGAGCACCTCGGCCGGGCTCACCCCGCGCGCCCGGGCGACCCGCTCCAGGTCCTCGACCGGCACCTCGTCGGCGGAGAGGAACGCGAAGCGGAGCAGGGTGCGCTCGTCCTCCGTGGCCTCGAGCAGCACGCCCCACAGGCGGGAGAAGCGCTCGCGCTCTGCCAGCAGGTCCTCCACCAGGCCGCCGCCCACGGGCCGCGGGTCGGCCTCGAGCTGCTCGAACACCGCCGGCAGCCGGACCTCCCGGCCCGGGCCGCGGCGCTTGAGGAAGTCGACCGCGAAGTGGCGCGCGCTGTCGGCCGCGTACCCATCGGGCGTGAGCGCGCGGGCCAGGTGGCGGAGGAACTGGCGGCCGGGGTCGAGCAGCTTCCGCTCGAGCAGCGCGGCCAGGATCTCGTGCTCGAGGCCGTCCCGCTCGCGGGCCGCCATCCGGTCGACGAGGCGCGGCCGGGCGGGCTCGTGCAGCGTGGTCCGGATGGCCGCCTCGAACAGCGGCAGCAGCCAGGCCACCAGCTCCGCGTGGGCCGGGCCGGGCGCAGCCTCGGCCAGCGCCGCGCGCACCAGGGCCCGCCGCGCCGCGCCGCGCGGATCGGCCGGCGGGTAGCGGCGCCAGGCCTGCAGGACGCACGAGGACGCGGGCTCGCGACCGGGGAGCGCGGAGGGGATCGGAGAGCGGAGCTGGCTCGGGCTGCTGGAGCTGGGGGCCATGAGTCACCTCCTCCTGTTCCCTGGTCTACCCTATCGCCCGCCTCTGACATCGCCCCCCGGCGGGCCCTTCGCCGCACCCAGCTTCGCTGGGCTGCTCGCTGCGCTCGTTGCACTCGCGCGCTCGCTGCGCCGCACGTTCCTATCCCCTGACCGGCATGAGCGCCGCCCGGACCACACCCCCGAGCTCGAACAGCACCGGGTCGGCCGGCCCGCGGCACAGGACGCGGACTCCGCCGGGCGCTCCGCCAAGCACCGCCAGCACGCCCGCGAGCAGCACCGGATCCAGGCTCGCCATGCACGGCAGGACCCGCGCGCTCTTCTCCCCGACCTCGATGCTCGCCTCCGCGTAGCCCTCGGTCCGCAGCCTGCGCGCGGGATCGCCCGCGGGCTCGCCCGCGACCCGGCCGCTGCCGAGGTCGAAGAGCAGCCCGAGCACCCCGGCCGGCCGCGGGGCCGCGACCAGCCAGGCCCCGTTCGAGAGGTGCCCGTCCCCCCAGCTCATGGCGCGCCGCACCGACCTTGCGAGCAGCCGCACGAGCGCGACCCAGTCGAACCCGTTCTCCCGCAGCGGCGCGGCTCCGGCGGCGAGCCCGAACAGCGCCCGGGCCGCCTCCTCGGCCGAGGGGCCGAACAGGGTATCGAGCCGGCCCAGGTCCACGGGCACCAGCCGCCCCTCCCGGCGCACCACCATCACCCGGCCCACCAGGAAGCCCCCGTACCTCCCCTTCAGTGCGTCCCGGATGCCGTCCCGGAGCCAGTCGTCCCCGTCCGGGTCGTCCAGGGCCGGGTCCGCGAGCAGCTCCTCCTCGCCGACCCCGTCCTGGTGGCGGGCGAGCAGGTCGCCCATGCAGTCCGCGTAGGGATCGCAGGCGTCGTACAGGAGGCGGGCGTGCTCGGCCTGCGCGGCGTCGGCGCGCCGCCTGGGCTCGGCCCGGGCCGGGCCGGTCACCCGCTGGCCGTCGAAGTCGAGCATGATGCAGCCGCTCATCCCGAAGTGCCTGGAGGCCACGCGCAGCTCCAGGTGATCGCCGTCTTCGTCGCCGAACAGCCCGGGCCGGTGGGCCAGCCACAGGAGATCGGCCGTGTCGGCCAGATCCCCGAGCAGGTTGAGGTCCTCGAGCCGGGGCGGCCGCGGGTCGTCGTCCAGCGGGGTCCGCTCCCGCAGGCTCTCGGTCGTGGCCAGGACCAGCACCACCGCGTCCAGCTCGCGCGCCAGCGCGCGCAGCCTGTACCCGCACCAGCCGGCCCGCGGGCCGAGCGCGGACAGCGGGTCCACCACCACCAGCCGCAGCCCCAGGCCCTCCCCGCCCTCCAGGCCGAGCGAGGCCTGGATGGCCCGGGCCGCGCCCACCAGGGACTCCGGGTCGTCCACCCCGTCCTCCTCGGCGTCCAGCACCCACAGGGGCGTGTCCACGATCCGGGTCAGGGCCGCGGCCAGGCGCTCGGCCTTCGAGCGGCGCCCCTTGCCGGTGCGCAGCACCTCGGAGGGGTGCATCTTCGCCTCGATCCCCGCGAGCTCCAGCACCGTGCGCTTGAAGCTCTGGGTGCCGGTGACCAGCAGGGTGGGCTCGAGCCGGTGCAGGGCCGAGTGCAGCGCGATCTGCAGCGCCATGCCCGAGGCCCCGCTGAAGGGCTGGCTGGCCAGCAGGCAGAGCTGCCCCCGGGCGGGCCGGCCGGGGAACTGGTCCAGGCAGTCGATGCCGGTCTCCATGAGCTCGCTCTCCGGGGGAACCCTGGGCAGGACCTCCTCGGCCCCGCCCGGCAGCTCCGCCAGCCTGGCGGCGACCGGCCGGTGGAGGGAGAGCGGGGCCGGCACGCGGGTGCGGTCGGTGCGCCGCCGGAGCGCGTCGGTCGCCTCCAGGAGGCGCGCCAGGCCCACGGCGGCCGCCCACTCTGCGGCCGGCCCGGACAGCCCCGTGACAGGGCCGAGCGCCGCGGCCCGCGCCTCGAGGCCGAGCTCGGCCCGCGCGCGCGAAAGGACGTCCGGGCGGAGGCCACCCCCGCCAGACAGGACGAGCCCGGCGGGCAACAGGTCCCGGGGGAGGCCCAGGAACCCGCCGAGGGACTCCCGGAGCCAACGCCAGAGCCCGTCCCCGTCCTCGCCTGACCTCCGCCCGGACGCGAACAGCAGCCTCCCTCCCGCGAGCAGCACGAGCCCGGCCGACCCGGCGCCGAGGTCCAGCAGGGCCACGCCGTCCTCGCGCTCCCGCTCGCCCAGGACCGCCAGGGCGGCCGCGAGCGGGGACCAGCCGAGCGCGCGTGTCTCCACCCCGGCCCGGCGCCCGGCCGCGGCCAGGGCCGCGAGCGGGATGGCGGAGGCCTCGAGCACCACGGCCGAGGCCAGCAGGCGCGCGCCCTGGAGGCCGACCGGATCCGCGGCCTCGACGGGCTCGCCGGCGGCCTGCGCCACCCGGAAGGAGGCGATCTGCTCGAGCAGCCGCTGCATGCCGTGCGTGCGGGAGGCGGTGCGGAGCGCGCTCCTGGCCCGCTCGGGATCCCAGGGCTCGACCCGGCCGGCGCGCAGCGCCACCTCGGCGTCCACCCCCCGGGCCTTCACCATGCCGCCCGACGCGCCCAGGACCGCCCAGCGGACGTTCGCGCCCGAGGCCCGCTCGGCCTCCTCCACCGCCTCGCGGATGGCCCGCGAGGCCGCCCGCGCCTCGACCACCTCCCCCAGCGCGACCCCGCGCGACTCGGCCACCCCCGCGCCCAGGACCTCGATCGGCCCGAGCAGCCCGTCCTCGCCGACGACCGCCCCCCTGGCCGGCCTGACCACCACCGCCCGCACCGCGTGCGAGCCCACGTCCACGCCCACCTGGATGTCGATGTCCTGCCGCATGCCTGGCCTCCTCGGAGGCCGGACTGTTCAACAAGCGTGCCAGGCCCTGCATCGCCCACGCCTGTAGGGGCGCTGCTTGCTGCGCCCCCACCAGACGGCCAACCCCGCGGAGGGCAGGGCAAGCCCTGCCCCTACAGAGAATTCCTTCCTGAAAGTAACCCCTCCCTTCTTGAGGTTTCCTCCTCAAAAATGGTAAGAGGATCGTACCGGAGGAGATGCCATGACCACGCGCGACCGGACCCACGTCATCGTCACCACCGGCGGGCTGGACGGGGCCTCGGCGGCCGCGGCCCTGCTCGTCAGGCACCCGGAGGCCGAGGTGCGCATCACCAGCCAGCACGCCGTGCACCACTGCCTGCAGAACCTGCTCGAGCAGGAGGCCACCCCGGCCGAGGTGCACGTCACCGGGGTGGGCATCCAGGACAACCTGGACGCGGCCCTGGACGCCCTGGGGGCGCTCCGCCGCCGGGGCGCGAAGGTGACCTGGTACTGCGGCCGGGGCTACCTCGACGCCCACGCGCCGGCCCTCGGGAGGGTGTGCCTGCCCGTGTTCGAGCCGGCCGAGTCCAACACCGCGGTCGTGGTGCGGCGCCTGCGCCTGCCGCGGAGCGAGGTGGTCGAGCGGCTCCTGTCGCTCGCCGGGGCCTTCTCCCGGAAGGCGAAGCTCACCCAGGAGCAGGCCTTCTGGAACGACCTGCTGCAGTCCGCCTCCAACCGCTTCTTCCGCCTGGGCGACGAGGCGCCCTTCCTGCGGGTGCTCTCGCTCCTCGCGGGCCAGGCCCAGCTCACCCCGGCCGACCGGTACGAGGTCGACCACTTCCGCAGCGTGGATCAGTCCAAGCCCGTGCTGCTCGGCCGCAGCCCGGCGCTGAAGCGCCTGCGCGCCCTCATCGAGCGGCTCGGGCCCTTCGACGAGCCGGTCCTGGTCACCGGCCCCACGGGCGCGGGCAAGGAGCTGGTGGCCCGGGCGCTCCACGAGGCGAGCCCCCGCCGGCACCACATCTTCCTGCCGGTCAACTGCGCCGTCCTGGGCGGGAGCGCGGACCTCGCGCACGACCGGCTCTTCGGCCACGCCCAGGGCGCCTACACCGGCGCGGCGCGGCCCGCGCGCGGGGCCTTCGAGGAGGCGACCGGCGGCACCCTGTTCCTGGACGAGGTGGCCGAGCTCACGCTCTCCACCCAGACCCAGCTCCTGCGGGTGCTCGAGGAGGGCACGGTCACCCCGCTCGGCACCATGGCGCCGCGCAAGGTGGACGTGCGGGTGGTGGCCGCGACCAACCAGGATCTGCTCGCCCTGGTGGCCCGGGGCCGCTTCCGGGAGGACCTGTACCACCGGCTATCGGTGCTCCCGCTCGAGGTGCCGCCGCTCCGGGAGCACCTGGAGGACGTGCGCGCCCTGGTGGACGCGCTGCTCGCGAACTTCGTGGCGAAGGAGGTGCGGCTGAAGCTCGGACCGAAGGACTGGGAGGCCATCCAGGGCTACCCCTGGCCCGGGAACGTGCGGGAGCTGGCGAACCTGTTGAAGCGCGCGGCCTTCACCGGCGAGACCCTGGCCGAGGTGATCGCCCGGGAGGCCACCCACCGGGAGCGGTCGACCGGGGATGGCCCGGCGGGCCAGGCGCGGGGGAAGGGCGGGCTCGCCACCCTCTTCCACCCCTCGAGCCAGGCGGAGGTCCGCCCCTTCGACGAGGTCCAGCGGGCCTTCATGACCCACGTGCTCGGGCTGTTCGGGGGGAACTACACCCAGGCCCGCAAGGCGATGCAGGTGTCGGACAACACGCTCCGCAGGTGGACGAGGCCCTCTTGAGCCGTCCCTCTCGGAAGAACGTTGCCGCGCACAACCGCGGGCTGACGCCCGCGAAGCAGCCCCAGCCACAAGGGGCCGCGGCTACGATGCGGTGCTTCGCACCGCAAGCCCCCTGAAGGGGGCTGGGACATACAAAATCCAGAGCGTGGCCGCCGCGAGTGAACAGCACCGATTCATCATCTGCGTGCGGCCTGGACTCCAGAACCGATTCAAGGACCGGCCACATCAGAACCACTCGCCCGCCGGAGGCCCCACGCTCATCCACTCCACGCCACCATCACAGCCTCCTGGTTCTTCCCTGCCCTATCCTGAAACCAAAAATTTCCTCCTGGGTTCTCGGCTCGTAGTGGATCGGCTGCCCCCCGATCTGGCAGCCGAAGTCCGGGTTCCTGGACAGCCGCACCGGGACCTCCGTGCCGAGCTCCGAAGGCCGGGGAATCTGACTCGTATCTCGGATGGACTTTAGTATCGGGTGTTGGGTATCGGGTGTCGGGTTTAAACCCGATACTCGATACTCGATACTCGATACCAGCGAGTCAGATCCGCCCTCCCGTCCCCGTCCATGATCGTATCTGGAGGTTCCCGATGCCCGAAGACACCCTGCCCCTTCCGGCCGAGGTCCTGGCGCACCTGGGCAAGCTGCCGCCCGGCGCGCAGCAGGCGTTCGTGATCGCCTGGGTGATCCGCAGCCACGCGGCCCTGTGCCAGCTTCCCCAGGACGGGGAGGCGCAGCGGAAGCGCCTGGAGGAGCTCCGCGAGCTCGTCCTGACCGCCCCGGGCGGCCTGCCGGAGGCTTGAGGGGAGCGGAGGATCAGAAGAACAGCTCTCTGGCCCTAGCAACTCTCGACTCCCGATCTGACGGCGTCGCATGCATCCGGACGGCGCTACCTCCCAGACCCATGTCTCGACCGGGTCAGGACCGCTCCAATCATCGCCAGGAGCATCGAGCCGAGCACCTCGGGAGCAGGGCCACCGCCCTGGTCCAGAAGCCGGTCGATCTCGGCTGACAGCTTCTGGACCTCCGGATCGCTTCCGTCCAGCTCCAGCGCTCGCCGCTGGTGCTCCCTGGCTTCCTGCGCCCGGCCACATGCCGCGCAGCAGATGCCCATCGCGGCGTGCGCCAGGCCGTCCTCCGGGCTTCTCAAGAGGAGCTCCGAGAGCCCTTGCTCCGCCTCCTGAAACCAACCCAGGTTGATGGCGGCTGCGGCCATGTTGAAGCGCGCCTCGAAGGACTCCGGCCAGCGCCCGAGGATGTCCTGGCCGAGCCGGAACGAGTCCTCGAAGAGCCCCAGGCGGAACAGGGAGTACTGCAACCCGCCCCACACCTGCTCGTCGTCAGGGTCGATCTCCGTCGCCTTCCTGAAGAACGTGACCGCCTCCTGAGGGTCGTTGTTCTCGAGAGCTATCACCCCAGCCGGCCTGAGGATGCCCGGGTGGCCCGGGGCCGCGTCGAACGCACGCCGCACCAGGGCGTGCGCTCGCGCGGGCTCCTCGCGGCACAGGAGGTGCGCAGCGCGGGCCAGCTGGCAGGCCTGTTCGGAGGTCAAAGCCTCCCGCTGCTCCAGGCTTCGGGCCACCTCGCTGGCCAGGAAGAGCGCCTCCTGGTCGTGTCCGCTCCTGGAGAGGGAGATGGCACGGCAGAGCTCGAGCTCCGGATTCCCGGGCGCAAGCGTGCAGGCGCGGGAGAAGCACACGAGAGCCTGCTCGGGCTGGGACAAGACGGTGTCGAACACCAGGCCGGCCCGGTGGAGCTCGTTCCCCTCGAGCTGCATGAACCGGCATGACCTCAGCCCCTCGGCCATCCGCCGCGCAACCTGCCTGGCCCCCTCGACGTCGCCTGCCTCCCTCAGGGACAGCGCGAGGTCCGCGGCGAAGACCGGGTTTCCCGGCTCGAGATCGTGCGCCAGGCGGAAGTACTCGAGCCCATCCCTGCCTCGCTGGTGCTCGGATGCCAGGAGAACACCCCGCCGGTGGGCCGCCTGGGCGCTTTGGACCGCCGGCTCGAAATCATCCTGGGTCGTCCTGGAAGCCATGTCCCGCCTCCTCCTCGATCCGCCTGCTTCATGGTAGCCGGCCCGCCTGACATCGCAGCCCGGGACTTCCATGGCCGCCGCGACCCGCCCGGCCCCAGGGAGCCCTCCTGACAGGGTCGCGTGCTACCTTCAGGACGGAGGTAGAGCCATGCAGACACAGGACGCCCCAGACGGCCTCGGCCTGGAGGTCCAGGTCGGCCGATCGGAATTCTCGAACTCCTTGTCCCGGTTGAAGAAGTCCGCCGGAACCAAGGTGCCCTTCGAGATCATCCTGGCCTTCTCCGGCGGCAAGCTCTCCGTCCAGGGCCTGGGCATGGTCGTCGAGGTGGCAGCGAGCGGCCGGGCCAGCGCCGAGGTGCACCTCGACAGCGCCCCACTGCTCAAGCTCGCCCGGCTGCTGCCGGCTCAGGATCCGCTCCTGGTGCGCGCCGCCGAAGGCGAGCTGCACCTCGGGTCGCTCTCCTTCCCCTGCAAGCTGTTCCCGGCAACGGCTCGGAGCCTGCTGCTGCCTGTCCAACCCGACATGAAGGACATCCTGGCGCTTCGCCACCGGCTCTCACCGGGAGAGCTCGCTCGCTCCGGCCACCTGAAGGCCCTCGAGGAGGCGGAGGAAGCGCGGGACGCCCTGGTGAAGAAGGCAGCGGCGATTCTGACACCGCTCGGGATCTCCGAGGCGGACGTCCTGGCGCTCGCC
>Ga0116143_10004456_pt1 | contig 13268 bp, 1 predicted proteins | sample AD_UKC034_MetaG_FD_89745 | JGI IMG/M metagenome (GOLD analysis project Ga0116143, IMG submission 89745) | Active sludge microbial communities of municipal wastewater-treating anaerobic digesters from USA - AD_UKC034_MetaG | ecosystem: Engineered > Bioreactor > Anaerobic > Digestate | place: USA...
ACAAGCATTTGCATCGGTTACCGTAATTGTGTAGGCTCCAACTGAAAGACCGCTTAGATCTTCATTCGTAGATCCGGTACTCCATAAATAAGTATATCCCGGAGTTCCACCTGCTGGAGTTACGTCTATTGCTCCATCAGACCCACCATTACAGGTAGCATCTGTAATAAATGCAGAAGCAGTAACAACAGTTGGTTGAGTTACGGTATAAGCGCAAGTAGCTGTACAGCCTAAAGCATCGGTTACCGTTACCGCATAAACGCCTGCGGCTAATCCTGAGATGGAAGCATCAGTCGATGCATTGCTCCATAAATAAGTATAAGGTGCTGTTCCGCCAGAAGCTACTACTGCAGCTGATCCGTCAGATCCACCATTACAAGATACATTCGTTCCTGAGCAAGCTGCCGTTAATACAGCAGGCTCAGTTACGGTATAATCACATGAAGCAGTACAGCCTAAAGCATCGGTTACCACTACTGAGTAGGTTCCGGCTGCTAATCCACTGATAGAAGCATCGGTTGAAGCATTGCTCCACAAATATGTATAAGGTGCTGTTCCGCCTGATGCAGCTACTGAAGCTGATCCGTCAGATCCAGCATTACATGAAACGTTCGTTCCTGAACAAGCTGCTGCTAATACGGCAGGCTCTGTTACAGTATAATCACATGATGCAGTACATCCTAAGGCATCTGTTACCACTACTGTGTATGTTCCGGCTGATAATGAAGAAATTGAAGCATCAGTCGATGCATTGCTCCATAAATAAGTATAAGGTGCAGTTCCGCCTGAAGCAGCTACTGAAGCCGATCCGTTTGAACCACCATTACAAGATACATTCGTTCCTGAACAAGCTGCTGCTAATACAGCAGGCTCTGTTACGGTATAAGCGCAAGTTGCGGTACAGCCTAAGGCATCGGTTACCGTAACGCTATACGTTCCGGCTGCTAAGCCACTGTTGGATGCATCGGTTGAAGCATTGCTCCACAAATAAGTATATGGCGCTGTTCCGCCTGCTACAGCTGCAAAAGCTGACCCATCAGATCCACCGTTACAAGATACATTTGTTCCTGAACAACCAGCGGTCAATAATGTTGGCTCAGTTACGGTATAATCACATGATGCAGTACATCCTAAAGCATCGGTTACCACTACTGTGTATGTTCCGGCTGATAATGAAGAAATTGAAGCATCAGTCGATGCATTGCTCCATAAATAAGTATAAGGTGCTGTTCCGCCTGATGCAGCTACTGAAGCTGATCCATCAGATCCACCATTACATGAAACATTTGTTCCTGAACAAGCTGCTGCTAATACGGCAGGCTCTGTTACAGTATAATCACACGTAGCAGTACAGCCTAAGGCATCGGTTACCGTAACGCTATACGTTCCGGCTGCTAAGCCACTGATAGAAGCATCGGTTGATGTATTGCTCCACAAATAAGTATAAGGTGCTGTTCCGCCTGAAGCAGCTACAGAAGCCGATCCGTTTGAACCACCATTACAAGATACATTCGTTCCTGAACAAGCTGCCGTTAATACGGAAGGCTCTGTTACGGTATAATCACATGTTGCAGTACAGCCGTTAGCATCGCTTACCGTAACGCTATACGTTCCGGCTGATAAACCACTGATAGAAGCATCGGTTGATGCATTGCTCCATAAATAAGTATAAGGTGCTGTTCCGCCTGAAGCAGCTACTGAGGCTGATCCATCAGATCCACCATTACAGGATACGTTTGTACCTGAACATGAAGCTGAAGGATTGGCATTTACGGTAACACTTACCGTAGCAGTATTGGTACAACCGTTAGGACCTGTGGTAGTAACGGTATAAACGTTTGCACCTACAGGGGCTCCTGTAACCGTTGCTGTACCAATTTCATTATTTGCTCCGGAATAAGCCACCGAACCTATGGTTCCCGGACCGGAAATGGAATGAGTCCACGGAGTAGAATGTAATCCGTCTATTTGTATTGACCAATTATTTAAAGTCCCACTAATTGCAGCTTCATCGTCAGCTAGAAATATCGACCAGTTTCCGTTAACCGGACATCCGGCTAATGCTGTTGCAGGTAAGCTATAAAGGGTTATATCTCCTGCTATGGGAGGAGTGTTTAAATTTCCTTCGGGTGAGAAATTACCTGTAAACGGAACTGTTCCTAAAGTAATGCTACCGAAAGCACTAGGGGTACGCAATAATGTATTAACATAATTATCTCCACTTCCACCATTGTCGGTACTTAATTCCATAGAACCACAATTGCCAGGTCCAACTAAGAATATGTCAAGATCTGAATCCCAGGTGTGGGAGATATTCATTACAACCGTTAACACCGAGTTTGCATCAACATTACCTGCACCACCGGCAAGAGATAATTGATGACTTAAACCTGCTGTTGAATTATCAGGAATGGTTAAACCTAAAGAAGGTGCTGAAGCTGCACTTGCACTAAATGGAATAGGAGTGCCGGTAGCTATAAGGTCAAAACCAGCGCCATCACAAACCGCAGGAGCACTTGAACCCAAACTGGTTAAAGCCAATTGTAATATCTCTACCGGAACCGGATTAGAAAGAGCCGGACATGGGATGCTTGTTGCAAAGTCAATTACTTGTAAGTAGTAGGTTCCACTGGTAGTAGGGGTATAAGTTGAAGCATTGGCTCCACCTATAGGACCATTTCCATCAAACCACTGATATTGAGGGGTAGTGGCATTGTCAGTAGAGGTTAACTGTACCGGTTGATTAGCACAAGTAGTCACTACCGGAGGGCTAACCGATACTAGTGAAAGGGCAACTATTTCAATTGGAACTTCGTTGCTGTAAGATGTGTCGGGTCCGGTAGAACAAATTACTCTAAACCTGAAAAAATGATCGCCCGGCAATAAAAAAGGTGGGGAATAATTAGTTGAATTTGCCCCTCCAATATCTGAATAAGGTCCACCACTCACTGAGGCTTCCTGCCATTGGTAGGATATATTTAACCCTGTTTCTGCACCTGTTGAATTTAAAATAACAGTTGTTCCCTGACAAGCAGCGGGTGATTGAGAAGAAGAAGCTGTACCTGCCGCAGGTGATCCGGCACAAGGAGGTGGTGTATATTCGTCTGCACCAATATCAGGTGTTGTACCGCTTCGCGCATCGTTATCAAAATCTACTGCACATGAAGCAACCGGGGTACCCACATTATTTAATGCTGTAGCACCCAAATTGATATGCAAGTCTGTTGCAGAAGTAAATCCCGGATCTAGTGCAATACTGTTAGCATCCTGAGCAGGAGTTAAAGCTGCTTGCCAGTTAGCCAAACTTAGATGGAATGTGCTAGGTGAATTTGTAGCAGACCCAATAGCTCCGGTTCTGCATTGAGTGTTCGCTGGGGGAAAATAATAGTCGTTATAATTCAACGCGCCTGTACCAAATGCAAAAGTAGCTGATGGTAATTGTATACAAGAATGTAGTAAAGTACCGGTATTTGAATTTACATCTAAGTAAAATACATTATTAAGGATGCTTAAGTTAACCGGATTTGTACCCAATACTTTTAAACATGCCGCGGTTGAGGTGGTAGTACTTGCTGGAGTTGGATCTACATCTCCGGTAATTGCAATAGAATTATGTAATACCTGATCTCCTGATCCACCAGAAATACCTATACCAACAACAGCATCACCAGCAGTACCATTAGCTCTAACATTATAAATTATATTACTGCAAATAATATTATTGGTGGGCGACCCTGTAGTCCCTAATCGAATACCGATAGATGAAAAAGTTTTCTCTTCAATGATATCGTGAATCAAATTTCTGGAACAAGTTACATTAGTTGTAGTTAATGTTGAAGGAGCAGTACTCCATGATTCATCTCCAATCACTATTCCTGCGCGGTCAGAACCACCAGCTGTTTGTGAAAATAATACTCCTACAAAGCCAATTTCATTTTCGGTGATTTGACAATTATTTACACCGGCAACAAGAATTCCTGATTTTCCTATTTGATCTGATCCAAATCCACTTGGACCAATATCATTTTTATCAATGATTATATTTTGGCTTAGGTTGCCCACAGGACCTCTAATTGCTATACCATGTCTAACTTTTTGAATATCGTTATCTATTACTGAAATTGAATTCTGAGGAGCTAAGTTAAGTGTTGATGTATGGCTTATTGATGTACCGGACACCAATACCCCATATGTTGCTGTTGTTGATGCACTAGGATCAGTTCCACAGCGTAGTATACAATTTCGAACTACCACATTGTCACATCCTACTGTAGTACTTGTAGAGGATACCCTAACAGCACAACTGGAAGACGTTGAAGTATTATTAACCGTAATGTTTCGACCTACTCCGGCAATACGGCCATCAATGGTAACATTATCAGCAGCAGCTAAACGAATAATACCATCTGCAATAGAACCAGAAATAGTTACCGGTGTATTACACGTAATGCTCAAACTAGTCCATAGTCCAGCATTCAATTGAGCGGCCGCAGTTTCGGTAGTATTTGCTGTAAGCAAAATACTAATATTGTTGCCGGTTTGGCCAGTAGCGTTGATGGCATCAAAGGCAAGCTTTAGCGTGGTGTAAGTACCATCTGCTCCGGTAGAACCGCTTACGGTTACCTGTGCAAAAGCACCATAGCTCATCAATGCAAAAACAACTGCCATCAGAGCAGTTTTACTCAATTTTCTAAGTCGTAGAAATGTATTCATGTTGTTGTGGATTTTTCCGTTCAAATTGTCATTCGTACCGTTGTAGAATTCAGGTCTCATGGTATAGGGGTTTTTATGAGTTTGCTTATGAAATAAAAAAGCCTTTACCGCTTGTGATTTGCCGGGTAAAGGCTCTGAGTTTTTTAAAATAAATACAGGTGTGCAGGTAGTTGAACTATTTGTAGTCCAATTGCCCGACAACCAAACAGCAACAGTGCTGCAAACACGCTGCAACGCTGATGAAATTTTAGTAATAAATCCTTTCGTAGAGGTCTTTTCCAATAGCTTATAAATTAAAAATGCTACAATTCTATCCTCACCTTACACCTAAAAAACATTCCCTTTGCCTTTCGTTGGAAAGGCTTCAAACGGTCAAAAACCAGTATTAACAAGCCTTTTAGAGGTTTGTTACCGGGTTCACAGCCATTCAAAATAAATTAAAAGGGAAAAGATCTTACGATGTAAGAGTACTGCAATGTAGAGAACATATTGCTTTATGTCAATACTCGGTCAGAAAAAATTTTATTAACATTTATGCCTCTTTTCAATGAAATTGGCCAAATGCCTCTTTTTTTTGACGAAAATACTTGACAAACGGAATTCTTCATTGAGGCCTGAAAGCCTCTGTTTAAGCCTGTTTCATCATTTTTTTAGTCGGTAATGAACTCGGCTTAATCTTCAAAGTTGCCACTCTGATTGTATTGTTTCAAATGAAAAAATAAATTCGAGCGGAGTGTTCCGTCCGGGGTCAAAAAGCAATTTATTCGCGCAATTTATGGTGCGCAAAACGTTTTGTCAACACCTGATTGCGACTTAATATTTTAAGAACATACATACCCGATGGGATATTTTCGAGTGCAAATTTCTCTTCCAAATACACTTCGTTTTGATGGAGATTTCGCTCGTAGATTTTTCGTCCATCGCCCGAAAGAATCTCTATCTTTTTAATCATATCGCGATCGGGATTTTCAATTTCTATGGTAAAAATTCCATGGTTCGGGTTGGGAAATAATTTTGCCTGTAAGACAAAATCTTCTTCCTCTATTCGCTGCTCTTCCGAAGCCAATGGTGGTTGATTTACATTCTTGCTTTTGCTTACTGTACAACCATTGGAATCGGTAACGGTACAGGTATATGTACCTGCCACTAATCCACTAATGTTTGAAGTAGTTGCGCCATTATCCCACAAATATAAATAGGGAGCATTTCCGCCTGCGGGTGTAGCCGTACAGGTTCCATCTGATCCTCCATTGATGCTAACATCGGTTTTGCTCATACTGATCCAAAGCAAAGCCGGTTGTGCAATGAACACCGTATTTTTTCTGGTGCATCCATTGGCATCGGTGGTGATGCACTGATACACTCCTTTACTTAATCCGGTAGCCATTGCGGTAGTTTGTACCGGTACCGTATTCCACTGATAGGTATAGGGAGGCGTTCCTCCGGTGATGATCAGAGAACAAGAACCATCGCTACCGCCATTACATGACACAGGGGTTTTTACTTTGGTGCCCAAAAGTTTTGCCGGTTCATTTACCGTTAAGGTTAAACTCGAACTACATCCGTTGGCATCGGTTACTGTTATGGTATAGATACCTGCTCTAACAGCCGGGCGATTTTTATTGGTACGGCCATCGCTCCATAAATAAGTATAAGGCGATACGCCACCATTTATTTGTATAAACATTGATCCATCAAATGATTTATAACAAGTCAAATCGGTTACGGTTGCTGAAAGAGAAAATCCGGCCGGACTGCTGATGGAAACTGAGCAAGTAGCAGTACATGCATTTACATCGGTAACTACTACGGTATAATTTCCGGCTGCTAATCCTGAAATGGATGCGGTGCTGGCTCCATTGCTCCAGGTATATACATAAGGAGGAATGCCCCCTGTGGCTGAAACCTGAGCGGTTCCGTTGGAACTGTTGCATGAGGCGGCTGTTCCGCTACAACTTGCAATTAGTTGTGTGGGTTCATTAATCATAAGCGAACAAGTGCTATAGCATCCGTTGCCGGTATCGGTAAGCGTTAAGGTATAGGTTCCGGGAGCAAGGCCATTTATAAATGCTGTAGTTGCACCGTTGCTCCAGGCATAACCGGTATTTAATGGCGATGATCCCAAAGCGGTTCCATCGCTGGCACCGAAGCAGATTACATTCGTTGATGAACAACTGAGTGGTGGATTTGAATTTACGACCACTGTTGCTGCTGCAGATGCTGTGCATCCACTTCCATCGCTTACGGTTACCACATAGGTACCGCTACTGTTTACTAACAATGATGAAAGCGTAGAACCATCTGACCACAAATATGAAGTTCCACCGCTGGCAGATAAAACTACTGAAGAACCATCGCAGAACGTTAAAGGACCTGAAGCATTTATGGATGCCGTTAAAGAACTTCCTATGACGATTGTAATACTATCGGTATTGGTACATCCGTTGGCATCGGTTCCGGTAACGGTATAGGTTTGTGTTTGAGCAGGAGAGAAAGCAACTCCATCGCTTACTCCCTGATCCCAGGTATATCCTATTCCTCCGCTGCCATAAAGTGTAACCATACCGCCACTGCAAATGGTGTCAGCGGTTGCATTGGCCACTATTGCAGGAGGAGAAAATACATTAATAGATATTGTTCCACTACTTGAACAAGTAGTTACCGGATTGGTAACCGTTACCGTAAAGTCAGTAGGAACCAATGGGCTAACATTGTTCAATGGATTGGTGCTACCGCTAAAACCGATTGGATTACTCGACCATGAATAATCATATTGCGAACCCAATCCGCTGATGCAAACATTATCGAATGCCCAATACCATCCCCAAGTGGCTACATAATTAAAGCGTACTTGCAATCCGCTTTGACCTAAATAGGATGATAGATTCACACTGTCTTTTACAAAAGCTACTTCTGAGCCTTGTGTGGTGGTGTACACTTTCAAATTATTCCAACTTACTCCGCCATCATTACTGATCTGAACGGCTATCAAAGAATCGCCAGCAGAATAGCTTCTGAAATAATGATACCAACTCAGATAGGCGGTACTCATATTGCTCAGATCAATCGGTGGAGAACTGATGGTAGTTCGTGTTGTATTTCCGGAGCCATGTGCATCGGAATTAATCAAATAGAATGTAGAAGCATCGTTGCTGATGAATGGCGTTTGTCCATATAAATAAGTACTGGTACGTAGTTTCCATTCGGCATCGGCCGCAACACCACCAGTAGATGTATTGGTTAGGTTCCAAAGAATATGGCCGGGTTCAAAATCGGCTTTAAAGGGATAGGTCGTCTGTGGGGTAACATTGGCTGTAAGGTTAATTGCCGTACCGGGACAAATATCGTTAGCAGATGTATTTACAGAATTGATTACCGGATTCGGATTCACAGTAACCGAAACCGCATTGCTGGTTTTGGAACATGCAGGTGAACTTGCATTATCGGTTACCATACAACTATAGGATCCTGATACAGCAGGAACAAAACCAGGGTTCACTTCACCCGGAATGGGAGAAGCTCCATTATACCATTGGTAACTTGGTGAAACTGCATTGGTTGTTACCAAAAGGGTATAACCTGATCCTTCGCATGTTTCTACTGATGGACCAACCGGAATGCTAGCGCTTGGTAATGGATTTACAGATATGGTGAATAACACAGCAGCACTGTTGCCGCAATTGTGAACGGCATATACTTGCAAAGTAGCAGCAGAATCAATTGAAACATCGATTGAATTACTGCCTTGACCTGAAACTATATTCACTCCTCCGCTTGGAATCCAGGTATATGAAATTGCTCCGGCAACTGCACTTACTGAGTACGTTGCTGTTCCTCCGGTACAAACAACTAAAGGTCCACTGATCGGACCGGGAGCCGTTGGTGGGCTATTGTCGTGATAAAAACTTTTTGTTAAAGTATCGTTGGTCAAATCTGCATCGGTACTTCCGTTCGGATTAGCAGTGTATACTAAGAAAGTGTTGTTTCCATTTACAGGACTTGCAGCAGGCAGAGCAATTGAGGTGCTTTGACCTCCAATCAGATTTCCATTAAACACATACAACTGAAGTGGACCTCCGCTAAACTGATAATAGATATCGCAGGTGGTAATAGAGTTACCTCCAAAATTGCTAAACTCAACTTCAGGAATGAACGAAGTTCCGCAGGTGCTATCGCCCGGCATATTGATGGCACTAATACCGGCATCCAATGAAACGCCAGAAAAAAGAGGCGACTCCCATAAACCTCTTCCATAGGTTGCCGCTTTAATGGTACTGGTTGCATAATGAATCTCCAACTCACCTATAACAACATTTGGCAAACTGGTACTATAGTTAACCCAATCGCTTAAAGAATTGTCTTTGTAAAAAACACCCAGATCAGTCCCCAGATATATTCCATCATTGCTTCCATTTTGATATACGGCACAATTGGCAGGTACATTTGGTAAGGTAGTGCCGCTTACATTGGTCCATGTTGCTCCGGCATTTACTGATTTATAAATTTTTGTATTGTTATTATAACCCGAAAGCGTCACCCATAGCGTATTGGTGTCAACCGGATGTGGTAATACATCGGTTATGGATAATCCTGGCAAACCTGTACTAATGGTTGACCAGCTTGCACCTTCATTAGTTGTTCGATAAAGACTTGAGCTTCTGGCTACATATATAATATTGGTATCTGCCGGTGATATGGCAAGAACGCCAACATTGCCAGAGCCGGGTAAAGTTCCCAATTGAACAAAGCTGCTTCCTTCGTTTACACTTTTATAGATTTGCGATTTACCAACGTAAATTGCTGATGTGTTTTGTTGGCCTAGTTTAAAAGGTGTAACCCATGCTCCACTGGAATTTACTCCTGAGCCACCGCTGTTAACGATGGTGCTGAATGAAGAACCTCCATTGGTTGATTTTCGAATATTACCATAATACAACTCACCGTACATTATTGAAGTACTTCCTTTTTTGATGGCACATTCCATTCCGTCACCACCAATTACTCTTACCCAACTAGTGCCATTCAATCGGTTGGTTCCATTGTCTTGTGTTCCGGTCAATACTAATGAGGCATTTACATCCGAAGCACCCAGTTTATAGTTTTGAGTAATATGTAAACCTGAACTACGATCAGTCCAATTCACACCAGTATTCCATGAAACAAAAAATCCTCCATCGTTACCTGAAACAACTTTTTGTCCGTTGCCTGGAGCAAAATTGAGAAAATGATGATCGGCATGAACATAAGCTGCACCACTACCCGTCCAATGTCCTCTGATGGTCCAGTTAGAACCTCCATTGCTGGAACTCCAAATATTTACTCCTCCGGTAAAAACTACATCGGCATTGGTAGGTGAAGCTGCAACTGCTAAATCGTACCAACCTTGTCCATCGGTATCGCTACCCGTGCTCGACCATCCCAACAAATTAGGAGAATTGGCCATCATGGTCCAAGAGGTTCCACTATTGGTCGATCTCCAAAAAGAGTTAAAGCCACTTCCACTTGAATTGGCATATAGCGCATATATATAATCGGGATTTGCCGGAGTAACTGCCAAAGCAATACGTGTAATTCCTGAAGCAGGTAATCCTAAAGAATCTAATAAATCCCAGTTGCTTGCTCCATTCCAGGTTTTGTAAATATTTGCACCACTACAAGCGTAAAGCGTATTCACATCTCCGGGCTTCATCTCCAAGTCTTTAAAATTACCCGACTGTGTTAAAGTCCAGCTTGAACCTGCATTGCTCGTTTTGTAAACACCAAGAGATGTAGCCGCATATAAAATTGATGGGTTAGTAGGATCAATAATTAAGCGACTAATTCTTCTTGATTGTGATTGAGTCCAGTTTAGTCCTGTAACATTCCATGTCAATCCTCCATCGGTACTTTTTAATACCCCTGCACTGTAGGTGTCGGCCGCATCTCCATCACCGGTTGCGATATACATTTCATTGGTATTGGAAGGATTGATTACAATATCGGTTACTCCCAATGATGCAAGAAGATCGGTATTGGTAGACCATGTTAAGCCGCCATCCGTTGTTTTCCATAATCCTCCTGCAGGAGCACCAACCCAAATAATTGAAGTATCGCTTGGATGAAACAAAACACAATTCACTCGTCCGGCTCCGCCACCTCCAGTAGGAACAGATTGAGGTCCTAAGAACGACCAAGATCCAAAATCGGGTTGACCATTGTTCTTAATATTCATCTCATTCCATTCTTTCATTGCTACATCCGGAGCAGGAAATTTTCCACTTGGAAATACACGAGGTTCCCAAAAGCTTTCCCATCTGCGCATTTGCTTCCATCCCTTTGTTTTGCCTAGATCTTTTCCTTGCATGTAGCGATTGAAAGCATCTCTGATCTCATAAAAATTTGATTGATCGTCTTGATACAAATCGTACCATGTTTTTTCATCTGTTGAATTCTGCTGTATTTGATTTACACTTTGAGCAAAAGTTAACGATGCGCTGATTGTAGTTGCACTTGCTATCAAAACTGAAAAAACTAGTCGAAGAATCTGTGAATATACTCTCATTGGGTTAGTTTGGTTTAAAAATATAAAAAGGGCATTATCTAATAATTTTGATAAATGCCCTTATGCAAATGTGCTTAATTAAAATCTATAAGTCAAGTTAATGCTGAATTACAAACCGGATTAATTCTCTATGTACCCCATCATTCCAATGCAATAAATACATTCCATCGCTTATGCCTTCCAAATGTATTTGCTTGCTATGTATTCCACCATTATGATGACCTTCGGTTTGATATACTGTTCTTCCGCTCAAATCGCTCACCATCAGTTGATATGATCTTGCCTCTCCTCCTTCAATATTCAAAACAAATTGTCCGCTATTTGGATTGGGGTATAGATCTAATGCAAAGGAAGGATCGGAAGAATTCATAGAGAATCGTGCTCCAGGTTGATTCACATTTTTTGATTTGCTTACCGTACAGCCATTGGAATCGGTAACGGTACAAGTATAAGTTCCAGCCACCAATCCTGTAATCGTAGAGGTAGTTGCACCATTACCCCATACATAGGTATAAGGAGCAGTACCACCGGCAGGTGTTGCTGTGCAAGTTCCATCAGAACCACCATTCGTAGTTACATCAGTTTTTGTCATACTAATCCACAGTATGGCTGGTTGAGGAATAAAGACCGTATTTTTTCTGGTACATCCATTCGCATCGGTAGTAATACATACATAAACTCCTTTTGATAAACCGCTTGCTGTATTGGTCGTTTGAACAGGAACGGTGTTCCACTGATAGGTATAGGGTGGAGTTCCTCCTGTTATATTCACTGTACAAGCACCATCGTTTCCACCATTACATGATACGGGTGTTTTAATTTTAGTTCCCAGTAACTTTGGAGGTTGGGTTACATTAAAGCTTAATGTTCCGGTACAACCGTTTGCATCGGTGACAGTAATCGTATAAACACCTGCCTTAACAGCGGGTCGGTTTTTATTCGTACGTCCATCGCTCCATAAGTATGTAAATGGAGAGGTGCCTCCTATAATCTGAACAAACATTCCACCATCGTGCGACTTGTAACAAGTAAGTGGTACAGTTGTTCCATTAAGTGTAAATCCTGATGGTTGGCTAACGGTAAATGAAGCGGTGGCACTGCATGCATTTGCATCACTTACCGTAACGGTATAGGTTCCGGCCGATAACATAGTTTGATCTTCCAGTGTACTACCATTTGACCAAGCAAAGTTATAAGGAGCAACTCCATTTGCTATAGTTATATCAATTGCACCATCGCTGTTTCCACATGTGGCATTCGTTACATTTGCACTAATAGATATTGCAATGGGTTCGGTGACTACAAAACTTGGTTGTATACTACATGCATTTGCATCGGTAATGGTTACCGAATACGTACCGGCAATAAGATTGCTTATATCTTGAGTATTATGAGTTGTACTCCATTTATAGGTATACGGTGATACTCCCCCGGAAACACTCAAGTCAATTGCACCATTAGAACCTCCATTGCAACTTACGGCAGTGATTACAGCAGACGAACTCAAAACAGGCGGTTCACTCACAGACAGTTGACAAATGGCTTCACATCCATTGTCGTCTGTAACGGTAACGGTATAAGTTCCTGCCGGTATATTTGCATTTGAAGCAGTTGTTACACCATTGGACCATAGATAGAGATAAGGCGAAGTGCCTCCACTGACATTTACACTCACTGATCCATCAGAACCTCCGTTGCAGTCAACATTTCGCAACAAGGCACAAGAAGCAATCAATTCAGAAGGAGTGGTAATGGTATAGGCAGCAGAAATTATACAGGCATTGGCATCGGTAACGCTAACCGTATAGGTGCCTTGCGCTAATTGAGAAAGATCTTCGACAGTAAATCCATTGCTCCATAAATATGAATAAGGTGCAACACCGCCACCTGGTGTGATGTCAATTATGCCAAGGGTGTCGCCAAAGCAAGTATTCGGAATCACCGAAGCATTTAGAAACAATGCGGTTGGTTCTGTTAAAGTTACGGAACAACTGGCGGTGCAATTGTTTGCATC
>Ga0116143_10004462_pt1 | contig 13245 bp, 10 predicted proteins | sample AD_UKC034_MetaG_FD_89745 | JGI IMG/M metagenome (GOLD analysis project Ga0116143, IMG submission 89745) | Active sludge microbial communities of municipal wastewater-treating anaerobic digesters from USA - AD_UKC034_MetaG | ecosystem: Engineered > Bioreactor > Anaerobic > Digestate | place: USA...
CAAAATTCCTGAACATCGGCTTTTCATCGCTCGCCCTCGGCAACAGGACCGATCTCGTTGTTTCCATCGTCCAGCGCGACATCCACAAGTTCAGCCTGGGAGTCATCATCGCGATCACCGGCATCGTGGCGCTGGTGTTCTTCCTTTCCCGGAGGAAAAAGTTCATCGGCCAGGTGCCGGTCAACGAACAGATATACCTGTACTTTTCCATTTTCACCGTGGCCATCGGCGTCGCCATCGCCGCCGATACTGCGCTGAAGGAACTCATCTGGGACGCTCCCATGGCGTGGATCCACGTGCGCATGGCGTGCATGTGCCTTTTCGGCGTGGGCCTCGCGGGATTCATCATCCAGATAGACGAGATACGCTACCGATTCCTCCTGCGCGGCCTGTTCTTCCTGTACGTCGCGTATACGGTCGCGGCGTTCCTCCTCGTCGCCGCCGGCCTCATCGGGGTGATGTCGCTCATCCTGCCGTACAATCTGCTGATACTGGTCTCCATCCCGATAATGCTCTTCTGCATCGCGGCGACTTCCTTCCGGGGCAACAGGGACGCGACCATATTCACGACCGGGTTCGTCATCCTGATCGCCGTCGGCGTGAGGGACGCCCTGATGGACATGGGCATGCTGCCCCGGGGCGAGTTCATCCACCACTGGGGAATACTGGTATTCATCGTGTCGCTGGGCATCATCCTTGCCCGGCGCTTTTCCGACACCTACACGCGATTCTACGAGTACCAGCAGAACCTGGAGCTGGCGCGCAACATCCAGCGGTCCAATCTTCCGCGGCAGGTGCCCGGCGTGGAGCGCCTGCGCATTTCGGCGAAGTACATCCCCATGCAGAGGGTGGGCGGCGACTTCTACGGTTTCCACGCCGTCGATTCGAAGCGCATGGGCGTGCTCCTCACCGACGTATCCGGGCACGGGATTCCCTCGGCCATGATATCGTCGATGATCAGGTTGAGTTTCGACCTCGCGGCGGAACACGCGCACGATCCCTCCAGACTGCTCGAAGCGCTCAATGCGATGCTCATTGAAAAGATCGAGAAGAACTTCATCACCGCCTCCTACTGCTACCTCGATCTCGAGCAGATGAAGCTCAGCAGCGGAAACGCGGGTCATCCTTCTCTTTACATCTGGAATAACGACGGCGGACGGCTGGTTGAAATAAGACCGAGGGGGATGTTCCTCGGCCGCTTCACGGACATCCAGTGCGTCACCGAGGAGACCGATATCCGCCCCGGGGACAAGATCGTCATCTACACCGACGGGATCACCGAGGCAATGAACAGGCGGGGAGAGCTTTTCGGAGAAAAGTCGCTGGAAGACTTCATTCGTGGCTGGCACGGCCTCCCCGCGGAGGAGTTCATCGCCCGCCTGCTGGACCACGTGCGCGCGTGGTCGGGACGGAGCGATGATGGATTCGACGATGATCTCACCATCATCGTCATCGACGTGCTCTGACGCGCGTCACTGGATGTTCTTCATCGCGGGGGGGACCTGCGGCATCCTGATCTCGCCGTTCACCGACTCGTATTTGCGGATATTGTCCTGGAGCGCCATGAGCAGGCGCTTGGCGTGCGACGGCGTCAGGATGATGCGCGATATCAGCTTGCCGAAGCCGGGAGGCGGCGTGGGGTTGATGAACAGGAAGTCCACGATGAACTCCTCCGGCGAGTGGGCGATGTTCGCGAAGTTCGCGAAATGCCCGGTGGCATCCTTGTCCTCCACCTTGATCTCAATCTTCATTTCCTTCATCGGCTGGTCCATAAGTTCTCCTTCGTAGCGTCATGCGGGCACTGCCCGCACCCGTATATTTTTACAGGGAACCCCTGCGGGGGGCTTTTTGGGGCTTCGCCCCAAACCCCGTTGCTGCGTCAAGAGTCTATTTCAGTTGGTGTCATCTCGACTCCGCTCGATGAACGTTGTTGCAACGCTCCCCGAGCGGAGTCGAGGGGTGATGGTATTCACCCCCGATTGATTTTAAAACCTGGTACCAGCGAAAAGTTCCATGTTTAAAAGCATTTGCTCGACATGCAGCGGTCTCCACCACCCGCCGGACACAATATCGTATATAACCATAATTCCAGCGAAAAACCTTTCACCATTGTATCCCAGCGCCGATTTCACGCTCGACCTTATCATAAAGCCATAGTCGCTCTTTTCCCCGGAGGAAACATCCAGTTCCTCGTACACGAGTCCCCCTCCAATGAACACCCCGAGCGTGAGATACAGTCCCCGTACACAAGCGAGTAGGCATACCCCGGACTCGTGGCGAGACTGTAAAACCTGCCTCCGCGAAATCCCGCGTACCCGCCGCCATCGTGGGCGGCCGGGAACAGCGGAGCGTCACTGTCAATGACAAGCCTCATCGCCGATACCATGAAAAGGAACGATCCTCCGCTGCCCAGCTGACGTTCCGTCTGGCTGAAGGACGCCACCAACGAAAAGTTCCCTGAAAACACATAATAGGCATTGAGACCGACCGCCGAAAGCGAGAGATCGGGCCGTATAGTTTCCGGGTCGCCCTCGTGCAGGCCGAAATCCCCCGGGTTACTCATGTAGCATCCTTTATAACGCTGATAGTACAGGTCAATGCCGTACTGCCTTCCATACAGGAACATGGACAGATTTTCAAAGGAGCTTTCCCCGTATCTCTCCACGTCGTCGTCGCCGGGAGGGATGTCGTTAACCAGGGATATGCCGAGGCCATTCCATCCGATTCCGACTCCGTAATATCCTCCCGCGCTGGGGTTTGGCTGATAGATCACTTCCTTCAATACGTTACCGTATTCATGCACGATATTGACCGATGGCAGGTTAAACCCCAGGAACCCCCTCACTGTTACCAGGTCTTCGAACGTCTGTATGTTGTCCGAATCCTGCGCGGAAAGCGGCAGGGCCGCCAGTCCGACGGAAAGGCAGATTACCATGGCAAAGACCTGTCGCTTCATGCACACCCCTCATCACTATGTTTATCAGACAAAGTACCCAATACCACCGCGATAATCAAGCGTTTCCGTACCATGCCCGGCCCCCGTGCGGAAATTATTCTTGCAGGCCTTCACGGGGGATGATACGCTCCGTGCATCATGAACGCCCCGGCCATCATCCTCCGCCTCGCCTGGCGCAACGTCTGGCGGAATGCGCGGCGCACCGTGCTCACGCTCCTCACCATCGTGGTGGGCTGCGGGATGATCATCCTCATGAACGCCATCGCCAAGGGCGGACACGACCGGATGATAGAGGATGCCGTGTCGATGGGAACCGGGCACATCCAGGTGCACGAGAAGGGCTTCTGGGACAACCAGACCATCGACTACGCCTTCGTCCCGCCGCGCGCTCTTATCGACGCGCTCGACAGGAACTCCGCCGTGGGCGCATACGCCATGCGCATGCAGGCGGGGGCGCTCCTCTCGTCACCGGCAAACACGGCGGGGACCCTCATCCAGGGCGTTGATCCCGTGAAAGAGCGCCTCGTATCGAACATCCATGAAAAGGTACTCCCCGGCGGTCGGTTCCTCGAGGAGGGCGATACCGCCAGCACGGTGCTCGGGGAGAAGCTCGCGAAGAACCTGGGCGTGAAAGTCGGCGACAAGGTGGCCTTCATCTCGCAGGGGTTCGACGGCTCGATAGCCGCCGAGCGCCTCACGGTGGCGGGGCTTTTCCGCACCGGGACGCCGGACATCGACAGGGGCCTCGCGCTGATGCCGCTCGGTTTCGCCGACACCGCTTTTTCCATGATGGGCTACGTGCACGCGATCGCGGTGAAGCTCCGCGAGCCCGCGGCGATGCGCGGCGTGATCGCCGAGCTTGAGCGGGCGGAGAGCGGGACGCCCGTGGAGGTGATGGGCTGGGACGCGCTCATGCCGGTGCTGGTGCAGTTCATTGCCATGGACGACGTGAGCGCCTGGATCTTCGACTTCATCCTCCTCATGCTGGTGGCCTTCGGGATACTGAACACCATCCAGATGTCGGTGTTCGAGCGCACGCGCGAGTTCGGCATCATGCTCTCGATAGGGACCAGGCCCTCGCAGGTGGTGGCGATGGTGCTCGCGGAATCGGCCATCATCTCCGTCATGGGTGTGGCGCTGGGCGTCCTGCTGGGGTACGCGTCCAGCTGGTACTTTTTCGTGAATCCGATAGACTACTCCGGTTACGCCCAGGAGCTTGCGGTCTGGGGGCTGTCGACCACGATATATCCCGCCGACGCCACCTGGCTCAACGCGACCGTAACCGCGGGTTTCACGTTCCTTTTCGCGATGATATTTTCGATATTTCCCGCCCGGCGCGCGTCGAGGCTCAGGCCCGTCGAGGCGATACGGCAGTTGTGACATGCATCATGAAAGCGCGCAAGCGTTTGCGCGCCTGCGGAGGGCACCACGATATCCATGAAGCCACATGAAAACGCGCAAGCGCTTGCGCGCCCGACGCAGGCAGGGGCGCACGCGCGCCTGCTGGTGAAGATGGCGTGGCGCAACGTCTGGCGGAACAGGCGGCGCTCACTGGTGGTCATCTCTTCCATCGGCTTCGGCATCTTCGCCATGGTCCTCTCCATGGGCATCATGAACGGATTCAACGTCCAGATGGTGGAGAACACCATCGGCACGTCACTGGGGCACATCGCCGTCCACCGGAAGGGCTGGCAGGACGACATGAAGCTCTCTCTTAGCTTTGTCCCGTCGGATAAAATCTTTTCCGCGCTGAAGGCACACCCCCGCGTCATCGGCTACGCGCCGCGCGTCAAGACCGACGGCATCGTCCGCTCCAGCGAAACCTCGCAGCAGGTGCTGGTGACCGGGATCGATCCGGTGAAGGAGAAAGGCGCGTCGCAGATATTCGCGTACATGCTGGACGAGGGCGGCAGCCGTTTCTTCACGCCCGCCGACCACGGCGCCATCATCATCTCGAAGCTCCTCGCGGAAAAGCTGGACATCCTTCCCGGCGACAAGATGGTGCTGATGCTTCAGGACAAAAGCCGCGCCATCGCGGGCGTGGGCCTGCGCGTGGCGGGGCTCTACCGCACGCCCATAGACGTCTTCGACAAGTTCACCGTCTTCGTGCCACTGCGGAAGCTTCAGGAGATCACCGGCCTCGGCGGCGCCGTCTCGGAGTTGACCGTTCGCCTGGAGAACAGCCGCGACGTCGATGCGGTAAAACGCGGTCTTGTGCGCGCGGCGGGCGATCCCGGGCTGGAGATACTCACCTGGAAGGAGATGGACCCAAACCTGGTGCGGGCCGTGAAGCTCTTCGACCAGATGATGTACATCTTCTTCGCCATCATCTTCATCACGGTGATCTTCTCCGTGGCCAACACGCTCATCATGGCCATCATGGAGCGGTTCCACGAGATAGGGGTGATGAAGTCCATCGGCACGCGGCCGTCGTGGATTTTCTCCCTCATCATGATCGAGGCGTGCTTCCTGGGCGCGGTGGGCCTCGCCGCGGGCGCCGCCGCCGGCATCGTCGCCACGGGACTGCTGGCCCACACGGGAATCGACTTTTCGTTCTACGTGGAATCGATGCGGACCTGGGGCACCGGGAGCGTCATCTATCCCGCGGTGAAGGCGCTCGACATGGTCATGGCCGGGGTGATAGTCCTCGCCACCACGATCATCGCCGCGCTCTACCCGGCGCTCAAGGCCTCACGCATCAGGCCGCTCGAGGCACTGCATTACATCTGACGACCGAGACCGGAAACACGCCCGCTTCTTTCATCATATCAAAATTCAATTGACATAAATATTTTTTGACGATACTGTTCGCTCCATTGCACCTGCATGCAGGTCATCGTGTGTACGTATCGGTCATGGTGAGCGGAGTCGAACCATGACCAGTCCGGCACTGTTCCACCTGGATGTGCCGGTTCACACATGCGCTCTGGGGAACTCATTCAACACATCTGATCAACTGGAGGAAAGAGCATGAAAAATATCAGCATGATGATATGTGCTGCGATACTGGTGTGCGCCGCGCTCCCGGCATTCGCGTCCGGCACCGGCGAGAACATGGGCGGGCTGATGACTGTGGTGGCCGAGGGCCCCTACGACGTGGGACGCAACCCCGCCCTCCTGCCCCTCATGCGGAAGGATCACGCCATCGGGTATGATGTTACTGCGCAGGCCTACAGTTCGTTAAGTTCCACGGGATCACTGGGGGCGACATTCACACCACCAACAACGGTTCTCACAAGTTCTTCCCTTGATTTTACCGACCCAGATACGCAAAAAATTGCCGGTGCTCTCGCTTTCGCGACAAAAGTGACGGATACAATTACGGTCGGTATTGGCGTTCTACAGCAATTGCAGAAGGACACGCCGGGAATGAATATGAGATTAACTACCATATCTCCATCATCAACACTATCCTCGAAATCCGATTCTGAAACAGTCTCATCGGAAACCGATCTTTATGCATCCGCGGGGATGCGCCTCATGGGCAACCTTACCCTCGGTATTCAACTCGACGGGAAAAGCAAGTACTCCAGCGAGCGCGAGTCGACGGTCGCCTACTCAAGCGGAAACCTCGATGAAACGGGCGGCAAGATTAACGAGCAGCGCGACCTTCAGGCAACCGTCGCCCTTGGCCTTCTTTATCATACCGATGCCATGCAAATTGGTTTCATGGTGAACTCCGGCACCTTCAACTGGCACCGGCAGTCGTATTCCGAAAATAAATCCGAAAAATTATCAGATCCTCCTAACGCCACCGGCTATAATGTAAGCGCCTCCACCTCTTGGGAAGGGCGCTACACCGATGGGCCGTCCCTGGTGCTCGGCGGTCACTACCGACTGACTTCGGTCATGTCCGTCGGAGCGGAAGCGGGGTACCTCTTCTCCCGGAGCTATGATGTTCCCGCGATATCCATGGCTGATACTACACTTGAGGAGATCGACTCAGAGCGCGAGGTGGAGCGCGTCTACTTCGCCGGCGGTGGTGCGAGCTTCCTGATCGCTGATGGAATGACCCTTGCCTTCGGCGGAAGGTTTCTGAATTACAAGCTCAACCAGGCGGAGAAGAACTCGAAAAAGACCAGCGACGTCGACATGGAAATGAAACTCCTGCGCATCGTCCTGGGTCTAGACTGGCGTGTTAATGAAAACATGAACCTGGTTGTCTTCGGCGCCATGGACCGCACTGTCGCGGAACTCGGCATGAAAATGAGCGAAACGGACATGACCATGAACCTCTCGCTCGAGAACACAACCACCGCCTACTCGGTGGGCTTCGGGGTGACGCAGTATTTTTAGTTGTCACAATGTCTATTGCGGATAGAATGCCTGTGTACACCATTGATACACGGGAGATGACATCATGAAAAGAACCATTCTATCCGCCGTCATCGCGCTGTGCGCGGTCATCATTTTCATCCCCGCCCCTTCAGGCGCAATGTCCCTGGGCGTCGGCGCCACGACATGGTACGCCTGGTGGCAGCCGGCGTGGGCGGAAGGGGAAAGCACAGGCGTAGGCCCCGGCAGCTTCGACTGGGAGATCGATCCGTCAATCATGGCCGGACCGATCATCTCACTCGGGGTTACCGATTCGATCACACTGTCCTCGGTCCTGGTCTTCGGGAAATATGAAGCTTCAACCAGTATTCCGGCGGCGCTGGAAACCTGGAGCCGCGATGTCACCAAGTACGAGATCGACACGACCCTTGCCTGGCGCGTCATGCCCATGGTAAGCCTTTTCGCGGGACTGAAATTTCTGGGCTACCGGTATGACGAAACCCATGAGACGACGATGGGCACCTACAACGGAGAATCTAATTTCGACGGCTACGGACCCGGCATTGGCGGCAGCGTAACCCTGCCGGTCACCGGCAATTTATTCGCCTCCCTGAGTGCTTCGTTCATATACCTGATTAACAATTATGAAAACAAACCGCCGGTGGGGGGAAGTTACAGCTCCGACGTAACCGGTTACGGCGGAAACGCCTCCCTGTCTCTCATGTATCTTTTCCCCGGATATAACACGGTTATTTCCGCTGGCCTTAGATACCAGGCAATCAAGTTCAGCCAGGATGAGGTTATCGGCGGGCAGTTCAACTATGACGGAAACAGGGACCATTTTTACGGCGTGACCGTATCGGCCATCTACACCTTCAACCTGTAATTCACCGGCAGCACTCCCCGTGCTTCCCGTTGACGCCGCATAGGAGCTCCTTTTCCACCTGGATGGTGGTGTGCCGGATGCCGAAGCGCTCGTCCAGCATCCCGTTGATGCGCCCGATGAGCCCGTCGGTGTCGGCGCCGGGCGCGTCGACGCAGATGTGACAGGAGAGGAACACCTCGGTAGAGCTCACCGACCAGATGTGAAGTCCGTGCACGCTGCCCACGCCCACGACGCCGAGTATGCCACCGAGCACCGCTTCTGAATCGAGCCCCCTCGGCGTTCCCTGCATGAAGATGCGCAGCGCCTCCCGGATGACGCCCGCGGAGCTCCAGGCGATCATCGCGACGATGAGCAGGCTCACCGCCAGGTCGAGGACCGGCGCGTGCCAGAAGAGCATCGCCACGCCGACGAGCACCACCGCGACGGACGACAGCGCGTCGTACAGGAGGTGAAGGAACGCGGCCTTCATGTTGAGGCTGGAGTCTTTCTTCCCGTGGAGCACCATCATCGACACGACGTTGCCGGCGAGACCCACCAGGGCGACCGGAATGAGAATCCAGGGATTGATCTCGACAGGATTCATGTAGCGCTGTACCGCTTCGTACACGATGTACCCGCCGATGGCCACCAGGCTGAGCGCGTTCACGAGCGCAATCGCCACCTCGAAGCGTTTGAGGCCAAAGGTGTAGACCGGCCCCGGCTTCGCGCGCGCGACCCGCTCCCCGGCGTAACCGAGGATGAGCGAAAGCACGTCCGAGAGGTTATGCCCCGCGTCGGAAAGCAGCGCGAGGCTCCCGGAGAGGATCCCCCCGACGAACTCGGTGACGGTGATTATTATGTTGAAGACGATGGTGAACGCCAGGCGCGCCTGGTTGGACATGCCGGAGCCGTGATGATGCAAGTGATGATTGTGGTCGTGATGATGATTATTATCGTGCATGGCTTATGAGTAACATCCACCCCGTACCCTAATCGCGCAACAAGATTATTCTATCGCACCGGCACGGGAGATACAAAAATATCGCAATCCTACGTGAATATCATTATATTTCCTGCGTACCGTTCGCGTTAGCACTGATGTTTTGAGGTAAATCAATGACAGGTTTTTTCCGGTTATGCAAGAAATATTTCCATACCGCCCCCGGACTCATCGCCAGTGTATTGCTGCTTTCTGCATGCGGCAGTCCGCCCGTTCTCACCTGGGAGGAGATACCGCTTCCTAAAATCGATGGCGCGCGAAGCAACCTCTCGCTCGGTGCCATCCGGTTCATCAACGGCAATTTTTTCGCTGTCGGAGGCTTCATGATACTGTCTTCCCCCGACGGAAAGGACTGGTCGCTCCGTCACAAGGGACAGAATGGACTGTCGGGCATCGCCCACGGAAGCGGGGCCTTCGTCGCCGTGGGCAGCGACTCCACCGGATCAGGAGGCTGGGTCCTCACGTCGTCAGACGGATCGGTATGGGAAAATACACCGCTCCCGGAAAAGAAGTGGCTAAGCGCGGTGACGTACGGAAAAGGTAGGTTTGTCGCCGTCGGGTACGACACGACGGTGCTTGTATCGACCGACGGTAAATCGTGGTCTCCGCGAAAGGACGACCTCCCGCGGCTTGGCACCCTCTACAATGTTGAATTCGGCAACGGGCTTTTCGTTGCAACGGGACAGTCAGGGACGATACTCACCTCGCCCGACGGTTTCTCCTGGACGCAGCGGACCAGCGACACGCGCCGCGAACTCTACGGCATCGCCTTCGGGGACGGCCGGTTCGTGGCGGTATCAAACGACTTCTGGTGCTCCGACGTCAGGGCCTTTGTCTCGCGCGACGGAGTTGCCTGGGAGGCCGAGGATACGGACAGCGATGAGGACCTCCGCGGCATATGTTTCGGAGGCGGCGTGTTCATGGCTGTGGGGGGAAATAACCGGAGCGGCGGCAGGGGCAATATCGACATCACGCAGGTTGACGACAAGGGCTGCATGATCGTGTCGTCGCGCAACGGCGAGATCTGGCGGGTGAACGAATGCCCGTCCGGGCGCCAGCTGCACGGCGTCGCCTTCGGGAACAATCGTTTCGTCGCGGTGGGCAACGGCATCATCCTCCGGTCCTCACCGCTTCGTTGACGCGCAGGTATTATTCCGAAATCTTCGAGAAATCCAGGAGGCTCGCGAACGGGCGGAGTATCCCCTCCAGCAGCGCAAGCCTGTTGTCACGGACAGCGGTATCGTCCGCCATCACCATCACCTTGTCGAAGAACGCGTCGATGATCGATTTCCCGCCGATCAAAAGCTCGAAGAGCTCGATGTAGCGGTTCTTCGCGATGAGCCCATCTATCTCACCCCTCTTCGAGTCGAAGAAGCCGAAAAGATCCTTCTCGGCCTGCTCCACCAGGCGTTCCTTCGAAAAGGAGAGCGCATGACCAGCGTTCTTCTGGCGGAAGGCCGAGTAGATGTTGTTCATCCGCTTGAAGGAGAGGAGCATCTGCGTGAAGTTCTCGTTTTTCCGGAATTCGTTGATGCTCTTTGCGCGGCGGAAAAGCTCCAGGTAGTCGTGGAATCCAATGGAGAGGCAGGCGTCGATCTCATCGTAGCGCATGCCCCTGTCGGTGAAGATGGTCTTCGCCCGGGCGTTCACGAACTCGAGGATCTTCTCCACCAGCGCCGCGCCGTCCTTGTACTGCGGGGCGACCTTCTTCAGCACGACGTCCAGCTTCAGGTTGAGGCCCGCCTCTATCAGCATCTCCACCGCGGCGTTCGCCTGCCGGCGCAGCGCGTAAGGGTCCGCAGATCCCTTGGGGATGTTTCCCACCGAGAAGGAGCCGAAGATGTTGTCAATCTTCTCCGACACGGAGACTATCGTCCCCACGACGCCCTTCGGCAGCACGTCGCCACTGAAGCGCGGCCGGTACTGGTCATCGATCGCGTCGGCCACCTCGGGGTCCTCGCCGTCGAGCTGCGCGTAGACGCGGCCGATCTTCCCCTGCAGCGAGCTGAACTCGAATACCATCGCGGTGTTCAGGTCCGCCTTGCCGAGCAGGATGGCCCTTTTTATTTTGTCCGATATTTTCTTCTCGACGGAAAGCTCTCCGCAGATGGCGTCGGCCACCACGATGACGCGCTCCACCTTCTGGTAGATGGTGCCCAGCTCCTTGTGGAAGAGGACGTTCTTCAGCGACTCGACGAAGCCCTCGAGCTTCTGCTTGCGGTCCTCGTTGAAGAAGAAGCTCCCGTCGTTGAAGCGCGCCGTGATGACGCGCTCGTTGCCCGCCTTCACGTGCGGGGTCGGCGGATTGTTCGATATCACCAGGAACCGGTTCATCAGCTTCCCGTTTTTATCATTCACCGCGAAGTACTTCTGGTGTTCCTTCATCTCGGTGACCAGGACGATGTCCGGTATTTTCAGGAACGCCGGGTCGAACTCGCAGACCACCACGTGCGGCTTCTCCACGAGGAACGTCACGATGTCGAGGAGCTCCTCGTCGTGGAGCGCGACGCCGTGTATTGATGCCGCCGCTGTATCGAGCTCCTTCCGTATGAGCTCCTTCCGTTCCTCCTGGCTCACGATCACGTTGTTGTCGCGCAGCGCCTTCTCGTAATCGGCAATCTTCTTTATCTCTATCATTCGGTTGTTCTGGATGTAGTGGCCGCGGGTCTGGTTGCCGGAGGGAATCCCCTCGATCGAGATCGGCACGACCTTGTCGTTGAACATCACAAGGAAGTAGCGCACCGGGCGCGGGAAGGTGACCTTCTTGTCGCTCCAGCGCATCCTCTTGGGGAACGGGAGCGAGGCGACGATATGCTCCACGATGCCGGGGATGATGTCGACCGTCCTGTTCGCGGGGATGACGCGCTTCGCGAAGACATACTCGCCCTTGTCGGTCTGGCGCCTGTACACCGCGGCGAGGTCGATGTTGTTGCCGCGCGCGAAGCCCTCCAGCGCCTTCGTCGGTTTGCCGGACGCGTCGTAGGCCGCCTTGACCGCGGGGCCCTTGAGCTCCTCCTCGCCGGCCTCCTGGCCGTCGGCGACGCCGGATGCCAGGATCACGATCCTCCTTGGCGTGGCGTACACTGATGCGTCACCGAACCCGATCCGGTTCTCCTCGAGCTTCTGGCGGAACACCCGCTCCACCGCCTCTATGGCCGGGGGAAGGTACCCCGCGGGGACCTCCTCGGTGCCTATCTCGCACAGAAAATTCGCCGTTTCAGCCTTCACGTACGCCCTGGTATCAGCCATGTCGATCATCCCCGCCGGCGCCTGCCGGAAAATTGAAGTCGCAATAAATTTTTAATTGTTACCGATTTTGTCAATGTATTAATATCGGAACCATGCCCGGATTTGCACAATCACTGACGGCGCTGGTGGCAATGCTCTGCGTCCTTTCATGCGGTCCACGCGGGTCGATGCACGGCCCGGTGAAGATAGACGCGGGCGACAAGGGCGCGCACATTGCCGGAGCGTTGGAATTTATCCATGAGCGTGAGCCGGCAATCCACGCGCTCGTCATCCGGCATGTCAGTGAAATCAGGTGGAAGGGCGATCCCTTCTGGAGCAACACCCGTTTCCCCGGTCACATCACCCTCTCAACCGCGGCAATTTCCCGGGGACGGATATATCTCGCCTCCCTCCTGTACCACGAGCTCAACCATATCATGCTCTACAAGCTCAGGAACCGCGAGCGGTGGATGGATGATGTTTCCGCGATAGAGCGACACTACCGGGCGAAGGTGAAACTCGATCCGGGAATCCTCGCGCGCCTGTCGCGTTTCGACGAGGAGAAGCTGGTGCACGAACTGCAGCTGCGTTTCCTGGTGAAGCATGGCGACGAAGAAAACGCCAGGCTCCAAAAGCTCAACATCATCCAGCTCGACAAAACCTACCGGCATCTTCCCCGGTGAGCCGGTTCACTTGTCGTAGTCGGTATCGTCCCAGAAGCCCTTCCGGAGGCGGATGATATTTCCTTCCCAGTCGATGAGATCACCCTGGCTCCTGAGCCGTGCGATGAGGCGGGAAAGCGTCTCGGGGACGGTGCCGATAGCGGTGGCGATGTCGCGCTTGGGGATGGTGACCTCGTACGATTCGGCCCTCCCGAAGCGCTCCAACAGGAATTTGAAGAAGCGCTCCTCCACGTCGAAG
>Ga0116143_10004463_pt1 | contig 13244 bp, 10 predicted proteins | sample AD_UKC034_MetaG_FD_89745 | JGI IMG/M metagenome (GOLD analysis project Ga0116143, IMG submission 89745) | Active sludge microbial communities of municipal wastewater-treating anaerobic digesters from USA - AD_UKC034_MetaG | ecosystem: Engineered > Bioreactor > Anaerobic > Digestate | place: USA...
GGGGATTTTTTTGTACTACCTGATCAATTTGTCTCCTGGCTTTCTGGATCCCTTTATAGTCTTGTCGAATCCTTCGATATCTTCCATAGAGAACCTCCAACTGTTCTCGCAGATCAACCATCTCCATAGCAAAGGAGCTGCTATTGGGAAAAGGTTCCTTGAATCCTTTGTCTCTAAGGAACTCGCTTGCGATTTTAGTTAATTCCAGCTCGGCACGGGAGGTCTTCTCAGCTTTTGTTTGAGGTTTATCGTAGGATTCAATTACCCTAAGTTGTTTCGTGATCCGAGAAATATCTTGTATTCTTCTTTCTAAAATCCGCAGTTCTCCTTGAACGGTTTGCAGACTTAACTTGAGTTCCTTTTGTTTAGTCTCAAGTGCCTTATATGAGTCAATCCCCTGTTCAACGATGAAACTCAAAGCTCGCTCGGTGAGTTTCAATTCACGGAAAGCGAAAGGAATTCTTCGATAACGAGTTTGATTTCTCGATGGATCTTCATCACAGCTATTAGCGATGATCCTCTGCTCTATTTGAGATCTTGAGTATCTATAACCAAGGTTTTGAGCCCGAGAAAATCGCTGATCGCTAGCTTTTCGAAAAGCAAGTTCCTTTCCATCTTTCACCTCTATTCCCAAAATATTCAACTTGATGAGATATTCTTCATAGGTAAGACTACGGGTAATAGCTAAATCAATAGATCTCCGGATGTGACTCTTCCAGCTGGTACCGTCAAGATTTGTTATATATTCTTTATATGACTTGCCCCGGTCCCTAATTTGATATATGATTGATAATCCATTGACTTCACAGAGTCTGTCACTAATCTTCCTGATATGGTGATAAGACTTCCTATTAGAGACAAACTTACGGTAATCATTAAAGTTTGCTGCACAAAAAACTATATGATTATGGATATGTCCCTTGTCAACATGGGTGCACAGAACGTATTCATAGTTTCCTTTCAATAGGTCCACGGCTAATTCGTCTCCTATTTTGTGTGCAGTTTCAGGATCAATTTCACCAGGCTTGAAGGATTGGATCAGATGAAATGCCAGATTATTCCCCTTCTGCATACAATGAGAAAGGGTAAAACTAAATTCAATGTCAGCAGTTTCCGGAGAACAGGCATAACTTGAAACAAGGATACCCTCATTAGTTTTCTTGCCTTCCAGAACATAAGCCAAGGCTTGCTTTAGCGTTGATTTGATAGGATGGATCTTTGTAACTGCCATATTTCATCTAGCATTTTCTTAATCGCTTCAATATCGTGACGATGAATTTCTCCAGTCGCATTCAAGTGATGCGCTATTTGATTGATATTGATCCCTACCATTCTGATTTGGCGAGAATGTTCTTTCAGGTAAGAATAATCGACATGGATGAGGTAAGCATCAAGGGCCACTTTTCGTAGGTACGCACTGCGATTTCTAATGCCAACACTCCCCATCCTTGCATCGATTAATTGGAGCTCTTCGTCATTCACGTAGAACAAAATTGGATTCTTTCGCTTTCGATCAACCATAAACTCTCACATTCTACATCAACCATAAACTCTCACGTTCTACGAACTTGATTTTTCCTAAACTCCAATAAACCAGGCGATTTCAGTCCTTTAGGGTGTGATTTTTCGGATGTGTATATACACTTCCTTTGCTTGCTATGCTATGCTATGTCTCCTAATCGCCATATCTCCGAATCCGTTTACAATCTCACCATGATTAACAAACCGGATAAAAGATTTGCCTAGAAAATCGTCGATACTATTTAATCGATGCCATAATTGAGTGTAATTGGTTAAGTGTCATATGGATAAATCACAACGCCGGGAGAGATCAGCGATTCTGTGAATTCTCGAATTGCTATTTAACGCGAATTTAACATCAACTCGTGTATGCTGAAATACGAAGTGGAGTAGGTTTCATGGAGAGGTGCTGAATATGATAGCAGTTTTGATGCACCAGTCGCAATTAAGTTTTGGATACTATAAAAACCTGAACTTACTCGTATGATTTGTAGATTACAACCTTTGGGAAAATAGATTGTGATAAGAGAAAGAAATTTTACTGAACGAAAGGAGAATACGCAAAATGGATTTACCCTTATTATGCAAAAACATCTTAGTTAAGAGATTGTTTTCTTCTTTACTGATTATGGTAATTGTGACTTCTGTGTTAATTTCTTGTAATCCAAAAAAGGAGAGCTTTGATCCAGGCGATTGCGTTCGCTCGATGTTAACCGCCATGGAAAAAGATGATTTCCAAGCATACAAAGAAAAGTTTTACTATGAACCTGAAATAAGTCAGAAACAGGCAGAAACGGGGTTTGGCGTCGTTAATCTTGTAATCATTGATATTGAGGAATCTGAAGAAGAATCAAATTGGTTCATCGATTCATATACAGGATCTGAGTTGGCAAAATATCGAAGTTGGACTGATGAATTCATTAGTCGGGTTGTAGCCCTTAAAGCTACATACAAAATAGACTACGATAATACCATTAGTCCTTCACCAGAAGGCACACTCACGCAGGTATTCTTTGTAGTTAGGGATCAAAATGATGGTCCTTGGAAAATCCTTGAGGCTAGATCCCCAGATGCCGCAACTATTCGTCCCTCTGAGTCCAAAGCAACGATCCCGGCTAAAACACCAGATGCCCAATCGCAACCCCAACTATTGCGGATCACCAACCAGAGCAACATCCCGCTCCACAACCTGGTCCTGCGATTCCCTGACGAACGAATCGAGTTTGGCGACGTTCCGGGTGGGACAACCACGGAATATCGGGGGGTGCCGCAAGGTGTCTACCGCTATGCCGCCTATGATGTTGAAGTGAACGGGCAGAGCTACGAGCAGCCGGTGATCGATTGGGTTGGCGAAACTGCGATGCAGGGGAAGAATTTTACCTATATCATCGATGTGGATACTGCCCGCTGGAAGACGGATGGTCAGGTGATCCAGCTTGTCGAGGTGAGTACAGATCAATCAGTGAAAGTTACCCTCCCCGTGTTAAACCCCACTCTGCACATTGACAAAGGCAGCCCAACTTCACTGGCCGTTTCACCGAATGGACAATGGATGGCCGTTAGTACTCAGTTCGGGGTTTATCTGTATCATGCCAGCACATTTACGGAGTCCTGGTTTGCTCCGATGCCGGAAAAAGCTAGGCATGTAATTTTCGATCCAAAAAGTGAACGTCTGGGTGTCGTATCAGACGTTGCCATTATCATTATGAATGTGGATAATGGTACAGTGTCGGCCAGGTTGGAAGGCGCGGGTGATTCATTTGCCTGGTCGCCGGATGGGCAGCGTCTGGTCAGCGGCGGTGGCTGCGAGCAGGTGACTGTTTGGGATGCGAATAACGGCACCTCCCTGAAAGAACTCAGTGGTTGTAAGTCCTCCGAAGGCTACAGCGGGATAAAAGTCACCTGGGCAGCGGATGGACGCATTTACGGTGCTTCGATGGGCACGAAAATATTGGCCTGGGAGGGCGATACCTACGCGCCAGTAGAAGATTTTTCAGCCGAGGGTTCCAAAGATACCTGGATCAGTGCCCTCTTTGCCGCTCCTGTGGGCAACCTTCTGGCGCAATATGACAGTATGGGCTACTCGACCGTCGCCATCGTGGATACGAAACAAGATCGCCAGATCCATCTACTTGACCCAAAGGTCAGTTGGCCAATCACCACACTAGCCTGGGCGCCGGATGGGCAGCATTTGGCGGTGGCGTACGGGATGGACACAGGCTTGATCCTGATTTGGAATGCCCAGACCGGTCAGGTGGAGCAGAAGATCGAAGGTTACTACACTGCTCCAGGGTTGGGGTGGTCGCCGGACGGGAAGACCCTGTTCGGACCGCAAACTCCGGATGGTCAGATCAATGCTGTTGCGGTAAGCGACGGCGTTGTGCTGCGCAGCCTGGGCGGTCACGCTTCTGCGGGAACTTTTTTGACCTGGACGAAGGACGGGTTAGCCTCCACGAACGGTGCGGCCATCACGTGGTGGAACCCGACCAGTGGAGATGTTGTGCGCCAGGAAATGGTCGGTACCCCTCAGCAATGGGTAAACTCCTGGCCGCCTACTGGCCCTGGAATCTATTTATTTACCAGCAGCGATCAAACTCATCAGGTGGGAAGCGTAAGTTCAAAACGTACCCTCGAAAGTGACAACAATCAGTACCCATTCTCCACAGCATGGTCTTGGGATGGCAGCCGCCTGGCTGATCCCACCCATGTATGGGATGCCGGCACAGGCATACTCCTCTCTCAATTACAAGACTCAGCTCAGAAGCATACCCCAGACCAGGTCACATGGTCGCCCGATGGTAAACGTCTCGCCTCGGCGGATTCATTGAACATGCAGCCTCCTGTCATCTGGGATGCACAGACCGGGAAGGTGCTATTCGTTTTACAAGCAGAGACCGGGGAACTCAGACCATTGTGGCTCGGGTTGGCCTGGTCTTCAGACGGCAAAAAACTGGCTGCGGTGGGAGCGCTGATGCACCCGGACAGTGGGGCGGATGAAGGCATGATCCTGATCTGGGACGCAGAGACTGGAAAAATGGAGCAGTTGTTGACTGAGGGGATGAACGGTTACCGGCTATGGACCGTCGCCTGGTCGCCGGATGGTCGGTTTTTGGCATGTGGAACAATAGGCAGAGAACTTTTGGTCTGGAATATGGTTACCAATACACCCCTTGCCAGCCTTCAGGGCCACAGAGACATGATCGACCGGCTGGCCTGGTCCCCCGATGGATATCGTCTGGCTTCAGTTGCTAGAGACGGCACACTACAAATTTGGGATCTATCTTCTCTAGAAAAGACGGTGAATTGACTTTGTCTGGCAAAATCAGGCGCCTCTGCTCCTTCAGCCCCAAAAAGTGTTGGATAAAAATCAGTAAATTAGCTGGACAAGCGTTACAGATTAAGGGCGACAGCTTAGTCTGTAACGCCATAGAATAGAGAGTAATGCATATTATTTGGAAATCAACTAAACGATTATCACTTGCGTGGCTAATTGCGACGTTTGTCTACACGACAGCCTTATTCTTTTCAATCAATTATTCAAGTAAGGATAGCTTGGTTTTATATCCGATTCAACCATTTATCTTTGGTTCCGAGCCGGTAGATTTGTTCTTCTCTTTATTTACGACTATCCCATTCGTCTGGCCAATATACTTTTTGAGAAAAGACAACTTTCTTGAATATGTATCCATGCGGATCAAGCTCAATAAGTATCTGGTCTTTCAAGCATTTGCCTCTCTGGCGCTTTGTTTTGTGATGGTGCTTTTAGTAAATTTTTCAGGCGTTCTATTCTCTTTGCGTATGGCAAATATCTCCACTGGCGTGCAAGGACCTATCCTGACTGGCTATATTCTGGGTGAGATGCAATTGTTGGATCCACTCAAATTTGGATTGCTTTGGAGTTTCTACAAAGCCGTGATCGGATTGCTGATTTGTTCGCTCGGGATAATCTTTGCTTATTACGTTAAGAACCTGTTTCTGATGTTCTTAGCGCCCTTCGCCCTGATTTCTTTAGAAAACTTTATAACCGGTGTTACCGGTTTAGCCAGGTTCAGTTTTACTACTACATATGTCCTCAACCGCCTTAGCCCCAGTGTTATGCTGCCAAAAAACCTTCTCGTCGGACTATCCATGTTCGTCGGATTGACTATTGTCATTCAAAGAGCTCTTGTTCACCATGAACAGCAAAATTATTAAGTCAAAGGTCATCAATCTCTTCCTGGCGAACAAAGCGCTTTTGGCCTTGAATTTTTGTGTACTTTGTTTCGTTGCAGGCTCTGCCAGGGCAACAGCAATCACCTATCATTTGGGGTTATTCGACTACGCACTGCTTGTTCTGGTGGATCATTATTACGTTTTGTACTGCCTGTTGCCTATTATGCTCGTGATTATCACAAAGCATCTCCGCAGCTTGAGTGACATTGAGAAAATAAGATATCGCAACACCAACCAAATGATGCGGGTTGAGATTTTTTCTTTCACTGCTTGGTTTACGTTCTACTTATTCTTAAGCCTCCTGAGTGTCTTGCTGATTGGCTTACCAACTTTCAAACCGAATATGTTCGCCGGGAACATTGGAGGTTGCAGTCACAATGAAATATTGCTCCTTTTAGGGGAGTATGCAGCCTTTTCGAGGATACCGATAATTTCTATTCTTGTAGCCCTGCTTTATTATGGTTTTGGATTTACAACCTTGACCGCGATCTTATCCTTGATCAACAATAAAAAGGGGTCGCGGGATAGTGTCAGTGCTGCTGTGGTCATCCTGGTGCTTACATTCATCGGCTTTCATACGTCATTGTCAGAAAAATTACCCGTCCTGTTTTTATGTAATTACATTATCTTTCACCGCGGGCTTTTCATGAATGGACTTCCTTCCTTCCTGCTGACCGTTCTCACCGGATTAGGGATAATTCTTTTTGCATTGGGTTACAAACCGCCAACAATTGCCAGGAAATCACTTCTTAGCGAATTAACGGTTTCCAGAAAGATGAAGCAGATAATTTTTCTTTTTATCAGCGGTCTGATTTTGATTGAATACTTCCAGTTGGTTTATGAAGGAAACTCTAACATCCGGGATCTTGCAATCCGGTTCTTGTTAGGCACAAACACGGATTTCCAATCTTTCATCGGCTGGATCAAGATTTGCCTAATTTACTTTTCACCGCTCTTTTTCGTGGGAGTTTCAATATCGAAAATTAAGCAGTATCAGGAATTGCCAATTTTTATGCGTTTTGAAAGCATTGCTAATTTGCATTGGAACATCCTCTGGCAATATGCAGCCTTTGTTCTGCAATATGCAGGATTTATAGCTGTTTTCCTGACCACTCTATTCATATTTGGGAAAAATTCCTCTCCCATGTCTGTGGCATTATATGAATCCTTCGGCATTCAACTCACCATACCCCATTTCATCGGAAACATCTTTGTTTTTATTATCACCATGCTGTTCAACCTTGCGCTTTTTCTGATGATTAGTCAGGTAGCCAATGAAACAGTTGCTTTTATAGGAATCATATCCTTGTCTTTTGTTAACTTGCTTGTGCCCGGCATTCATCTTTTCGAGATTAATCCAGGCATCCTGATGTTCCTTGAAACTATACAACAAGGAGTGGATTGGCTTTTAATCAAAATCGCGCTTATGTTAGGCGTTTCAATTGGATTTTTAATTTTCGTTAGGAGGAGGATTCATGCCAATCATTAGACTCACAGATGTATCAAAAAGGTTCAAAGAAAAATTATTATATGAAGATGTAAACCTATCTGTTGAAGAGGGCGCGTGTGTCGGGATTGTTGGTGCAAATGGCAGCGGTAAGAGCGTGCTCTTCAAATTGATTACAGGACTGGAATCAGCAGACACCGGCATGATCCATGTCAAAGGCAATCTCGTCGGCAAAGACCTGAACTTCCCTCAAGGGGTCGGCCTTTTTGTCAATCAGCCCGGATACATCCAGTACTATGATGGTCTCACGAATCTGAAACTTCTCGCCGAAATTCAAAACAAGGTAGGGGAGGATACGATCCGGTCGTTTATGCTCAGAGTTCACTTGGACCCGGACGATAAGACAAAAGTAGCAAACTACTCTGCAGGCATGAAACAAAAATTAGGGATTGCTCAGGCTATTATGGAAGGTCAGGATATTGTTCTTCTTGACGAACCCTTTAATGCCCTCGATTATCAAACAAATCAGGATGTAATGGAAATATTAGTTGATTTGAAGGGTCAGGGAAAAACCCTTTTAATGACCTCGCATCAACATGGTTACTTGGAAAAACTTTGTGATCATCTCTTTTTGATCGTGGATAAGAAATTAGTAGCATTTGATGATGAAGTAAAGAGGAAGTACTTCTTAATCTAGAATATTTTCTGTTGAATTCTAAATTATTCACTTACTCAGTAAAGGAAAGGTCAAGGTGCTGTAATAAATATACGACAACTTTTCTTGCCTGGGTACGTAAAAAGACACCACTTCCCGAGTGGACACAATTGTTTAATGGAGATAATTAGATGAACAATAAAACAACTTCTTTACGTTCTTTGTTATTGCCTGTGATTTTAATTGTGGGGCTCTTTGTGTCCATATTCCTGTTATCTTCTTCAGTTATTTCAACAAAAATCGTGAACGCTTTTAGCAATCCCTCCATCCCGGATTACTGCATACCGACCGAGTTTAAAATGATTGAGGAAAACTTATCTTTAGACCCAAATGCAAAATCGAATATGCTTTGGATTGAAAAAAGAGTTGCATTAGAAAATTCTATGGAGGAGTGCGCTCTTCAAGCAATCTCGTATACACCTGCATCAAAACCTGAGAATGGAATAGCGGAGCTTCCTTCTACAGTTGAATCCGTTCCACAAACTAATTTCTGGACAGTCGAAGTTGGGCTAGGTATTCAGAAAACCGTCTTACTTCCTAGTAATGATTTCATACCTACACTGGATTCTGAATACAATTTTTGGGTAGGTGCAGTTAATGGAAAGACCATTCAAATAATGGCAGGCATACAACGCGATCACGATGAAAATTGGCGCGAAACTCATCCAGAATGGGAAGAAATGGGACCACAGGGAGCTGTCAAAGTATTAGATTCTGATTGGTCTTTCATTAAAATAGTCAGTACCCCTACAAGGAATGGCTACGTTCATTTCGTTGGAGAATGTGAATCTAAACTCATTTTACAAGCAGAAGATGGAACTATTTTTGTGTTTGATTCTATGAACTTGGTTTTCGTTTCGGATGCTTCTACTTGCGCTGAAGATAGCCCTTAGAGCATTGCACATGAACTCTTTTCTATAGGAGTAGGATGAACTTCTCATTCCTAATTCTGATTTATAGGACAAATTTCGTTTGTAAACATAAATGAGTGGTAAGTTAGAAAGCATTGGATGAATGATGGTTCTAGACGTCCCAGACGGACAGACCCTCTCCTAGTGCAATGACTAATAATTTTTTAGAATGTTGATTGCCCCGCCGAAAAATTCCTTGCCGTTACCTCGTTCCATGTATTTGCTCCCCAGGATTGAGGTGCGCTAATACATAAACAACGGTCAAGGGATTTTTGCCAAGGATCTTAGAATCTAGACAGTCAATAGATAAGTTGAATCTATGAAATTACTAACCTCAAAACTTAAGTCAGAATTATTTGCCAACAGAAAGGTGAAAACATAAATGATGTTAGATCGGAGGTGCTCGCAGAAGGCATTATATGCACTTCCAAATATCCAGGTTCCCACAGAAGCAAGCTACGTCGATAGCAGGCTCTCACCACCCAAGCCCTTTCGGAAGTAGCAGAGCTTAGGTCCACCGCGATATCCAGTTCACCTGTATTTAAAGAAAGTGATTGAAAATCGACGGCACCTTTTCTTCGTAGATGTGGTCCCAGTGAAGTTCAATTAACTGGTGCATAAAGATCTTGTTTGATAATTTGATATCACTTAATTATTGACAAATTTCCCCATTTTGTCACATCAATGCTGAGATTTACGATTTCAGTTTCTCTCAAACTATGCCTGATACTCTTTCTTGAGCATGAGTAAGACAGTCTTGCTGATCATTCTGATCGTAGTATAATGATCATGATCATAAAAAGCGATTAGTAATTGATCAGAAAAGAGGTTTACCTGTGCTTAATGAAAGCAAGACTGTCGAATATAAGCGGGAATTTACAGAAGATATCAAAAAGACCGTCACTGCCTTTGCTAATACTGATGGCGGTGATATTTTCATTGGAATAAATAATGAAAAACAAGTCGTTGGCTTGAAAGATCCTGATAATGTTCTCCTTCAAGTGGGCAATCTAATACGTGATTCGATCCGACCGGATGTAACACTTTTTACTGATCTGACCATAGAGAATAAAGATGGCAAGCCAATTGTTGTCATCCGTGTGCAAAGAGGGACAGCAAGGCCTTACTATATCGCTGGGAAGGGAATTCGTCCGGAAGGTGTATACGTCCGTCAGGGTTCTGCTACTGTGCCAGCTTCTGAATCCGCAATTCTGCAAATGATCAAGGATACTTCGGGAGATTCCTATGAAAATGCCCGTTCTCTCAATCAGAACCTTACCTTTGAGACTGCTACAGAATTTTTTAATAAACAAGAAACTGCTTTTGGCGAAAGCCAAAAAAAGTCCTTACATCTGATCGCTTCAGATGGTATGTACACTAACTTAGGGTTACTGCTCTCTGAGCAATGCAGCCACACAATCAAGATAGCTGTTTTTGAAGGTGATACAAAAAAAATATTTAAAGAACGGCGGGAGTTTACCGGTTCTTTGCTCTCTCAATTAGAGGATACTTATAATCTTATTGAGCGTTTCAATAGCACACGTGCCGAAGTTCATGGCCTCGAAAGGATAGATAGGCGTGATTACCCCCCAGAGTCTGTACGGGAGGCTCTGCTTAATGCCGTTGTCCATCGCGACTATTCGTTTAGCAGTAGTACACAGATCAACATTTTCTCGCACGGTATGGAATTTGTGACTGTTGGAGGCTTGGCCAAGGGGATCGCACTTGATGACATATTGCTAGGGCTTTCGATACTTCGTAATCCAAATTTGGCTAATATTTTTTATCGATTGAGACTTATCGAAGCTTACGGAACAGGAATTCCCAAAATAATGGACGCTTATGCGAAACACGAAATAAAACCACAAATTGAGGTGTCAAGCAATGCCTTCAAAATCGTATTACCAAATATCAACAGCATCGAAATCAGATCCTCAGGAAAAGTTGTAGAGGAGATTAACGAAAGAGAAAGAAGAATCTTAGAGATTTTTAAGGAAAAAGACAGCATTACGCGAAAGGACGTGGAAACGTCGGAAGGCTTGTCTCAGGCTGCCGCGGTAAGGGTGTTACGTAAAATGGTTCAAAAGGGGATGTTAGAAAAAGCAGGCGCGGGCAAAATGCTTGTATATCGAAAAGGAACACGTTATTGGAACTAATGAACGATAGATGAAGTGATCCAGGGCAGAATTGCATTTTCATCTTTGTTTAATGTGAGGAGAAAATCTTCTGTTAAAGGAAATTTCTGTTCAAGCTTCTGTAATCTTACCGATCTCATAGATTGTAGTATCTTGGTCACCAGGTAATGTCATTCTTGTCAGAAAGAAATGGGTTTTCGCCACGTAGTTTGATAAGGTAACATAAGTTACTCACACTTAGAAAAGACATGGTCCTCAATCACTTGGTAATATGGAATAGATATTTAAATCAGAAGAAGGAGATCGAACCACGTCTGACACGATTCCAAAGTAAAACGATCAAGGTATAAAGACCAAATGTCCTTTTAACCTCCTCTCAATTTGTCCAACCAAAACTTTTCAAAATTAATGATATTTTTGCTAGCGATTAGACGATTGGATACTATTGGTTTAATAAGGTAATGGGGATACCAAAAAACGTCGAACCGACAAGGATTTGCTCAATTTGCCGATGGATAGCTCTGGATGGATATGAGATAACGATGCTGCCTCTCCCAATACAAGACGTTGAATCAACATAAAACAAAACAGAGTTTATTTCAAGACTTTTAATCTGCTCCACTGTTTTTTCGTGTTCTCTGACATTCTTATTTACTTCCTCAAGCAAAGGTAACTCATCACATCTAAGGTAATGATGATAACTGTCATATAACGCATCATCAATAATCCTTCGCAAGAAATGGGTCGAGTTTTCGATCAAAAAGAATGTAAATACAAAAAGTAGAATACATAAAATTCGCAAGCATTTTCTTTTTTGCATATTTTCTCCAATTGATGATGATGAAGCTGATAAACTTCATCATCATCATGCAGATCCTAATAATTGTTTCCAGCTTCATTTAATCCATCAGTAGCATAGCCTGTTACAGGCTTAACAAAGCAGAAACAAACTAGAATAGAAACTAAAAGTACTCGAATGTAAAATTTAGCTGTATGGTTTTTCATTTCTCTCCTTTTTATTACTTTATTCGACCATGTATTCCTGGAAGTTAGGGATAAAAAACTTTACTTCAGTACCACTACCCAATTCGCTCTTTATAGAGATCCGACCACCCAGCTTATTTACAAGAGCTTTCACAATTGGTAATCCCAGTCCAGACCCACTAGTCTGTCTTGATCGTGATTTGTCGACTCGGTAGAAACGATTAAAAACTTTTTCAATATCCTCCTTATCAATTCCGATGCCGCTATCTACAACCCGAAATTCACAACCGTCTTCTAATTTATTAGATGAGACAACGACCTTTCCATCTGGTTTGTTATACAAGATGGAATTTTCAATGAGGTTTGTAATGATAGTTTGAATGAATAGAGGATCCGTAATTAGAAAATGGTTCAAATTAGTCAAATTTTGGATTTCAATATTCTTGTCTCTGGAAAGTGGTACCAGAAGTTCAATGCTTTCTGCTACGAGGGTTCTGATATTAACGGTCGATGGATGAATAGCACTTTGATCCGATGACAACAACTTCAGTTTCATGATCAATTGCTCTAGTCGGGCAGTAGAACGATCAACTGTTGCACAAAGAGAGTAAAAATCTGCCGGAGTAACACTTGTCTTTTTCTTATCAACATCAACCTTCATACGGATTGAAGCGACCGGGGTTCGAAATTCGTGAGCAACATCAAGTAAGAATTGTTGCTGGTTTTCGAATTGTTTCTCGAACCTTCTTAAACTTAACATGATTGCGGCATGTAGGTCAGAAAGTTCCTGGTTCGGCATGATTTCACCTAGCAACTCAGTATTTGTTTTAGTTCCTGATGAAATGGATTGGGAGAGCTCTTCAATCGGAGTGCTTATAAACTTACTCAAAAAAACGGATAGAAGAAGACCAATCAGTAACACACCAACTACCGTTAAACCAATTGTTTTTTGTAGCCTGATCTGTAGCCGGTCGAGCGCTATAGACTCCATACTCTCTATGTCCAAAGTGATAACTGGGTTGGGTGTTTTCTGTGTTTGTGGGTTTCCTGGTTCAAACGAAGAGGTTGGCTCGATTCTCAATGATTGCATTTCGTGGACTACCGAAGATTGAATTAACTTTGAAAAAGAAATGAACAAGATCGCCCCTAGTACGGTAAAAACAATAATTATCAGCAGGATTAGTTGCCAACGTAGGGGGTACTTTGACAACAGATTTCGGAACACAGAGGAAGGGGTCTTTACCATTTGAACCTCATCTTGATCATATCGGATAGTGTGTTAAATCCGCGTTAAATAGGGAGCATTTTTTATTCAATTA
>Ga0116143_10004475_pt1 | contig 13207 bp, 6 predicted proteins | sample AD_UKC034_MetaG_FD_89745 | JGI IMG/M metagenome (GOLD analysis project Ga0116143, IMG submission 89745) | Active sludge microbial communities of municipal wastewater-treating anaerobic digesters from USA - AD_UKC034_MetaG | ecosystem: Engineered > Bioreactor > Anaerobic > Digestate | place: USA...
AACCCATGTCTCCCCGTCAGCGGAATAACTGATCTGAACGTTGGTATCGGCATAGGTGCCCACAGGCGTCCAGAGCACATTATGCGGGCTCTTGACAGACCATTCGGTCACCGCGGTCGGAGCATCGATTACGATGGAACCCTTAATCTTGAAAATAGAAGAGTAATTCTCGACCGAGGACCCGACAGTGGCGTCCTTGACCCTGACCTTCAGGTTATTTCCAATATAATTCGGTATGGTCCAGTCAGTGGGCGAGGCGTCAGACGCGACGGATTTGATCGGAACAGAATACGTGGATCCTCCGTCAAGGGACAGGGCGATATCCACAGTCGCGAACTCGCCTGATTTCGTCCAGCTTATCGTCGTCGAACTTGTGCCGGTATACGTCAATATCGAGCTTCCCACAACGACATTGCTGATCTTTCCTTTTAATTCGAAGTTCCCTGTCGAAATATCGGAGACTTCGGTGTAAGTCGTATCCACGACCTTGATCTTAGCTGTTTTCGATAGTGTCAGCGTCGGGCTGATGTTAGTCCATGTCCATCCGTCAGCGCCGTCAGCGCCGGTCGTGGTACCGATGGAAGTCCAGGTACCGTCAGCGCCGGTCGGGGAATAGAAGATCTCGACGTTGGCGATATTGCCGGTGATATCCCAGAATATATCCTGGTTCGTGCCGACTTCCCATGACTGCGCGCCGTTGGGGACTGTCACGTCAATGGCGCCGTATATCTGGAACACCGGCCCGGTATGCGTGGCATTCGCGTTTGACGGATCCGTTATGCGGATCTGCGCAGTAGATGTCAAAGCATCAGCGGGCACAATCCATCCGGAATAACTGCCCGTATTAGGGACGAGGTGGTCGCCGTCAGTTTTTACGTAATTCCACACGGTGCCGTTTTTCGTATATTCCAGCAAAACATTATCCACGCCGCTGCCGTATTTGGTCCAGGTGATCGTCGGATTCGATGTCGCTATGACATCCTGGCCAAGCGCAGGGCCGGTAACCTCAAGATACGCCATGATATCAAATGCCGCAGACGTCGTATTGACCGTGGAAGCATTATCCACATCGACTATTTTCACGAACACGCTCTGGTCAACCACCTGCGTATTCGAGATCGCCCAGTTAACATTACCCACAGATGCGGCAACGATATCCGTAGGAGTTATCGCCGACCAATCAGTGCCGTTCAGCGAATATGACAACTGGACGTTGCCGGTAACACCTGTTGAGCTCCACTGTATGGTTTTTGTTGTGCCTGCTTGCCAGTGAGTCGTGCCGATAGGAGCCAGAACAGAGAGTTTCCTGATGCCGAATGTGCTGGAAGTCCCGACTATACCCGTATCGTCATTAGCGACAACGAGCGCCTGCACATTATTCGAGGCAATGTCAGGGATCGTCCAGGTGTAACTCTGCTGGACGCCGTCCGGGGATGCACGATCCCCTGCTGCCGCAATGACGACTGGTTCGCCGGCGTCAACGACATACTTCAATTTTACCGTGCCGAGCGGCTCCAGGGTCCCTGTTGTCGTCCATTTTATGTCCGTGGTCCCGTTTGCGCGCACAGCTCCGCCGAGCGGCTCATTGACCACGATCTTCGGCTTGATGCTGAACGCCGTGTTGGAATCGTCGGTAACCGCCGTGCCGCCAACCCTGGAAATCCTCATAACGCAGTCATCGGACATGGTATCAGGCACGGTCCACGATTTTGATTTTGCAGACGCAGGCGTACCTGCGGATACCAAATAATCGCCTGTGCCGGGCCAGGTAACGCCGTCCTCGGAATATTCGATCCGGACGTTCGATATTGTCCCGTAATAATCCCAGGTGATATCCTTCGAACTGCCGACCTGCCATGTTTCGCCCTGCGGATGCGTGACCCAGAGCACAGGTTTTATCTCGAACGAGGTGGTCATTTTCTTCTCGACCGAAATATCATTGGCGTCGCGCGCCCTGATGCGGCAGCCCGTATAGGTCACATCCGGATACCGCGCTTCGGGGATGTTCCAGAAATACTCGCCGTCGTTCGGCGTGGAACCGGTGATCTCGATGTTATAGGTATTGGCGTCATTGACATCCAGAGCCAATGCGACATTCTCGAATGCGCCGGTCGCAGTCCAGACGATCTTGTTCGTATCCACAGCATTGACGTTCCATGGAGCAGCCTCAACGCCGATGGAGGTGATCACACCTCTAACCCTGATAGGATTGGTCAACAGAACGTTGTCAAAAACCTCGTCATCGTCGCCGTCAGCGCTTATCTTGATGATCCCCTCCACAGTCGGAACATCAGGCACCTCAAGGTTATATCCTCCGTCCGAAGACGCAGAGGTGTGCATAAGCGTATAGTTGCCGCCACGGTCAGAGCTGAACCAGATATTGACGTTGAAATTCCCCGCGTAATGCCATGTTATCGGAATGGGATCGCCGCCGATATCATACGGTTCTCCGCCTCCGGGCGTTAACAGGTCGAGCTGGCCCTTGATCTCGAACGCATCCGAAACCTTTGCCGGAACCAGGGGATCACCGGGGTCCGAGATCCTGATCTTATTGGTCGTGCCGATGGTGTTCAAAATCCCCGACGTTGCAGGGGGGTTCCACGAAAATTCAGCAAGGCCCGAAGTGCCGCTGCCTTCTTCGGTAATGGTTTCCCATGTCGCGCCGTCAGGCGCGTATTCTATCTTTGCCGCGGTCAAGGTGCCGCAATTCCTCCATTTGATAAGATACGGCGCGGGCATGTCTGCGCTGTGGACCTTCACTGCTAATGCGCCCACATTGGCAGCAGTGGGCGCCGTAACCCTGAATTTACCCCTGACCTTGAACGCAGAGCTCGACACTGCGAACACATCGTCAGGATGAGCCGCGCTCTGCACGCGAACCTTGACATTATCGCCGACGATATTATCGACCTGCCACTGCGTGTAGGACCCTAAGTCGTTGAGCACATGGACGTCGTCATTGATGGTCGTGTAACTGCCGGTGCCGGGATCGTATGAAAGGATGAGTCTCGTATCATTCGGGATGTTCTGGAAATATCTGACCTTCCATCCGATCGTCGCAGAATCGGCCTCATCTTGCGGATCATCCACATACACGACCGAACCGCTTGTCGGGGTAACGTCGAATATCTTAGCCTTGACGGTTATATCCCCCGATGAAACCGCTGCGGGAGTGGAACCCGTTTGCGGCTGGATCTTGATCTTGCCCGTCGTGCTTATATCGCTCGGAATGGTGCCGGTGGGAAGCGCATCCCATGTGTGGCTCCATGAATTACTCGAATTACAGGTATATCCTGTCGTAACAGAGCTGTAATTCGTGCCGTCATGCGCATACGATATATCGACTTTGCCGATCACGCCGTAGGTGGTCCAGGTGATATACGCGTCCTCGCCGAGCAGCCACGCGCTGCCGCCGCCGTTGGCGATGCCGGTCAGCGTAATTGAACCGACGATCTTGAAATCAGCCGTATTTTTGTCTTCCACCAGGGCGTTGCTTTGGTGCTCGACCTTGATACGCACGGTATCGGAAACCGGAACGCTGTCGGTCAAAGGCCACGCGTACGCTCCGTCGGCAGCGGGCTTGGTCGTGATAACGGTCCAGTTGCTGCCGCTGTCCGTGCTGTAGCTGATGATCACGTTAAAATTGTTCGGCGACGCCCGCCAGGTGATGTCAAGATCGCTGTCCGCAGGCGCAAGCGTATATGTCGGGCTCGTGTTGGGCGGTGTCAGGAGCCGCAAATATGCGATCGTGGTGAATGCGCCTGATTCGCCGTTGCTTCCCTTTATCGTATCCCTGCCTTCCGCAGTGCTATCCGTCCGCCACTGGACCTGCAGGCCCGTGACGCCGATATGATCAGGCCCCACGACCGTCCACTGATATGTGCCGTTCTTGTTCCCGCCGTTGTTGATATCCGTATTGCCGGTGTCGACCGCGATGTTGTAATCCGTGCCTTTCGTAAGGTATATATCGGCATAACCGGTGATCTCGCCGGTATAATGCCATGCAACCGTATATTTGTTCAGTTCCACCGAATCCGTGACCTCGATCGTTTCGCCCGCCTGCGGAGAATCAACGCTGATCACCGGCCTGACTTTCAACCCGGTTACCTCCGAATAGACGTTATCCTCATCGCCTTTTTTACAAACCCGCAAGATTATATCGAGGCCGACATCGGCTTTCTGCCAGGTAAAGCTTTGCGTTACTTCAGGCGTGCCTCCCTCGACTCCGGGAATATCGTCCGGGTCTGCGCCGGGCAGATACGTCCAGCTGGTTCCGCCGTCTTTCGAGTATTTGATAACGACCTGCCCAAGGTCGCCGTGAGGGATCCATTGGATGTCCGCGCTTGAACCGTAGAAGAAATATGCGCTGTTGACCGGAGCCGTAACGTCAAGAGAAGGGCTGACAAGGAACGTTCCGGGCATCTCGTAAAAAACCGTGGGATCGGTTGTCTGAACGACCTTTAATTTCGATGTGGGGCTTGAAACCGGACAGCTTGCGGGAATGTCCCAGACAACAGAGCTTCCCGGATCAGCGCCTGCGGGAACAGGGAACGTCCCCTGCAATCCGCCTGCGGTGTTCAACAGCGTATAATTATATCCGCCGTCGCTTGAATAATAGATATCGACTGTTCCTTCGGCAAGGTCAGTGCCGAAATGGCCTTTCTTTGTCCAGTTGATCGTAACCATTTCGCCCAGAAGCAGGGTGCGGTTCGGGTCAAGGGAAATACCGGTGATGGCGCCTTTGATCGTGAATGCGGCGCCCTGGACCTTCACATTCGTCGGATCACCGGTCAATTCGATCTTGATAAGATTGTCGCTGCCGATCAGGTTATGCGTCGTGCTGGGGATATGAGACGGTATCGGGTTCCACGGCCAGTTATAGGTCACATCGCCGTCTGCGTTGCCTGCTACAGGCGTGGCAAGAACGTCCCATGAGGCGCCGTTGTCCGTAGAAAGCGAGATTGTCACGGTATCTGTGCCTGAAGTCCCGCTTAAATTACCCCATGGTTTCCAGCTGATATTACGGTTCGTGTCTGTCAAAAGCCACGTTTCCCCGCCGACAGGAGAAACCAAGGTCAGATCGCCCTTGATCTCGAAATCGCCGTTTGACTCATCATAATTACGCGTTGTGTAAACCTCTTCGCATTCTATGCGGACGCGGAGCGCATTTCCGATAACGCTGACATCGTTGAGCGAGCCGTCCTTAAGCGTCGGATCGACATGCCAGGCATACAGATCCGCTTTTGCGGAAAGGCCTGTTGCTATGGTAAGAGGATATCCGCCCGTCCCCGAAGCCTGATCAAGGAGTAATTTGACTTTGACGGGTTTATCCGTTTCTACCCCGAACGTGCCGCCTGTCTCAAGGCACTTGGCGTGGTTCCACGTGATGTTGATGGTATCGCCGACGCGTGAAAAAGATTCGTCGCCGTCGGGTGACGTGATATGCAAAAGCGGGAATTCCGCCGCCTGCCACGAAATATCCGTGGCATAAGTGGAGCCGCTGTATCTGGCGAAATTTAAAGTCGAATATACGGCAGGGGTACCGGCAGCGTCTGCAAACATGCCTCTCCATTGAATTTGAGCCAGCCCGGCAGTATTGTTATACGCAGGCCCTGAGAAAGAAACAATAGGCATTGTCGTTGTTCCCCACAAAGACGTGGCCAAATTCGCCGAACTGGTTGCTGTAGTGATACCCGCAATCCGGTTTCTTTGAACGGAACTTGTGAACATATTGTCACATTCAACCAGATACCAGGTAATTTTAACACTCGAAAAGTTGGTATTCCTCCTGAACGTCAATGCAGTACTGCTGCTCAATCTTCCGTCGACCATATACCTGTTCTCGTAACCTGCGCAACCAGTGTTAGCTTCGACAGTGAAAAAAAGCATGGTCTTATTCAGATCCACTTCGGACACCGGAACGACCAGAACAGTGCCGTTATCGCTCGTTTCGCCAGCGTCCCCGGCTCCGCTGTTGTCGATATCGCACGTGCCGCGCTGGACATGCACATCCTTATCATCGGTATCGAAGGCAATGACCTGATACGCGATATCGACGTTATACCCGGATTCGCCTCGCGTGATGGTCAATTTATTGACATCGGTAATCTCTGCGCGAAAAACATACCGTTCATCATTTATCGCAGTAGTAGTGTACGGTTTCCAGGAAATAATGGGAAAGGATTTGGTCAGGTCGACCGAATCCGGCAGCGTAATGACTTTTGTCAATACTGTCTCTGCGACCGTGGTCATACCGCTCAGTACTTGCACGCCTTCCGCGAATTCGACAACGGAGTACGCGCAATATATCGCGTTAGTACTGGTAGCGCGGCGCGCGAACTGCACGGTCTCAGGATCGTCTATGATAGTCATGATATCCGTGAAATAACGCGACGTATCGGTCGAATCGGACGTCGAAGTAAAAAATACGGCTGATTTCTCCAGATCAAGAGGATCGTCTGAAATCCCGAGAGGCACGGTCCCGACTTCGGTCCCGGTGCCGACCGAATAGACCCCGTTCAAGACCCGTTTTACCTGATACGCCCGGGCATCAGGCGCGAAAAAGGCCGCGCAGAAAAAAACCGCTGCCGCGGTGATCGCTGATATGGCTGTGACACGCCGCAGGGATAAGTCGAATGAACGGTTCATGCTGGTATGAGTATTCATTATTTTACCCCCTTAAGAGAAAGGCCCTCGGCATCCTGGGCTTCTTCCGTTACGGCGGCCCTGGGCTTATACGCTGACTGGGCGTCCGCAGGTTTTAAATATCGGACAACATCGGCGATGATCCTGGTATCTTGCCGGTCACCGAAATCGCTGATTTCTTCCCTGTATATGATGAGGACGGTATCTCCCTGAGATATCTCGGAAATACTGCGTTTATGTTCGAGCTTGATATGTTGGGCATCTATCGGGAACAACATCTCGGATTCCGTGCCTGCTTCCTCGTTACGGTCGTAAACCAGAGATATGAATCGTTTACCGATATTGGAGACCTCGCCCTGAACCTGTTTCACTGAGCTGGAGACAATAGGCTCTTTTTTACCCTTGCCTTTCGGGATTTCGTCTTTTGCAAAGCCGGCGCCTGATACAAAGGTAAAAAGGCATACGACGAAAAGCGCGATGAGTTTTTTCATTTTACCGTCTCCTGTGTTTGAGGCTCATAAAAGAAAAATCCTGCGGCTCCTTGTCCTTCTGCCGCAGGCTGACAACGCCTGACATTTTGCCCGCTTCGATCTCGCCGCGCCATGATACGACGCTGCCGTCGGAGGCGGTCTGCATGGTCTCCCAGATGATCTTGTTATCGTCTTCGACCGTGATGGAATAATTCGAGCTGGGGTAGCCCAGTTCGTTCATCTTTGCCGAGACGAATTTGCCCTCAACAAAAGTGATCGTATCAGCCTGCTCTTCCTTGGACGCGCCTGACACCATCTTGATCTGCCACTCGCTTGAGCGCAGTTCGCCGATCCTGTCGGTCTGCGCCGAAACAAGCGGCACCTTCTGGGTATTGTTGATCTTTGCCCTCACTGAAACGAAATATACCCCGCCAAGACCCGCAAGCAGGATGATAAATATACTGCCGAAAACAAAATAAAGACGGTAATGCGTGCCGGTATGGAATTCGACCTTCTGGCCTTCACCCGCTGCCTGGTAAGCTTCGACCTCTGCCCTGACGCGTTCGACGAATTCTTCAGAGCCGAGGATGCCGCCGCGCTGGAGTTTCTTGTGGATATATTCGCCGTCTTCCGTAGAGACGCCGCGGACGAACTCCGCGTAGTTCGCGTTGCCCAGAAGATGCAATGCCTCATCAACAGCGGCTTTCATGAACCCCATGCCCTTTTGCTGCGCAAGGTCATTATATAGGTAATACTGATAGCTTGAATACGGATATTCTTTCGCATCCTGGGTAAGGTTCAGTTTTTCAGGGTTCAAATGGATATACGCGGTCATCTTGAGCAAATAGGGGTTCTTTTCAATAAACGCCGCTTTATAGCGTTCGCGGAATAAATGGCCTTTTCTTTCATATTTGCCGTTAAAATATTTTGTGTAGTTATTATTCAGGTCGCGCATAAAATCCGAGATCTCCTGGCTGGTGTTCTGGGTCTGCGCATCCTTGCTTAATTCCTTTTCAAGCTCTATTAAAAGATGAAAATGATCGGGGATAAGGCAAAAAGAAAATATCTTAATGCCGTATTGTTCCTGATATCTTTTAAGCAGTTCTAAGAACATCATATAATCCCCTTCATCTTTATAGATATTCTCATTATGCTCAGCCCTGCATGTTATGAAGTACAATGCGTCTTTCAGATATATCCTTGGCAATCGGGGCATTTTTTTGGCCTTTTGCCTGGCACTTTTTGCTCTAAACTGCTTTGGTGCCTGGCACTTTAGCTTCAGTCAAAAAAAAATCTCAGGCAAACTAAACCTGAGATTAACTATGAGGAGTTTCGGCAGCCTGCCTTTCCTCCGCTTTTAAGGGCGGTGGATGCACGGTTTTGCGTCCCCAGGTTACCCTGAGTTTGCCATTTCGTATTCCTAAAACCCTATATGTCAGAAAAAAGTATACCATACCTACGCCCTTTCGTCAAGGGCGTCCCTTAGGTACAAAATACTCCTTTTTGAACGGTTGTAAATTACGTAACCGATTATACAATAATTCCTTGCAAAGTCAAGCCTTTTCTTGAATATAATTCTTCAAACCACAGCTAAAAAAGGGCTAAAAACGGGGTCAGAATTATTTATTTGTTAGCTGCGCACAGCGCGTCAAATAAATAATTCTGACCCCGTTTTTAGCCTTATTGCCAGCCGGTGCGGCGGTGGCGGCCGACTACCATGAGTACGGCGATGACCCAGAATATAATAGTCGCCTGAGCCAGGGTCAAGAATCCTTCTATGCCGGCGTCGTTATTGACCATATAGGCGCTGATCCCCAGAGAAACAGTAATAGCATATATAAACAGGACAGCGCCCCAGGGCGATAACCCGACATCTACCAGATAATGATGGAAATGGTCTTTTCCCCCATACTGGAGCCATTCGATTATGGTCTTTACCTTGCCATCGCGGACGCGCATGATCGTGGTGAATATCATGTCGAAAATAGGCACTCCCAGGACCAATATGGGGATAAAGAGCCGGACCATATTATCCTGCGCCCAGGTGCCCTGGATCGCAATACACGAAAGGATAAAACCCAGGAACGTTGACCCTGCTTCTCCGAGGAATATCTTATTGGTCTTGTGCAGGTTATACGGCAAGAAACCCAGGCATGCTGCTGTGAGGATGACCGCAATAAGGCCGAGCGCATACTGGCCCACGCTGTACAGGATGACCCCGAAAAAGAAAAGATTGATGGTCGCTGACCCGGATGCAAGTCCGTCAAGGCCGTCGAGATAATTATACGCATTGGTCAGGCCCACGATCCATATGCAGGTCAGAAGGATCTCGCCGGCATTGCCCCAGACCGTATCCGGCAGGAAATCTATTTTGACTCCGCTGGCGACCATGGCAAGAGCGACGATCATCTGGCAGGTGAACCGCGCCTGCGCGCTCAGGCCCCAGATATCTTCGACCAGCCCGAGCGTCAGGATCAGGGTCCCTCCTGCCAGTATGGGCATAATGGTATCGATGCTCAGCGCCGGCCTCGTCGCCTGGCCGAGAAACTTCAATATGCAGGCGAACAGGAATAATCCTGCCATAAGCCCGAGAAATACTCCCACCCCTCCCAGAAGCGGGGTCACCTGCTTGTGGATCTTCCTCCCTCCGGGAATATCGAGCACGTCGAAACGGAATGCGATGCGCCTGATAACGGGTATCGTGAAATAAGTAACCAGAAAAGCCAGGCACCATACCAGAAGCGTCAGCATACAAGCATCCTTTTTTTAGCGTATCTCTCGCAGCATGCGTACAGCTTTGAACCCTTCGGCGAACTTGACCCTTCCCTGGAATCCCCTGAACACTGCGCACGCCTGCGCGCTTTCAAGTATGCTTAAATTCTCCACGCGCGTCCGGTCGACCTGGGAAGCATGCGTGCGCAGGAGTTCCAGCTTTTTGTCCAGGACATCCCCGATGTCCACGAAAATATCCGGTTCAAAATGCTGTGTGCTGGGCACTTCGTAGAACATGACCTCTTTGATATACCTGGTCGCTGAAACAGCTGCCTGCGCCGCTGCCCGATGGTCCTGGTGCACGTCAGCCCAGAAATTCAGGAACACGATATCAGGCTTTACCTCTGCAATAACCGCATCGATCTTGTGGATCAATTCACGGGAGCAATGCAGTTCTGTGTCCCTGTACCCTGCCCAATATAACCCTTTGCCGCCCAAGAACTTTACCGCCTGTTCCTGTTCTGCCTTGCGAACGTCAGGCTCTGCGCCATAGCCGCCGTCAGTCAGGATCATCAGCGATACCGCATGGCCTGCCTGCGCATATTTGATAAGCGTTCCTCCGCAGCCGATCTCGATATCGTCAGGATGCGGCCCGATAGCAAGTATGCTCATATTGGCTCCTCTCATTTAAGCAACAGGCTTCTTGATCCGGGCCCGTGGTTGAACAAAAGATCGATCGTGGACATATACGGCATGAACGGCTCGAAACACTGTCTGTATTCCGGATGCTCGAAGTTCTGATAGTATAACGTTATCTTGTTCGCAGGAAAAAGGGATTCATCCAGATAATCTTTGGCCCCCACGCCTGAAAGATATGTATCGGCATTCAACTTCCGGCATATGTCGATGATCCTTTGTGTCTTGGTGGTCAAAACATCCAGTTCAGACTCAAAAACTATTGGCGTGGTTATAGATAGCTTTTCCATGATGAACCTGACAATACACACGTTCAGATCTGACAGCTTATCCCATTTCTTCTGGAGCGTGCTCTCGAAGAACGGAAAGTATTCGTTGAAATACGGCGCTGCGGCATACGATGTTTTGATGCTTCCCAAATGTTTGCGCTGCCACGGCATGGTATTGTCTATCATGACCTCGTTCATGCGCATGCGGCATCCGTCTTTCGTAACGACCGGAACGGTCAGCCACATCCACCCCTGGGCAGTGCGTATGCGGTTGCGGTTCTGGAACTCGCGCGCCTTATACTGGACATTGTCAAGGAACACGAACATGTCGCTGTGCGCCATCTTTTCAAAATATCCCAGCCACGGAATGTATTGCGGCTGGTGCACGGATACGACCATTTTCACCTTTTCACAAAAATCGGGTTGGTAACCGCTATCAGGCCCATTGAAGTGATCTGAGCGCGGTAATACGAACGCTCCTGCGCTGACCCGAGCGTATCGACATACGTTATATCGAACGGGGACTGCGCTTCGAAAACACGCAGGATCCCGCCGTCCCTGATCAATTGTATCGTAAATGTCCTGCCCTGTCCATGCAAAAGGCCTCCTCTGATCCGGATCTCGACAGGCCCCTGCACAGCCGCCTCCTGGCCCATGGCCGCGCTTCGGCCCGATGCGTCAACAACGGAGAATTCGTCAAGGGTAAAAGACGCGGATCCTTTGCCCCGCATGCAATACGCGCGGCCGTTTCTTAACGCATCAAGCACTCCTTCAGCGGTCGGCGAGCGCGCCAGAACAACGGTGCGCTGGTCTTCCAGAGCAGCAGTCAATTCCCCTCTCCTGTCATACGCCAGGCCCGCAATGGCCCATACCGGATCGCGCCTGGCTCCCCTGCAATAAGCGGCAAGAAGCTGGTCCCATATGCCTGCGACAACTCCGACTTTTTTGAATCCTTCATAGAATATGCAAAAACCCGTATACCCGGCGGCCGTGAGCAGATGATCGCTGTGCTCCTGCGTTTCGATACCGACATTACCGGACCTGTCTATATTCGCAGCTTCGGGATGAGCCCAGAACGTAAGGCCCTGACGGCTGTTCGCATAATTAATAAACTCCTGGTACGGCCGGATGCCCTGGCCACTGTGATACTGGTCGAACTTCGGATACACAAACGGATAATTGTTGATCAGGCCGAGGATCCCGAAAAAGATCAGCGTCACGCCGGTCAGGCGCCAGCCGCGGCTATACGGCCCCAAACGCTTACCCGATGCATCAGTATAGGAATATACCCGCCGCGTCAGGCACCAGGCGCCTGCGGCGACGAGAAGCGCGGGCCAGAATAAAAAGATGCTGCGCGATGTAAACCCGTGCTCGAGCCCTTTCGGATTCCCCAGCACAGGCAGGCTTTCAAGGTCCGACGGTTTGTTCAGGCCGATCACAAGCAGATGCTTATGCCAATCCCTGATCGTCAGGTCATCGGTCCAGGGGCTTCCCTGCCAGTAATAGAACGGCGCGGATTCGATGCCCGGGATAATGATCATTCCCGGATGCGCTTTCTGCAAAGCTTCAATGCGCCTGAAATATCCGGATATCCCATAGGAGAACACCGAACGCTCCTCAACGCGCTTTTTTATGATATTGCGCAAAGGCAAGGTCCCGTACTCCCAGGACATGGTATCGCGGTCTGCCGGGATCAGAACGTCGATGCCCTGCGCTGCGGCGATATCCGCTATCTCCTCGAGCGTATATTTCCCGTCGCTGACTGTCGAGGCGATATGGATGGCGCAGGAAAGCTGCGTATAGCCTTCAGGGCCTGCGCGCATATCTTCCTGCGCGTGCGCTGCGACAATGCAACCCAGCAGCATCACTGCCGCACAGGCCGTATTATAGAATATTTTTTGCATGCAATAACGTGTCATATAGGCGTTCAACATGCGCTGTCATATCCTCCGCTTTGAAACGGGACTCGACCCATGCCTGCGCGGCAGCTCCCATGGCGCGGCGCTTGTCAGGATGATCCAGCAGAAATACGATCGCCTGCATGAATTTCTCCGCATGGCCGGGCGGCACGAGTATGCCCGTTTCATTGTCCTTGATGGTTTCGGGTATGCCGCCCACGTTGCTGGCGATCACCGGAATACCCTGGGACTGGGCTTCGACAAGCACCAGCCCCACGGCCTCATTCAAGGACGGCAGGACCATGATATCCAGCAATGCGAGCATCCGGGGCACGTCATTGCGCCATCCGGTGAAAATAATACGGTCCTTGCATCCGGAGCGCACGGCCTTTTCCTCCAGATGACCGCGAAGGCTTCCCTCGCCGACCAGCACAAAATAAACGTCCTGTCGGGTCTGCGCGATGCGCATTGCAGCATCCACGAAATAATCAGGGCCTTTTACCTGCTCGAGCCGTCC